>Ga0315328_10000644_pt1 | contig 15356 bp, 10 predicted proteins | sample M120032315metaG_FD_203462 | JGI IMG/M metagenome (GOLD analysis project Ga0315328, IMG submission 203462) | Ammonia-oxidizing marine archaeal communities from Monterey Bay, California, United States - M1 200m 32315 | ecosystem: Environmental > Aquatic > Marine > Intertidal zone | place: USA... | reverse complement strand
CAAACAGTTCGGAATGCCTGTCTCCGATGGAGAAGTCGCATTCACTGTTCAAGAGGCGGTCAACGCAGCTGAACAACTCGGAACTCCCGTCATGGTCAAAGCCCAAGTGCATTCCGGTGGTAGAGGTAAAGCAGGTGGAGTCAAGTTCGCGGCCACCGTTGAAGACGTTCAAGAACACGCCACCAATATTCTTGGTCTTGATATCAACGGCCATATTGTCCACCGTCTATGGATCGAAAAAGCCAGCGATATCTCCGAGGAGTATTACGCCAGTTTCACCCTTGACCGATCCGCAAAAAAGCACTTGGGGATGCTTTCCGCGGAAGGAGGCGTCGAAATAGAAACGGTCGCAGTAGAAAACCCGGACGCCATCAGCAAAATTCATGTCGACCCAGCAGTCGGCCTCACCAGAGAAGCCGCCCAAGTATGGGTAGACGGCGCCAAACTCAACCCGCTGGCCGTCGAAGGGGCAGTCGACATCGTCATGAAGCTCTACACCGCTTACGTTGAAGGTGACGCGGACCTTGTAGAAATTAACCCTCTCATCCTCACGCCCGACAACAGAGTCCATGTGCTCGACGCCAAAGTCACCTTGGACGTCAACTCGGTGTTCCGGCATCCGGACTACGTAGAGTTCGATGAGACACAACCGCGCGACGAACGAGAAGAGGCCGCCCACGATAAAGGACTCCAATATGTGGGCCTCGAAGGCAGCGTCGGCGTGATCGCCAACGGTGCCGGCCTGGCGATGTCCACCGTCGACGTGATCAACCAAGTTGGAGGGAAACCTGCCAATTTCCTCGACATAGGTGGTGGTGCAAATGCAGATGTCATGGCTGGAGCACTTGAAGTCATCAATAACGACCGGGAGGTTGAATCGATCTTCATCAATATCTTCGGAGGAATCACCCGAGGAGAAGAAGTAGCAAACGGGATTATCGAAGCCCTCAATCGTGTTGACATCGACGCCCCAATCGTTATCCGGCTCGATGGCACCAATGCAGAAGAAGGGCGGGCGATCCTGGAACCCGCGCTCAACGACAAACTGATGATGGAACCAACCATGCTTGACGCCGCCAGAAAAGCTGTCGAGCTTGCCAAGGGAGCGGACGCGTGAGTATTTTCGTCGACAACGACACCAAAGTGATCTACCAAGGTCTCACCGGAAGCCAAGGCCGTTACTACGGGCTCCTTAACCGCGAATACGGCACCCAAGTCGTCGGCGGAACCAACCCCAAAAAAGCTGGTGAAGATGTTGATGGCATCCCGGTGTTCGCGAATTGTGCGGATGCAGTAGAAGCCACCGGAGCCACAGCGTCCTGCATCTTCATTCCCGCCGCAGGGGTGTACTCAGCAGTAATGGATGCCGCCCAAGGAGGAATCAAATTCATTGTCTGCATCACCGAAGGGGTACCAGCCCACGACGAAGCCAAGTTCTACAACGAACTCAAAGCGCAGCACCCCGATGTGCAAATGCTCGGACCCAACTGTCCCGGCATCATCACCCCAGGACAATGCAACATCGGCATCACAGCTGGGCATATCGCTAAACCAGGCGGCCCAGTTGGCATAGTCAGTCGCTCCGGCACCCTCACCTATCAAGCTCTCTACGAACTCCAACAAAAAGACATTGGCGTGACCACCTGTGTAGGCATCGGAGGAGACCCCGTACCTGGCACCTCGTTCATTGATTGCCTTGCCGCTTTTGAAGCTGACCCGGAAACCAAAGCGGTCATGATGATCGGCGAAATTGGTGGTTCAGCTGAAGAAGAAGCAGCCGACTACATCAAAAATCACATGACCAAACCCGTGTCTTCTTACATAGCCGGCGTAACTGCTCCCCCTGGGAAAAAAATGGGGCACGCCGGCGCGATCGTCTCAGGAGGCAAAGGAACCGCGGACGCCAAAATGGAAGCTCTGCGCGATGCGGGAGTGAAAGTCGGACTGAACCCAACAGAGGCAGGCGAACTCATGGCCGAGATCGTCGCATCTATGTAGCCCCGGCCCACTAGGTTCCCAAGAGTGCGGCTAGCAGTACTCGCGTCGGGAACCGGATCTATCTGCCAAGCGATCGTCGACGCGCACGTCGATGTCGCCGCGGTAGTAGTCGACCGAACTTGCGGAGTCATCGACCTCGCGAACGCCCGTGGCATTCCCTCTTTTATCGTTGAGCGAACCGATTTCGGCCCTGATTTCGACCGAGGCCAATTCTCTCGCGACATTGTCACGACACTTCAACAAGCTGACATTGACGTGGTCGCAATGGCCGGATTCGGAACCGTGCTCGACACCCCGTTCTTCGACGCGTTCGATGGACGAGTCCTCAACACTCATCCGGCTCTCCTTCCATCGTTCCCCGGATGGCATGGTGTCCGCGACGCACTCCGCCAGGGCGTCAAAATCACTGGCTGCACTGTTCACATCGCCACCCTCGAGGTGGACGCAGGCCCAATCCTGGCCCAAGCAGCAGTGGAAGTACTTGACGACGACGATGAAGTTTCACTCCACGAACGCATCAAATCAACAGAACGTCATCTGTACCCCGCAACCATCAAACAATTCCTCGCCGACTTGGAGGCACACACGTGAGAGCCCTGATCTCTGTATACGACAAAACCGGAATAGTTGACGTCGCCGAAAATCTCGTCGGCCTTGGATGGGACATCGTTTCTAGTGGCGGTACCGCAACAACGCTGAGAGACGCAGGAGTTGATGTCACTGCGGTTGAAGACATCACCCAAAGCCCTGAAATGCTCGATGGGCGGGTTAAAACCCTTCATCCCCGTATCCACGGTGGCATTCTCGCCGACCGAAGCAAACCCGCACATCTCGCCTCTCTCGAAGAACAAGGGATCACTCCCATTGACTTGGTGATATGCAATCTCTACCCGTTCCGGAGCGACCCCAGCGTTGAGTTAATCGACATTGGTGGCCCTACCATGGTGCGCGCGGCAGCAAAAAACCATGACAGTGTCGGCATCGTTGTCAACCCCGACGATTATTCAACGGTCATAGCTGAACTCTCGACTGGCGGGTCCCTCTCAGATGAAACGCGACGCCGTCTCGCAAGGACGGCGTTCGCTCATACCGCCGCATATGACGCCGCAATCGTTGAATGGTTAGACGAAGATGACCCGCTCCCTCCGACCCTCCACTTAGCGTTAGAAAAAGCAGACGACTGCCGGTACGGGGAAAATCCCCACCAAACGGGTGCCAGGTACCGGTCCATTGCGACTGCGCCGTGGTGGGATGGTGTCGTGCAACACGAAGGGCTTGCCCTCAGCTACTTAAATTTCTTTGACGCCGACGCGGCGTGGAGAATCGCCCACGACCTCGGAGGGGGATTAGAGCAAGCTGCTGTAGCGATCATTAAACACGCCAACCCGTGTGGTGCTGCGACCGGCAACAACCTCGCCGACACATACCAACGGGCCTTCGACTGCGATCCTCGCTCCGCTTTTGGTGGCATTATCGCCACGAACCGAGTGGTCGATCTCGCCACAGTCGAGGCCATAGAACAAGCCGCCCAAGCAGACCTCATCATTGCCCCGGGCTATGAGGAGGGAGTTATTGAGCGTCTGCGAGCGAAACGCAAAAACACTCGAGTGCTTGAAGGCCCAGCCCCCGACCAGCTCCATATTGAACTTCGTCAAATCACTGGTGGCTGGTTGGCGCAAAGCCCCCACCACTTTGGTACCGGACGCGCCGAATGGACGGTAGTGACTGAACGCGCCCCTACCGAAAGTGAATGGGATGACGCTGAGTTCGCGTGGAGAGTCGCCGGACACGTGACCTCTAACGCGATAGTTCTTGCCAAAGACGCGACGGCTTGGGGGATTGGCGCGGGTCAACAAAATCGAGTCGAATCTGGCCAAATAGCTGCGGCTAAAGCCGCTGGACGGGCTGCGGGTGGCGCGTGCGCCAGCGACGCGTTCTACCCCTTCGCTGATGGGGTGGAAGCAGCTGCAGTCGCAGGGGTCGCTGTAGTGATTCAACCAGGTGGTGCCATGCGCGATGACGACGTCATCGCTCGCGCCGACGAACTTGGACTGTCCATGATCTTTACCGGTGAACGTCACTTTCGGCATTGATCCCCACCTAGTCTGCTTTTTGTGACAGCAATACTGCTCGACGGGCAAGCTCTCGCCGACAAAGTCAAAGATGAAATCGCGAACGACGTTGACCGACTCGCGTTCACTCCGGGGTTGGGAACCATTTTGGTAGGAGACGACCCGGCATCACACAGCTATGTAGGCGCTAAAATTCGTGATTGCGAAGAGGTTGGCATCACTTCAATTCATGAACACCTGCCTGCCGATATCACCCAAGAAACGCTGATAGCGACCATTGAGCTTTTCAACGCGGACCCTCAGGTTCATGCATACATCGTCCAACTTCCCCTACCGGCACAGCTTGATGAAGAAGCAGCACTCCTAGCTATCGATCCAACCAAAGACGCAGACGGCCTCCACCCCGTGAACCTTGGTCGTCTCGTCATGGGCGTTGACGGGCCCATACCGTGCACGCCACGAGGCATCCAAATGATGCTCGAAACGTACAACGTTCCGATTGAAGGACAACATGTTTGTGTCATCGGCCGCGGTCTGACGATTGGGCGGCCAATGGCCTTGCTTATGGCACTTAAAAGGGCCACCGCTAACGCCGCAGTCACCGTTGTGCACACTGGTGTAGCCGATTTAGGTCAATACACTCGTCAAGCGGACATCGTCATCGCTGCAGCGGGAGTGCCCAATCTCGTGACTCCAGACATGGTCAAACCTGGTGCCGCCGTTATCGGTGGAGGGCTAACTCGCGAAGGAAAGCGAATCCTTTCCGACGTTGATGAATCCGTCGGTGAAATCGCGGGGTGGATAACTCCTCGATTGGGGGGTGTTGGCCCAATGACTCGAGCGATGCTCTTGAGGAACACCGTCGACGCTGCGCTGGCGAGCCTCAAATAACCACCGAGAGCTGAAGAACCTTTTGGTTCGATAGGTAACAATGGCCTTGGGTGCGCTAGAACGGCACCGGAACGTTTGACGACCTAGGAAGGACACCAGGTGAAGGATCCCGTTCGAGTTGCTGTCACTGGAGCTGCTGGCCAAATTGGCTACTCCCTGCTGTTTCGGATCGCGTCGGGCAGCATGCTTGGTCCCGATCAGCCGGTCATCTTACAAATGCTGGAAATTGAGCCGGCTCTTGGAGCGCTCGCCGGTGTCAAAATGGAACTTGATGATTGCGCATTTCCGCTGCTAGCAGGAACTGTCGAAACGGCGGACGCCCACGAAGCATTTAATGGCGCCGATTACGCTTTGCTGGTTGGGTCCATGCCTCGTAAAGCAGGTATGGAACGGAGCGACTTACTCCAAGCAAACGGCGGAATTTTCACGGGTCAAGGCAAAGCGATCAGCGAAGCTGCGAATGGGTCCATCAAAGTTCTCGTAGTGGGAAACCCAGCTAACACCAACTGTCTCATCGCCATGCGTAACGCTCCAAATATCGCCGATGCGCAGTTCACAGCTATGACGCGGTTGGATCACAACCGGGCGATAGCTCAACTAGCCCAAAAAACGGGGGCCTCGGTGAACGACATCACCCATATGACGATTTGGGGTAATCACTCTGCGACTCAATACCCAGATCTTTTTCACGCAGAGGTCAACGGCCACAATGCCGCGACGACTGTGAATGATCAGCAATGGCTCGAAACTGAGTTCATACCAACCGTTCAACAGCGCGGTGCGTCGATCATTGATGCTCGCGGCGCAAGCTCAGCTGCGTCTGCTGCGTCTGCGGCCGTGGATCACATGCGTAACTGGGCGTTGGGAACCACTGCGGGTGACTGGGTGTCAATGGCAGTTCCTTCTACCGGTGATTATGGCGCCCCTGAGGGCATCATCACCTCGTTTCCCTGCACGACGCAGGATGGGTCCTACAGCGTTGTTACTGGTTTGGACATTGACGAATTTAGTCGCGTCAGAATTGAAGCATCGTGGGCTGAACTGGTTGAGGAACGCGACGTTGTTGGCGATATGGGTTTACTCGGATAGCGATGTGCTTTAAGCAGCAGCCCGGGTGCGTCTCAGTACTGGGTCTGCAATTGCGAGCAACTTGTCGGCTATCGACATGACTCGCCCGGCAGCGCCAGGGGTGTCACTGTCAACCAGGTTCCCCATGACCTGCAACGTGATCTGAGCGATTGTTTCAGTACCGACCGCTAGTCGTAGGCCACTGCGAAGAATTGCCTGGTGGCCAATCAGAAACGAGAAACGTCGGCCAGTACGCAAAAAACCGTCAAAACGCTCACCAACTTGGTGATCATATTTCTCTGGAGCGGTGCCGGGATCTGAATGAAAAAGGTCTGCGATCAACATCCCTGTCTCGAGCCCGTAATCAATTCCCTCACCATTCATTGGGTTGACCAAACCGGCAGCGTCACCTACGGCCACCCAACCAGAGCCATGGCGTTTTTGTGCACTCATTGGTAATCGCCATGCTCTGGGTCGTTCCAAATATGGACCCAGATCCCAAGATTCGCGCATTTGTTCGCGATAGGAGTCACAGAGTGTGTTGAGGTTCAGCGATTTGAAGCCCTTCATGGTGCTCAGGGCCCCGCATCCAATGTTGACCGTTCCATCACCAGCAGGGAACAGCCACCCGTAACCGGGAACTGCCACGTTGTTCTCGTCACGAAGAGTTAAGCAAGCTTCTATGTGCACATCGCTGTGTCTTGGGGTCTCTGCGTATGTTCGTATCGCTAAACCGTATGGTTCGTTTGGGTCTCGTAGCGCGCCGAGTACCCGCGCAGCTTTGCCTTGAGCACCGGCAGCGAGTACGACAAGATCAGCGGTCCAGCGTCCATTTGGTGTATCAACACCTACACACCGGCCTTGGTCGTCCATAGTTGGAAGAACCTCGGTGCCATAAATCGTTTCGGCCCCTGCCTGTGAAGCAGCGTCCATCAGAGCGGTATCTAACTGACGGCGAGGCCACACTGCTCCATACTGAGGAAAACGAGAAGTTTCGGGCCAATCGAGTTCTCGCACCTGCTTCCCTGCGACCATCCTCAAGCCCTGGATATGGTGCGCTTCCTCGAGGTCAATGTCCAACTCCTGCAATGCCCCCACAGCCCTAGGGGTGAGACCGTCTCCACAGACTTTGTCGCGTCCGTGGCTACCCTTTTCGAAGACTGAGACGTTGATCCCGTGACGCGCGGCACGAATTGCGGTCGCAGCACCCGCTGGACCTCCTCCGATCACGATGATGTCTCTATGAGGCATTGCTACAGCCTGCCGTCGTCAACACTGGATTCCGCACCGACTTCAGCGTTGTGTGGGCGTTGGCGACCCCACCACGAAGCGACCGCTAAAAAGATCATCTCGAAACCGAATTCCCAGACCCGGCTGAGAAGGGCAAACGCTGCAGCGTCAGCTAGACCGAAACGGTCGACCAAAATTGCGGCCAGCACTCCCTCACGAACGCCAAGCCCCGCAGGGGTGATCCCGATCATGCCGGCGATCACCGCCGCGTAACTGGCTCCGATAATGAGCGACACGTCGGCTGAACCCATGTCGAGGAACGCCGCAGCCAACGCCACTGTTCCCACAGCACGAACGGCGACGCTTGCCCCCAACAGTGCAGCGCCGTCAGCTAAAAGCCGTCGTCGTGGTTGAGGTACTGCAAACTTTTCAATCCGTGAGAGACGCTCACCGATAGCTGGAATCCACCACGGTGCTGCAACTAGCGCTGTTGCCGCTATAACCCCCGATACCCAACGCATCATTTCTGGGAGAACGGTGGACGGCACAAAAAGGGCGCAGATAACAACGGACCAACCCAAAAGAACGAGAGTTTCGACAGCAATTGAGATAGCTGTCAACGAGCGAGGTATGCCTTCTTTGGTGGCAAGTTGCAATCTTGACGCGACCGCAACCAAACCGGTTGGCAAATAGCGCGCAGTTTGGGCGAGACACCACAGACGTACAGCCCGGCCGGTAGCCACACACCTGCCATATGAGGTGATAAGACGCCGCCAGCCCAAAGGGAGCAGCAAATTCGCGGCCGTAGTAGCAATTGCAGCGATGATGAGCCAAAAAGGAGCGAATTGGAGATCCAAGTCGTTGAACTCGCTCCAATGCTGATTTCCAACACGGAAAATAACAACGGCTGTGGCAATGACAACAGTCCACTGGGCCCCTGTTTTAGCCCTATTGCGCAATCTTTGGTTCACCAAACTGAGGCTACCGCCCCCATTACCCGTGCTCGATTCAGGCAGACTGGCTTCATGGCAAGCGGTCGAGATCTTCGAGTTGTGCTCTGCACGCCTGGATTTCCGGTTTCGGTTGACGACCCTGACAAGCCATTTCTTTATGACCACGCAACAGCTTTGGTTGATGCTGGCCTCCAGGTGAGCGTTGTGTGTCCCGCATCTCCAGGACGACCGGCGCATCAAACGCTAGGCGGTATTGAAATTTTTCGGGTTCGGTACGCTCCCCGTCGCCTGGAAACCCTTGCCGCGACGGGCGCAATGTACCGCGAAGCCCGAGGATTAAAAGCTTTGCTGGCTGTGCCCATGATTATTTCGATGTTCGTGGTCACGTTTAAGGAGCTTCGAAAAGGACCAACAGTTGCATACGGACATTGGTGGATCCCCGGCGGTCTCGTTGCGGTTCTTGCTGCTCGTTTAAGGAGACGGCCAAGCATTGTTCACCTGCACGGGTCAGATGCGACGATCACCGAGACATTCGTGATGCGAAAACTCGCGCAGCTAGTTCTTCGCATGGCCACCGAGCGAATAGGGGCTAGTGAAGCGCTCGCAGAGTGGGGTAACAAGCTGTCTGCCCGCACAGTGCATGTGCTTCCAATGCCGCTGGTATTTGACCGACTTCCCGAACCCTCACCTGTTCCTGTCGATGGTTTTGTTCTGGGTGTAGGGCGTCTGGTGCCGGAAAAAGGATTCGACGTATTGATTGATGCGCTCGCATGTTTTGAGGTAGGTCAACGCCCGGAACTAGTAGTCGTTGGAGTTGGCCCCGAACGCCAGCCCTTAGCTCAGCGAGCTGCTAACGCAGGGGTAGCGTTGCATTTACCGGGAGCGGTCGCGCCCACGGAGCTAGCTGACTGGTACCGGCGAGCCAGCATTGTTGCGGTCCCGAGCCGACGGGAAGGCTTTGGTCTCGTAGCGGCCGAAGCAGCGGCAGCGGGTAGAGCGGTTGTGGGAAGCGCCGTGGGAGGTATCCCCGTGGTGGTTGAGTCCGGTGTTTCTGGTCTTCTCGTTGAACCGGGAGATGTTGACGCGTTATCAAAGGCCCTGAAGGAAGTTGATCCCGAGTGGGGAGCGAACGGACCGGCACTCGTCGCCCACCTAGATGTTAGGACCCATGGCCGTTTCGTAAGACAGATGTGTGACAATCTGACCGCGTGAGAGATTTATGGGCATGCCGAGTGTGTTCAGACTCACAAATTCGTACATTGGTGCGGCATTAGTCAGCTAATTTTGGCTGTTCGCGCGATAGTGGTGCAGTACGTTTAAGGTGATTAACCACGATTGGTTGGTCTGGGTGTAGCGAGGCAACAATGGCGATCTACATAGATGATCGAGAACTCGTCGCAGCTCATCGAGCTGGTGACGGTGATGCCTTTGACGAACTTGTTCGCGAACATCGGAAGTCACTGCTAGCTCACGCGAGTCGCAAACTTCATTGCGGCGCCTCCGCAGACGATGCGCTGCAGGAGACCCTTGTGAGGGCGTACAGGGCGCTACCGAAGTTTAATGGTGAATATCGGCTCGGCCCGTGGCTTCACCGCATCATGGCCAACGTCTGTATTGATGAAACACATCGTCGTCGACGAGATAACGAGAAACTGGACAAATTCGCGTTGCAGCCAACTCAGATGACGAGTTCCCCTAGCGTTGAAGAGGAGCTGGGTCTGAATTTCGATGACACGGCGGTTAAGGCAGCCATAGATGACCTGCCAGACCCTCACCGCGAAGCGCTCGTTTTGCGGTTTGTTGACGAACTTGAGTATTCACAAGTAGCTGAACGAGTTGGTGTTTCTGAACCAAACGCGCGGGCTCGCGTGTCGCGCGCTCGTAGCGCAGTGCGCTCCGCCATAAAAGGTGTTGCTACGTTGCCTGTGCTGCTGTTCGGGTTACTCAAACGCGGAGAGAAAGCTGCGGCGGCGGCGACCGCTGGTTCCACGATGACAACTACCGCCGCGAGTGCTGTGGGTCACACCGCATCTGCCGGTCTGCCCACCTTGGCTGAGGCGACGACGGTCGTAGCTCAGGCTGCACCCGCGGCAATGCCGGTGATTGCGAAAGCTGCTGTTGGGATTGGTCTCGCTGCCGCTGTGTTTGCACCTACCAATGACAGTGCTGTTCACCACGCGATGGCGAACCTGGCCTCACCAGGATTTGGAGTTGACGCTGTGCAGTCGCTCAATGAGGTTGACGGCGGGCTCATCGTAGCAAGTGGCGTTCTTTCTTCTGATCCTTCGAATCTGACGGTCATTCTTGCCGGTGACTTAACCGACCCGAACACAACGAAAGATGCGGCCCAATCCGGGCTGATTGGGCAGTCCTCAGTTGCGTTAGAGACGTTGACTCCTTCAGTCGCGACTCTGAACACCAACCAACGGTCAACTCAATCAAATCGCGGTGGAGTCGTGTTAGGTGCTGACTCCCAAACGGCTGTTTCTGGTGAAACGCTCAACGTGACGATTGAGATGCTCTCGGTGAGCCCTGTTGGACCCGAGAGATTTGATTTGAGCGGACGCGTCGCACTCGACGTGGAAGGCGCTGAGCTTTCAGGCGAGTTGCAGTTTGGGAGCACGCTCCGCTTAGCTCCCGGCTCAGTTGACGCAGAGCGCCGTATTGAGGCGCTGTTGGTGATGGGACTTGACCAAGGCGACGTAGTCGAAATTCGACTGGCCGGCTTAACCACCGAAGGAACCACTGCTCTAACAGTGGCTGGCTTGTATAGAGCCACCGTGGATGGAGACAGGGCCCTAGCAGATGGTGGTTGGTTCACAGCGCTACTGGATTTGGAAGGACCGGCCGGTACAGGGTCATTTGTTCTGACGCTTGAGTCGTGATTCGGAAGAGGTACCGACGATTACTCCTAGCGGCATCACTTTGCGCCGTTTTTGTAGGGTCTCCAGCGATTGCGCAACAGATGGAACAGGGCCCGGTGCAGCCGTACCAATGGCCAAATTCTGTTGAAGCCAGTCCGCGAATTGAAGCATGGCCGAACGCGGTCAGACTTTTTGGATCTGATCGTTACCAAACAAGTCTCACAGCGTCCCTCACATTGCGAGGCAGTGGCGAATATCCGTTCTCCTCCCCCGACTCGTCCTCTGGGGGAGCCGGAAACCTTGGATCGGCTGACGGTTGGTGGGGTATTGGTGTTTGCCCCACATCAGTGATTGTGGTTGCCGGAGATTCGCCAGCTGATGCGCTCGCTGCGACCTCGTTATCTGATCCGACTACCAACGCGACTGAGCCATACCTGGAACGCACAGCTTCGAGTGATCCTCTCTTTTATCCCATTGGCGGTTTCACTCGCGTCAACACTGATCGAGCCCCGGTGTTGGTGACCGCTTCCGCACGCTCCGGTGCTGTTGATATCAGTGTCGCTACTCGAATTGCTGTCACGGATGTGCGCGCGGGGGGATGCGAAACCGCAAGGCAAGCGATCATCGTAGGTGGTCCCTCCGCAGTTCCGGTTCAAGTTGAAACAGCGTTGCTTTCGGTGGGGTACAGCGAAATATTTCGCGTCGCAGGCCAGAACAGGTTCGATACAGCCGCCAAAGTTGCATGGAGTCTAGGAACTGCCGCCGCCGATGAAAATGTCAGTCAATGTGAGGACCCCAATGTGGGTGATGGAGCTGCCAGAATGGGGTGGTACGCCAATTCGGTTATCGAATGGCGCACTTCGGCCACACGCTGCGAGGTGCTCGGTCGAACTGTTGTATTGACCGACGGAGTAACTGGAGCTGATGCCCTCGCTGCGGGATGGTGGACCAGTTATTGGCAAGTTCCCGTGCTCTTGCACGATGGAACAGACCAGTTGCCACAACAAACAGCGGCCGCCCTTCAAACACTTGACATTGACAACGTCATAGTCCTCGGTGGTGTTGCGCGTGTGTCGGAGTCTGTGGTAGCTCAGGCCGAAACTTTGGCGTCGGCAACGGCGCGGCGTGTCGCTGGTGACGATCGATACGAAACCAGCGTAGAAATGGCGCGCCGATTCGGCGGTTGGTGGCCAACTGCCCGAGGCAATGAGTTCGCGTCCTCAATGGTGTGCATAGCGGCGTCATCGGGATCGGGTCAATCAGCGAGAGGATGGCCCGACGCGTTGGGTGCGGGAAGTTGGTGCGGGGCTCTTAACGGGGGAGCAGCCAACCCGGGTGCTCCAAAACGAACGTTGTATCCAGTTACCGGGCGTTACCCCCGTGAGGCGGTCATTCCCCCTCGACCGTTCCACGACGCTGTGCCGCTACTTCTAGTGCGCGCAGGAGCTAACTCGCTTCCCACATCGGTTGCACAGTTCCTTAGCGAAGCTTTTGAACCGGGGGATGTGTGGTGTTCAAGTGTTCGACAGTTTGAAGGATGTGCCACACCCGGATTTGCTGTGGTGTTCGGAGGATCCGACGTCATTCCAGATGTTGTAGTTGGTGCCGTGTCATCGGCAGTGAGTGGCGCATCAACTGGGGCGTTCTTGCCGGGAGATCCCTCTCTGGTAGATCCGTTTGTGACTGGGTTAGCGATGACTCCTGTGTTTGGAGACGAACGGATCAGCTCTTTGGGGTTTTGTGTTGACAGAGGCACTTATCAAGGCGCGCGTTGGATGGTCGTAGGTGAGACACCATCGCCAGTTGTTATGGGACTTCTCGACGTGATCGATGAGGGTTCCTACCATTTTGACCGAGACGGCATTACTCGCAGTCCAGGAGTTGGCTCTCCGAGCTGCGTCGCGATTGACGCGGCATCTGTACACCCGTGGATCCGATCAGTGAGCCCCACCGGGCGAGCGAGCGAGATCCGACGTGTCTCAGCTGACCTCGTTCAGCGGTTTTGGTTAACGAACCCATTAGGTCGTTCAGGACCTTCGGCCCACTCAGGTACAGATCTGACGCTTCACGGCGGCTCAGGTACGAGTTCTAGTACCTTCGTGACTTCTGGTACCGGCGTGCAAGCCGTGATGCTTGGTTCTGCGGCTGACATTCGCACGGCCACCATCACCGTAAAAATTGACAGAAATGGGGAAGATCCAGCCGAATTCGATGCGACGTGGGCAGTGGACACGTTGCAGGGAACAGTGAACGGCACAGGGTCAGGCTCTGCTTTGTATATGGCAGGGGTGTGGTATTTGCGTGGACGAGCGGTAACAAATGGTGGAACCTGGACCAGCACCTCAGGAATAGGCGGATTCTCGGTCGATATCGCCGTCAATTCGGAGGGTTTCGCTAACGATTCCGCAATATGGAACATTGACAGTTTCGGGCTTTCGTAAGCGTTTTAATGGAATGCTGGGTTTGTTGAGGAATTACTTGCTGGGAATGGTCGCACCCCGTACCCTTTCTTGGAGTACTTGTCACAACGTTGTGTTTGGCACAGTTCTACTTATACGCGGTATGTGGTTACTTTGGTTTCGGCATGTCCGTGCGCGCCGATGTCTGGGGTTTCTGGGCTCCGGTATCGACACAAACAGATATTTCTCAACAGGAGGCTCAAAACCTTGAGTATTCGCACTAAGCGGACCACTAGGCGGTCATTTGCAGCGGTTATTGCCGCTGCATTGGTCGCGTCGGTTCTTGCTCTCGTAGCAAGTCCAGCTGGCGCAACTGCCGCAGTGACCGCAACAACCCGTAAATCTGGTACGGATCGTTATGCAACTGCCGCGGCAGCTGCTGATGATGCCAGTACCACTGAAACTAACTTTGTTCTCGCTAGCGGTGAGAGCTTTGCTGATGGCCTTTCGGCTTCAGGTCTTGCAGGTGCCCTTGTTGGCACCCTGCTGCTCACCCAAGGTGACAGCCTGAACTCAACCACTCTTACCAAGATGAGCAAGATGACTAAGGGCAACGGCGCAAACGTCGTTGAACGAGTCTGGGTTGTTGGTGGCACAGCGGCAATAAGTACAGCTGTTACTGACACATTGACTGCTGCGGGTTACACCGTGGTTCGTGTCTCTGGTGCTGATCGTTACGCAACTGCTGACGCTGTTGCTGCCCAAATGAAGCTGCAGGGCACTATCGGTACTCTTAGTGGTTATAAGACTTGCATGCTTGCTAGTGGCACCAGCTGGGCTGATGCTGCTGCGGCTAGTGGTTTTGCTTATGCCAAGGTGACACCGATCTTCTTGACTGCAGCAACACTTTCTGCTGGTACCTCCGCTGCCATGTTGGCCGCTGGATGTCAGCAGGTGTACGTCCTTGGTGGAACATCGGCTGTTTCAGCGAGCGCTGCAACTGATGCTCTCGCCGTCACTTCAGTCGTCGTTGCTCCACGTTTGTCGGGCGCTGATCGTTATGAGACCGCTACAGCTATGGCTACCAAGTTCGCGACAGTTGACACGGCTTTCCGTGACAGTGCGGTACTGGTGAGTGGCACCGACTTCCCCGATGCGTTGGCAGCGTCACAGTACGCTTCGCAAACAACTTCGGTGATCTTGCCGGTGACCGACCCGATGCCAGCGGCCATTACGACATGGCTTGGCGGCAAACAGGCGTATATGGCTACCATCGCTACAGTCGGTGGCCTGAGTGCGGTTCCGGCTGCTTTGGTGACCTCAGCTAAGACTTCGTCGACCATTGCTAAACCGACGTGTGTCATTACTGCTGGTGATGGTGTTGACACCTACCTGGTGACCTGGACTTCCACGGCCACGATGACTGATGGCACTGGTTCTGGTGGCGCCGAGGTTCTTACCTCATATGTGCGTACATCTACCACTGCTGCAGTCGCAACTGCTGCCACAGCGGTGTACACCTACACCGCAGCAACGGCGGTCAACAAGACCACTGGTACATTCGCCACGGCGAATGCGCCTGGTGACATTATCCAAGTGGTGGCCAACTCGGTTGCTGGTCCAACTAGCACCACTAACACTGGTTGCTCGATGACGGTTGCTGCAGCAGTTGCAGCTCCGACAGCAGTTATCTGGGCTCATGCAAGCGCTGCTGCCACCGACACTGTCTATGTTGACTTCAGCACCACGACCAACGTGACCACGTTTGCTGACGCTGACATCACACATTCGCCAGCGGACGTCTCGCTTACTGCTGCAGGCATTGCTAACTGCGCCCGGATCGGTGCGACATACACCTACCTGTGCGACAACACTGGCCAA
>Ga0315328_10000639_pt1 | contig 15378 bp, 7 predicted proteins | sample M120032315metaG_FD_203462 | JGI IMG/M metagenome (GOLD analysis project Ga0315328, IMG submission 203462) | Ammonia-oxidizing marine archaeal communities from Monterey Bay, California, United States - M1 200m 32315 | ecosystem: Environmental > Aquatic > Marine > Intertidal zone | place: USA... | reverse complement strand
GAGCGCGGGTTGATGTGAATCACCTCCTCGCCCATATCATCCAGCGCAATGACATCGCTCAAAATGTCTGACTGCGCTACGTCGGGAATGGCCTTGTGGAACCTGGCCAATGCGATGGCAGTCGTACGGCCCAGCTCGGGAATGGCCAGCGCGAAGAGCCAGCGGTCGAGGCCCATCGTGCGGGCGCGCGAGACGGAGTCGACGAGCTTGTTGGCATTTTTCTCGCCAAAGATGCGCGGTTCGTCGTCGGTACCGAGGTTGAGCGGACCGAGTTGCTCGACAGTCAGTCTGAACAGATCCAGCGGACCTTCGGCAAATTGGCGCTCGACGAGTTTGTCCGACACGATGTCGCCGAGGCACTCGATGTCGAGCGCGGCGCGGGCGGCAAAATGCTCGAGCCGCTGCGCCGCCTGTGCCGGGCAATCCGAGTTGATGCAGCGCCACGCGACGAACTCCTCGTTCTTTTGAATGGCCCCACCGCAGGTCGGACACTGGCTGCCGGTTGCGGTGGGCATGTTGAACGGTTTGGTATCGGCCGGCCGCAAATCCTTCACGACTGAGATCACACCGGGGATCACGTCGCCACGTTTCTCGATGATCACTGTGTCGCCCACGCGAATGTCCTTGCGGGCGATTTCCTCCTCGTTGTGCAGCGTGGCGCGACTGATGGTGGAGCCGTCGAGGAAAACCGGCTCGAGCTCGGCGACCGGTGTGAGGGTGCCGGTGCGGCCAACCTGCACGGTGATCGCGTTGAGCCTGGTTTGCGTCTGCTCGGGCGCGTATTTGTAGGCCATGGCCCAGCGCGGCGCCTTGGCGGTGGCGCCGATGCGGTCGCGCTGGGCGAAGCTGTTCAGCTTGATGACCGCGCCGTCGGTGTCGTAGTCGAAGCCGCCCCGGACGCGGTCCAGTTCGGCGACGGCGTCGAGCACTTCGTCGACGCTGGAGCAACGCCACGTGTGTTGTGGCGTGTGAAAACCAAGCCGGCCAAGCGCATCGAGCAGGCCGGATTGCGAGTCGATCGGCGGGCCTCCGATGATCTCGCCGCAGCCGTACAGGACGATGTCGAGCGGGCGTCTAGCCACGAGCGCTGAGTCGAGCTGCTTGAGCGAACCGGCGGTGGCGTTGCGGGGATTGGCGAAGAGAGGCTCGCCGGCGTCGGTGCGCTCGCGATTCAGCTGCGCGAAGCCGGAACGTGTCATGATCACCTCGCCGCGGACTTCGAGCACCTCGGTGGCGTCCGCTTGGCCAAGCGAATTGAGCCGGAGCGGGATGGTTCGGATGGTGCGTAGATTGGCTGTGACATCGTCGCCAGCAATGCCGTCGCCACGGGTGGTGCCGCTGGTGAACAGGCCATCCTCAAAACGGAGACCGATCGCTATGCCGTCGGCCTTCGGTTCGACGACCCATTCGAGCGGCTCACCGGGCAAAAGTTTTTTGACACGATCGACAAACTTGCGCACCTCCTCCTGCGAGTAGGTGTTGTCGAGGCTCATCATCGGCACCGCGTGCCGAACGGTCTCGAAGCCGTCGACCGGCGCGCCGCCGACGCGCTGACTGGGCGAGTCGCCGGTTTGGAGTTCCGGATGATCCAACTCGAGGTCGAGCAACTCGCGGTAAAGTTGGTCGTACTCTTGGTCGCTGATCGTCGGCTGGGCCTCGACATAATACGCCCGGTCATGCCGGCGAATCTCCTCCGCCAACACCGCATGCCGCTGCTGTGAAGTGCCAGGCATCAATCAAACATCTTGCCGGGGTTCAAAATGCCCTTCGGATCGAGAGCGTTACGGAGTTCACGCATGACTCGCATCTGCGCCTCGCCGGCGAATTTTGGCAGGAACTCTTTCTTGGCTAGGCCGATGCCGTGTTCGCCGGTGATGGTACCGCCGAGGCGGATGGCTTCGTCGAAAATCTCGTCGAACGCCTCGTGCACGCGGTGAATTTCGTCTTCGTTGCGTTCGTCGGTGAGGAAAGTCGGGTGCAGGTTGCCGTCGCCCATGTGGCCGAACGTGCCGATTTTTAACTCGTGTTTTTTGGCGACCTCGGCGACGAAACGAATCATGTGCGCTAGTTCGCTGCGCGGTACGGTGGCGTCCTCGAGGATGGTTGTCGGTGCCAAGCGGGCGAGTGCGCTGAAGGCGCTGCGGCGTGCGGTGGCAAGTTGCGCCGCCTCGGCATCGTGCCTGGCCACGCGCACTTCCATCGCACCGTTGGCCTTGGCCAGTTCCTCCATCTTGGCGGCTTCCTCGGCGACGGCAGCGGGATGGCCGTCGGTTTCCATCAGCAACAACGCCTCGCAATCGAGCGGCAGGCCAACCTTGGCAAAATCCTCCACGCAATGAATCGTGGTACGGTCGAGGAACTCCAGCGTGCAGGGAATGATTTGCGCGGCGATAATGTCGCTCACCGTTTGCGCGGCGGCGTCCATCGCGTCGAAGGTGGCGACCATCGTTTTCTTCGCGGCGGGTTTCGGGATGAGCCGCAGCAGCACTTTGGTGATGACGCCGAGTATTCCCTCGCTGCCGATCATCACGTCCTTGAGAGAAAAGCCAGCGACATCTTTCACGCACTTGTTGCCGAGCCACATCACCTCGCCGTCGGGTAGCACCACCTGCATGCCCATCACATAATTGCGCGTGACGCCGTACTTGAGTCCACGAAGTCCGCCGGAGTTTTCGGCGACGTTCCCCCCGATAGTGGAAATCTTCATCGAGCCGGGGTCCGGGGGGTAAAACAGCCCGGCCTTTTCCGCTGCCTCGGCGATTTGAACCGTCGTCACGCCCGGCTCCACAGTCATGGTGAGGTTTGCCGCGTCCACCTCCAGAATTGCCTCCATCTTCACCGTGCAGAGCACGATGCAATCCTCACTGGGCACACTGCCACCACTGAGGCCGGTGCCCGAGCCGCGCGTGACCACGGGCGTCTCGGTGTCATTCGCCAGCTTGAGCATGCTGCTGATTTGCTCCGTGCTCACCGCAAACACGACGCACCCCGGTGTTTCCTTCATCGCCGCCGTGCCGTCGAAGGAGTACGGGATGAGGTCCTCCCTTGAGGTTAGCACATTTTCCGCGCCGAAGATGTCGCGCAGCTTGTTGAGGTTTGATTGATCCAAGGCCATCCGTTGAACTGGGGCGAAGCTTCCGCGACTTGGCCAAGCGGGGTCAAGCGCGGAGGCCCTAGACCAAGGTGCTGGGAACACCTTGTCGATAAGCGTTGAGTAAGTTGCCAAGTTCTATTCGTTGCTTCGGCGGCGGGTTTGGGGTCTCCTTGAGTCGTGTCTAATGTCTTAGAAATAACGTCGGCTGCACCCGCAGACCTGAAGCGGACGCCGAGAAAAAAGGAGTCGCTCGCCTCCATTCCTCTGGACCGGACACCGCCGCACGACACTGCTGCCGAGCAGGGTGTGTTGGGTTGCATCCTGCTTGACCCGAAGGAAAACCTCCCCGCCTGCATTGAGAAGGTCAAGGACGAGTCGGTATTTTACGACCTCCGCCACAAGGCAATCTACTTGGCGTTGGTGCAGATGAGCGAACGAAACACTCCGGTCGATCTGCTGACCCTGTCACACCAGTTGCGCACTGACGGGGAGTTGGACAATATCGGTGGCGTGGCCTATTTGGCGGAGTTGCAGGATGGGGTGCCGTCGGCCGCGAACCTTGAGTACTACTTTGACATCGTGCGGGATCGTGGGCTCTTGAGGAAGGTGATTTACACCTGCACCAAGGCGATCACCGATGCGTACGAGGAGACGAGCGAGGTGGAGCGTTTGATTGGCGAGGTGGAGCAGTCGGTGCTGGACATTCAGACCGAGCATAGCATCTCCAACAACCCAACCATCAGCGATCACGTCAAGACCGTGGTCGCAAAGATTGAAGACTGCTTCCATAACAAAGGCTCGAGCACGGGCATCGAGACCGGCTTTGCTGATTTTGATCGGATGACCACCGGGTTGCACGGCGGTGAGATGATTGTCGTGGCGGCCCGGCCGAGTATGGGCAAAACCTCGCTGGCGATGAATATCGTGGAGCATGTCGTGCTGAAAGAGGGCCTGCCGGTCGGGGTTTTTAGCCTCGAAATGTCGGCGAACGCGCTGGTCATGCGCATGCTCTGCTCACTGGCTCGCATCAACCTGCGGGACATGCACGAGGGCCTTCTTCAAAACAGGGATTTCCCCCGCATTCTCGATGCTTCCGGCAAGCTGTCCAAGTCCGGGCTGCATATTGACGACACGGGCGGCCTCTCGATTCTTCAGCTCAAGGCGCGGGCACGCCGCATGTGGCAGCAGCACGGCATAAAGTTGTTTGTCATTGACTACATGCAGTTGCTTCATTCTACTTCGCGCCGCGGCGGGGAGAACCGCCAGCAGGAAATTGCTGAGATTTCCAACGGCATCAAGGCCTTGGCCAAGAATTTGGGTGTCCCCATTATTGTGTTGAGCCAGCTCAACCGTGAGTTGGAGAAAGACAAAAGCCGCAAACCGCGCCTGTCGGATCTTCGTGAGTCCGGCGCGATCGAGCAGGATGCCGACCTGGTGGGGTTGTTGTACAAGCCGGGCGGAGTGGATGACGACACGGATGATCCCGACAACGAAGCCGAGCAGATCAACCTGCTCATTGCCAAGCAGCGCAATGGCCCAACCGGGGATGTGCGGCTGACTTTTTTGAAGGGATTCACGAGATTTGAGAATGCACCCAAGTTCAGCAACGACGACATTCCGTAGGGCGACCAGCCCTGCGCGGTGGCTGCGTGTACTTGGCCAAACGCTCATCACCGGTGTGCTGCTGTGGGGTGGGCAGGCTTGGGGGCAAATCGGCGCCCCGGTTCCCAAGGGGCCGGTTCGAAAAATAATCATTCAGCACGAGGGGCCGGCGGTGGCCAGCGAGCAGTTGATCCGGGCCAATATCCGACTCAAGGCAGGCGAGCCCTACTCGCGCAAAGCCAGCGATGACGACATTCACAACCTTCGCAACACCGGGTTCTTTGAGAATGTTTATGTGACCGACAAGCAGGTTGCCGGCGGAGTCGAGGTGACCTACACGCTGGTGGGCAAGCCGGTGGTCACGGAGATCCTGTTCGAGGGCAACACCGGTGGCCGCAAGTTCAAGGAAAAAAAGCTTCGCAAAAAAATCCGCTCCCGCACCGGGGAGACCTTCAACCGACCGAGGATTTTCTCCGACACTCGCACCATCCTCAAGGAGTACCAAAAGGGCGGCTATCATCAGGCCAAGGTGGATTACGCGGTCAGGCACGACGAGGCGCTTGGCCAGGCGGCGGTCGTCTTTCAGGTTGACCCGGGGCGAAAGGTCAAGATTGACGACATCGTGTTCGCGAATGCGCTTGCCTTTTCCCAGCGCGAGTTGCGCAAGGTGTTCAAGACGCGCAGGCGTTGGTGGATGTCCTGGTTGACCTCAAGCGGCAAATTCGAGACAGACCAGTGGAATGAGGATCTCGAGAAGCTTGTCCAGTTTTACCAGGGCGAAGGTCACATCGACTTCAAGATCCGTGAGATCAAGTTTGAGTACCCCAAGGACAACCGGATGGTGATCCGCCTCGACCTGTACGAGGGCTACCGTTACCAGATAGGCAGAGTCACCTTCGAGGGCACCTCGATCTTTACCGGGGATCAAATACGCCGGGGGGTGCCGATTCTCGACAGGCCTGTGGGGCCGGTGATGCTAGAGGGCGCCATTTTCACCCCCAGTGGCTTGAGTGAGGACCGGGATGCCGTCCGGGATTTTTACGAAGCCTACGGATACCTCGACACCCGCGTGCTTGTGACCAAGGTGCCCAACACCGACCAGGGAACGATGGATCTGGTTTACCGCATCAGTGAGGGTGAGTTGAACTACGTGGAGAAGTTGGAGATTCGAGGAAACAACCGCACCAGGGACAAGGTGATTCGGCGCGAGTTGGCGATCCACCCCGGCGAAGTGTTTGACATGGTGAGCGTCGAGTTGAGCAAGCGCCGACTCCAGGGCACCGGTCTCTTCGACAGTGTCGAAACGCAGGTCGAGAAAATCCCCGAACTGCCCAACCGCCGCAATCTCATCGTCGGAGTGAAGGAGGCCCGAACAGGCCGCCTCCTCATGGGGTTTGGGTACAGCTCCATCGAGTCCATGTTCGCCCAAGTGGGCTTTGTGCAGGGCAATTTCGACCTGTTCAACCCTCCTTACTTCACTGGGGCCGGGCAGAAATTCCGCCTGCAAATCACCACAGGCGCCCGGCGGCAGGATTATCAGATTTCCTTCGAGGAACCGTATTTTCTAGACCGCAAACGGCGTTTATCCGTGGATTTGTACCACCGCGAGATTCAGTACTTCAGCCGCTACTATGAGCAGCACCAGACCGGTGCGAGGCTGGGCCTCTCCCGGAAGCTCTGGAGCGATTCCACCTCCGGGGGAGTCAACTTAACCTTTGAGTCAATAGGCATTTTCGACCGCTCTTATTATGCCGATATGCTCATGGAGCACGACATGCTAACCAACGGCCTGGCTAAGGGATACGACTTACCCAAGGGACATGCCGACAGTCCTTCACCCAACCCTTTTAACTGGAGCTACGACATGGACCGGTTGGATCAGGGGGAGTTGTCCGAGTTGAACAACGACCGCCTGGTTTCCGAACTGGGGCTGTTTTTCACCTACGACAGCCTTAACCACGGACTCATGCCTAGTCGCGGCCAATTCACCCGCGTTAAGGCGGATATTGCAGGCGGCCCCATGGGCGGCGACACCGAGATGTATCGCCTAGAGATTGAGACGGCTTACTTCTATCCCGGTTTTGCCCAGGGCCATGTGTGGGAGGTGGTGGGCAAGGCGGGCGTTGTGGACACCTTCGGCGACAGCAAGCGGGTGCCTTACTTTGACCGGTATTTCCTTGGAGGCGGATACACATTGCGCGGCTATGACTACCGGGACATCGGGCCGCAGATGAAACGATGGAAAACCGGTGTTAACACAGAGAACGAGTTCGGTTACTTTGTTAAGAATAAAGACAAGGTGGAAAAGTTTATTCCGGTCGATAGCAAAGGTAGCTATCCATTTCTCAAGCAGGATCCAGAAAACCCAAGCAACTATTATTCATGGCAGATACCACGTGATCCAGCTGACCCGACAAAAGAATGGAAACCTGAAGAAAAATGGACCCCGGTTATTGAAGACAGCGGAGAAATACCGTTGGGGGGCAGCAGCTACTGGTTTACCTCCGTCGAATACAGTATCCCGATCATCGACAGATTGCGCGTGGCAATGTTCTATGACATCGGCATGGTTTACAACGATCCCTACGACTTTGATTTGTCCAACTACGCCGATAACTGGGGCATTGGCCTGAGACTCATCGTGCCAATGCTCGGGCCGTTGCGGCTCGACTACGGCTTCCCGCTCACTCGTCCGGACTACGCCGAGGGCGGGGGGCATTTCCATTTTGGAGCCGGTTACTCCCGCGCTTTTTAACCTGCCTTGATAAATATAAAAATAACCATGAACCACTCATCCCTGGCCAAGATGGCCGCCACGTTACTGGCTGCGTTCTGCCTCACCGGCAACGGTACCGCGCAGGAACCCGTCAAGATCGCCACGATTGATCTACTAAAAGCCTTCGATAGCTACTGGAAGACCAAGCTGTCCAACGATCAGCTCAGGGAGCGCGGAGGCGATTTCGACAAGGCACGAATCGGCATGATCGATGACTTGACCCTACTCCGGGAAGAATACAACCGGTTGAACGCCAGCACTCAGGATCAGGCCAACTCCGAGGAAAAACGGGCCGACGACCAAAAAAAAGCACAGGTAAAATTAGCTGATTACAAACGCCTGGAGCAACAAATAATCGAATTTAACAAAAATGCCCAAAAAACCCTCGCAGACCAGACCAACCGGCTTCGCAAGGGGCGTCTCGAAGAAATCCAGGCAGCAGTCAGCGTCAAGGCCAAGGAACTGGGCTACGACCTTGTTATCGATTCATCGCAGGATGTCCTGCTGCCGCGCACGCCCACCGTCCTCTACACCAACGGCAAAAACGACCTCACCGCCCTGATCATTGAGATCCTCAACAAGAACGCTGCCGGCAAATACAAACCCAACGAGCCGGCAGAGCCGACCGTGGAGAAACCGGCCGCCCCCGAGCCAACAGAAAAATAAACGGGCCTAGTCAAACTCTTTCCAGCGCCGGTGGACCCCGGCGCTTTTTTTATGGAATCCACCGTTTGGCCAAGTAGGAAAGATTGACTTTTTGAGGCTCATCCAGTAGTAAAACCACGCACTTGAGAGAGACAAATATCATGGCCGCAAAAGCATCCCCCAAGACCTCATCCGCCGAACCGGACAAACGCACCGCTGAACTCGAGTCCGCGATTGCCGCGATTACAAAGAGTTTTGGCGAAGGCTCGATCATGCGGCTCGGCGACGAGGGGGCAAACCTGAAGATCGACGCGATCTCCACCGGCTCGCTTGGCCTCGACATCGCGCTCGGGGTGGGCGGCGTGCCTTGTGGGCGCATCATCGAAATCTACGGCCCGGAATCGTCCGGCAAGACGACGGTAATGCTGCACATCGTGGCTAACGCGCAAAAGGCCGGCGGCACGGCGGCATTCATCGATGCCGAGCACGCGCTCGACCCGTCGTACGCGGCCAAGCTGGGTGTGAACCTCGAGGAGCTGCTGATCTCCCAACCGGATAGTGGCGAGGAGGCTCTGACAATTTGCGAGACGCTGGCCCGTTCAGGCGCGGTGGATGTGATCGTGATCGACTCGGTGGCGGCGCTCGTACCCAAGGCGGAACTGGAGGGTGATATGGGTATGGCGACCATGGGCATGCAGGCGCGGCTGATGAGCCAGGCGCTGCGGAAGCTGGCCGCCATCCTCGGCAAGTCCAACACGATGTGCCTGTTCACCAACCAAATGCGCGAAAAGGTGGGCGTGATGTTCGGTAGCCCTGAGACGACGCCAGGCGGCAAGGCTCTCAAGTTTTACGCCAGCGTGCGGATCGACATTCGGAGGCGCGAACAACTCAAGGACAACATGGGCAACGTAATCGGTAACCATGTCCGCACCAAGGTGGTGAAGAACAAGGTTGCTCCGCCATTCATGGAGGCCGAGTTCGACATTATTTATGGGCAAGGCATCAACTGGGAGGGCGACCTCATCGCCGTCGGCCTGGCCAAGGAGATCATTTTGAAGAAAGGAGCCTGGCTGCAGTTCGAGGGCGAGATGATTGGCCAGGGCAAGGAAGCCTCCCGCAAGGCGCTGCAGGACGAACCGGCATTGGCGCAGAAAATCCTCGCCAAAATCAAAGGCGAATCAGTGGAGGAGCCCCCCGTGGAGGAAGAATCGGCAGAGGAAGCCGAGACAACCGCGGACGAGCCCGAATCCGCCGAGGATTAATCGCTTGGCCAAGCGGGACGGCCTGAATTTGGCACTTTTCCCGCTTGACGTGCCGTGGCGACTGGCCTACGAATCCCCGCCGCTATGGAAAATGGAGTGGTAACAAGCGTTATGGGACGGGTCTTACTGGTAATCGACCGGGGTCGGGCTTGTTGCGGATAAGTTAAAATTTCCGAGACACCCACGACCCAAACGGTCGTGGGTTTTTTTTTGCAAAACCAAGTAATCAAATGAGCAAGAAAACAGAAACCGAGGCGGTGACATCAACCAGGGCAAAGGGCGAGATCGGGCCGAGCATGCTCGGCAGTGAGATTCTCGTCAAAGCCCTGGAAGGCGAGGGCGTGGATACGATCTTTGCCTATCCGGGTGGCGCGAGCATGGAGTTTCACCAGGCGCTGACCCGGTCCAAGCAGATCCGCACCATCCTACCGCGGCACGAGCAGGGCGGCTCGTTTGCGGCCGAGGGCTACGCCCGCGCCACCGGCAAGGCCGGCGTCTGCATGGCCACCAGTGGCCCTGGTGCCACCAACCTTGTCACCGGCATCGCCGATGCGTACATGGACTCTATCCCGCTGGTCGCCATCACCGGCCAGGTGCCGCAGGCGATGATAGGCAAGGGCGGGTTTCAGGAAACCGACTTTTTCGGGATGACCCTGCCGGTGGTGAAACACAGCTACCTCGTCACCGACGTCAACGAAATCCCGACTGTTGTGAAGCAGGCGTTCAAGATCGCCACCAGCGGCCGCCCCGGCCCGGTGGTCATTGACGTGCCGAAAAACATCCAGCAAACCCTCGCGCAGGTCTTCTTCCCAGCCGAGGTTGATATCGCCGGGTTCGATCCCGAGAACTGCAAGGCAAGCGAGATAGAACTGAACGAGATCGTTGGATTGATCGAGAAAAGCGAACGACCGTTGCTCTACGTCGGCGGCGGCATCATCAGCGCCGACGCCAGCGATGCGTTACGCCGCTTGGTCGATGCGACAGGCATCCCGGTCACCAGCACGATCATGGGCGTGGGGGCATTCCCGGAGACGCACGAGCTGTCGCTGCGCTGGCTCGGCATGCACGGCTCGGCGTATGCGAACTGGGCCGTCAGCGGCGAGTTCGAGAAGGACGCGGAGGGAAACACGCAAAAGGTGGCCGAGGGAGCCGACCTGCTGCTTGCTTTAGGCGTGCGGTTTGACGACCGCGTGACCGGCAAGGTCGAGAAATTCTGCGAGCACGGCACCATCGTGCACATCGACATCGACCCGTCTGAGATCAACAAGAACCGCAAGGTCGCCCTGCCGGTGATCAGCGAGATCCGCTACGCGCTCGAGCGCCTGGCCGACATGGTCAGCGAGCGGCCGATCCAGAAGACATTCACCGGATGGCAGGATCAGGTTGCCCGGTGGAAAACAAAGGCGCCATTCGGCTACCGGGTGACCGATGAGGTGATAAAATCGCACCACATGAAGGATCATCTCGCCGGCTTCGAGGGCGAAGTCATCCTGCCGCAGATGGTCATCGAGATGCTTTACGAGTTGACCGGAGGCGAGGCTATCCTGACCACCGGCGTCGGCCAGCACCAGATGTGGGCCGGACAGTATTACCAGTACGAGCAGCCACGGCAACTGCTCACTAGCGCCGGGCTTGGGGCGATGGGCTTCGGCTACCCGGCGGCGCTGGGCGCCAAGGTCGCGCGGCCGGACAAGCAGGTGATCGACATCGACGGCGACGGCTCGTTCCTGATGAACGTCCAGGAACTGGCCACCGCGCGCATTGAGAAAATCGCGGCCAAGGCCATCATCCTGAACAACCAGCACCTGGGCATGGTGGTGCAGTGGGAGGATCGTTTCTACGCCGGTAACCGCGGCCACACCTACCTCGGTGATCCGGATGACATGAAGAAGATTTACCCGGACTACGTGGAGATGATCAAGGGCTTCGATGTGCCGGTAGAGCGGGTCATATACAAACGCGATCTCCGGGAGGCGCTGCAGCGGATGCTCGACTCAGACCAGCCGTACGTGCTCGATGTCATCGTGCCGTACACCGAGCACGTGCTGCCGTTCATCCCCGCCGGCAAGACCGTTGCTGACATGATCTGGAAGGTATAGGCCAAGCGCTTGGCCAAGCAGGGAGGTTACAATGCCTGGAGCAGCGTTCGCATTTCCTTGAGCCGGCCGTCGGGGGAGCGCCTGGTGAAGCGCGGGAATTTACCGCCAAGCGTGATCAGCTCACCGTTTCGGGTCAGCATGATCTTGTCGCCCTTGGCCTCGATCCCGGTGACGTTTTTTGCTGCGGCCAACACCTTCAATTCCGCCACGATCAGCAGCCGCTCGACCGGCTTGGGGATCGGGCCGAAGCGGTCGCGAATTTCCTCCTTGAGTTCGGTAAGCTCCGCGGCGTTTGAGAGTTGAGCAAGTTTGCGGTAGAGGATGATGCGTTGCCGCGTCTCAGGGATATGGTTGAACGGCAAATATGCCGGCACACGGCCGATGTCCCTTGGCTCCCCGTCGTCGGTCGGAGCTTTATTGTCTTCAACCTCGGCGTCGAAATCGCGGGGTACGGTCACTTCGAACTGCGGTGGACTGGTCTTGCGCGACGCTCGCTTGGCATTTTTTTCCTCGCCAGGATTCATCGCGAGAAAATCGAAGGCGACATGTACATCGAGGCGCCGATCGACTTTTTCACCCTTGAGCCGTTTCACGCTTTGCTTGAGCAGCTGGCAGTAAAGCTCGAAGCCAACGGCGGTTATGTGGCCGCTCTGCTGTGCCCCGAGGATGTTGCCCGCGCCGCGAATCTCGAGGTCGCGCATGGCAATCTTGAATCCGCTGCCGAGCTTCGAATACTGCTTTAGCGCGCTGATGCGTTTGCGGGCGTCGTTAAGCAGCGCGGCGTGGCGCGGCAAAATCAAATAGGCAAAAGCCTGATGCCTGTAACGGCCAACACGGCCGCGCAACTGGTACAGCTCACTCAGGCCGAAACGGTCGGCGCGGTCGACGATGATTGTGTTGGCGTTGGGGATGTCGAGCCCGCTCTCGATGATGGTTGTCGAGAGCAGGATGTCGGCATCTCCATTGATGAAATTCGTCATCACCCTCTCAAGCATACCGCTGGGCATCTGGCCATGGCCGACAATGAGCCGCGCCTTGGGCACGAGTTTGCGAACGCGCTCGGCCATCGTCTCGATCGTCGTCACCCGGTTGTGCAAAAAGAACACCTGCCCGCCCCGGTTGAGCTCGCGCTGGATGGCGTTGCGGATGGTTGTCTCGTCGAACTCGATGACGGTTGTCTCGATCGGCAACCGGTCCTGCGGCGGCGTCTCGATGGTGCTCATGTCGCGCGCGCCGGTGAGCGCCATGTGGAGTGTCCGCGGGATCGGCGTCGCGGTGAGCGTGAGCACGTCCACCGTCTGCCGGAGAATCTTGAGTTTCTCCTTGTGCAGCACGCCGAACCGCTGTTCCTCGTCGATGATCACTAGACCGATGTCTTTGAAGCGGACATTGGGCTGGATGAGCTTGTGCGTGCCGATGACAACATCCACCGAGCCGGCTGCCAGTGCCGCGATTACGGCGTTGGACTGCTTTTTCGAGCGGAACCGCGAGAGCAACTCCACCGACACAGGAAACTCCGCCATCCGCTCGACGAACGTGTTGTAATGCTGTTGCGCCAGCACGGTGGTCGGCACCAGCACGGCGACCTGTTTGCCGCCCATCACCGCCTTGAATGCCGCGCGGATGGCCACCTCGGTCTTGCCGAAACCGACATCGCCGCAAACGAGCCGATCCATCGGCTTGGGCAACTGCATGTCCTGTTTGGCCGCCTCAATGGCCGACCACTGGTCCGGTGTTTCCTCGAACGGAAATGAGCCCTCGAACTCCCGTTGCCACGGTGTGTCGCCGCCGAACTCATGCCCAGGCTGTGCCTCGCGCGATGCCTGTAGCTTGAGCAGGTCAGCGGCGACATCGGAGACCGCCTTCTCGGCATCGGACTTGGCCTTGGCCCAGCGTTTGCCGCCGATGATGCTGAGCGGCGGACGGGCCCTGCCGGTACCGACGTATTTGCTGACGAGGTGCGCCTCGGACACCGGCACGTACAGCCTGGGTGGATTCTGCTCCGGGTCGCGCGTGCCGTACTCGATCACTAGGCACTCCTCGCCGCCGCCTCCGTTTTTGGTCGTTCGTGTTTCGAGCGGCAGCACTTTCAGCCCGAGGTAGCGGCCGATGCCATGCTGCAAATGCACGACAAAATCGCCCACGCTCAAGTCGGTAAAATCGATCTCCAGCGCTGAACGGGTGGCCGCTGCATGCGGCGACTTGAGCCGCCGCGGCCGTTGCGTGCGGTACCGCCCAAAAATCTCCGAGTCGGTGACGACGACCAGCTTGGCCGACTCTACGAGAAAACCGCGCGACACGCTACCGAGCATCCGCACCGGCTTGACCTCGGCCTTGAGCTTGGCCAGGCCGTACTCAGCCCATAACTCGTCGAACCGCTGCAACTCGCCCTCGGTGCCGCAGACCACCCAAACCTCGTAGCCGTTGCGCAGCCAGCGATGCAGTTGATTGAAAAACTCCCGCCGCTGGGCGTCGGCAATCTGCGGATCGCCCGCCGACTCGCCAAGTGGCCGATACGCGTCGAGTCCCTGGAACGACGGCACGGCTTCGTCGCCGGTTTCGCGAACATCGATGATTGTGCTGAGATGACGCGTCTGGCCAAGCGCGGTTTCCCAGTCGTTGTGAAACAGGTCATCGCCCGGCACTTGCTCGAGGTAATCGGCGATGCACTCGGCGATGTCGTCCGGCTCGATCAGCAGGCAAAGTGGCTCGCCGGCGAGGTAGTCGCCGAGCCGGCCGGTGGTGTAGCCTGGGTCAGCGGTGAGTTGCTGCTTGAGGATGCCGAGTTCGCCGCCGGGGGAGATCGTGGTGCGGTCGATCTTCTCTCGGGAAATCTGTGTCTGCGGATCGAAGGTGCGCAGCGACTCGATTTCATCGCCAAAAAACTCGAAGCGCACCGGCCACGGGCTGGCCAGAGGGAAGACGTCTAGGATGCCGCCGCGCAGGGCGAGCTCCCCCTTGTGGCTGACCTGCGCCTCTGGTTCGTAGCCTTGGTCCTCGAGCCACTCGACGAGGTCGAGCGGGTCGATGCGCTGGCCAAGCTTGAAGCTGCGAAACCGGTTTTTCAGCTCGGCGGGGGAGAAGGTCCGCTGTAGCAGGGCGACGGCGGTGGTGACGATGACCGGGCCGGGCGTAGTGGATTTGGCGCTGGGTTTGCGGCGCTTGGCCAAGTGGATGAGCGTCTCGAGTCGTTCACTCAGCACGTCGGCGTGTGGCAGCCGGGCCTCGTGCGGCAGGACATCCCAAGCCGGGAAAAAGAGAGGCGGCCTAGCCAGGCGCTTGCCCAGGGCGAGGAGCCACGTCTCGAGTTCCTGCTGGAGTTGCTCCTGAAGCTTGCCGGTGGGGCAAACGACTAACACCGGCCGGTCCTTGGCGAAATGGGCCAAAAGCGCGGCCAAAAAGGCCCAGGAGCCTTGGCTGATGCCGTTGACAGACAAGGCTTCTCCCGGCCCCGCGCCGTTCAGAATGGCCTGTAAAGCGGGAGTTTCGCGCAGCTTGGCCAAGGTGGCCGAGGTGTCTGGTTGGGCCAGACTCAAAATTACGCGGGAAAACATGGGCCAAGCCCTGAAGGGCGTCAAACAGAGCGCACTCAAAAAAATTAAATAAAAGGTCAATCTGATGCTTGACACGGGGAAAACGGGCGCCGAATGTCGGCACGGAACCAAAGATTGCGGAAACCGCATCGTTACCAATATTCTGAGCAACCAAAGAAAATAAAACCTATCTAAGAGCAACTTTACAGTTATGAAACGAGCATATAGAGCAAAAATCGGAAAGGTGAGAGAAGCCGTCAAGAAGGTCTCCCTTGTGAGTTTGGGTATAACCTTGGCAGCTATGCCTTTGTTGGCCCAAGAGAGCGACGACGCTGATGAACTTGAGCCGTTTGTCATTGTCGGGTCA
>Ga0315328_10000633_pt1 | contig 15443 bp, 16 predicted proteins | sample M120032315metaG_FD_203462 | JGI IMG/M metagenome (GOLD analysis project Ga0315328, IMG submission 203462) | Ammonia-oxidizing marine archaeal communities from Monterey Bay, California, United States - M1 200m 32315 | ecosystem: Environmental > Aquatic > Marine > Intertidal zone | place: USA... | reverse complement strand
ATTTGGAGTATCGCTTTCATTTGGTATAACTAATAATCCACCTTCATGAAGCTGTTTTAGTAATTGCATAACTTCTTTTTCTACTTGTGTTCTTTGCAGACCAGTTTGTTGTGCAAACAAGTCTACCAGTTCTGTGACTTTTCTTTGACCATTACAAGATTTCCAGAAATCTATGATGGCTTGATTAACCATGAAACCTTGTTCATGTTCATTAGCAAGGATCAAAGAACCATCTTCTTGTTTTACTAATTTTCCTACACCCTGTGGAACTGCAGTTTCATAGTTAATAGGAGCAGGAGTACTTTGCGATCCCATTGTCTTCATCATGGCTTTGGCTGTATCAGACATTTTATCCATAGTCCATGGAGGATCCCAAACAATTTCTACATCAACATTATTTACACCAGAAACTTTTTTTGTATATCTTTTAACATCGTCAACCATTGTTTCATGTAATGGACAGCCTTTTGTTGTCATTGTCATTTTGATGTTTACGTCATTATTTTCAGTTACATTTATTCCATAAATCAGGCCCATATCAACAATACTTAATGGGACTTCAGGGTCCATACATTTTTTCAATGAATCACGCACTTGCTCTACATTAACTGTACTCATGACAAAAAATAGAATGAAATGAATAAAAACTTTCTATTAATTAGCTTGGAATAATTTTTTTATAGATTCTTCAAAGGGAGCTTTTGCAACACCTTTCTCAGTTATAATTCCGGCAATTAATTCTGGAGGAGTCATGTCAAATGCAGGATTAATTACATTGATTCCATCTGGTGCAGTTTTTTTATCTCCAATTCCGGTTACTTCAGATGCTTTTCTTTGTTCAATGATGACATCTTCAGGATTACTCTTCATATCAAATGTAGAAAGAGGGGCTGCAACATAGAATGGAATGTTATGTTGTTTTGCCATAGTTGCTACTTGATATGTTCCAATTTTATTATAGACGTGGCCGGTTCTAAGAATTCTGTCAGCACCAACAACAATTTTGTTTACAAGATTATTTGCCATAGTATAACCAACTGCCGTATCAGGAATTAGACTAACATCAATTCCATCATGCTTTAATTCAAATGCAGTTAATCTTGAACCTTGTTGAACAGGTCTAGTTTCGGTTGCTATCACTTTGATATTTTTACCACTATCTTTTGTAGCACGAATAACACCTAATGCAGTACCATAACCAACTGTCGCTAAAGCACCAGCATTACAATGAGTCATTATTGTATCATTATCATTGAACAGTTCAGAGCCATTTTTTCCCATTGTCATATTGATTTGTATGTCGTCTTCTGCCATTTTTTTAGCATATTCAACAACATCAGTTCTTATCTGGTCAACAGAATTTGCATTTTTAGCAACCTGCATAATTTTTTCTAATCCCCAAGCAAGGTTCACAGCAGTAGGTCTTGTTTCAAATAGAACTTTCTTGGCATTTTCTAGATATGAAATTAATGTATTTTTGTCAGTTGCATCACTTTGTAATGCAGCTAAAGCAAGACCAAATGCTCCAGATACACCAATTGCAGGTGCACCTCTAATAACTAGAGTACGAATAGCATTAGCAACTTGATTATAATCAGTATATGTTACATATTCCAGAATATTTGGTAACTTAGTTTGATCAATCATTATTACAGAATTATCTTTCCATTCTATTGTTTTTAACGTCATAATAATTTTAGAACTCATGAATGTATTATTTGTTTAGACAGAGTATCTATCATACTTAGTGTTTTATTACATGTACTTTTTAGATGAATTATGAATATACAAGATCTTGAAAGGTTTGACCCTCAGAAAATGTATGAAACATATGATAAATGGCCCATGCTTGCAAAAGATGCATTTGAGAAAGAATTTTCAAAGATTCAATTTCAAGATATTGATCATGTTGTATTAGCAGGAATGGGAGGGTCTGGTGCTATTGGAGATATAATTTCTGCAGTTTTATCACGAGAAGACATTCATGTATCAAATGTTAAGGGATATTTGTTACCAAAGACTGTTGATAAGAGAACATTAGTTATTGCCACAAGTATTTCAGGGAATACTAAAGAAACATTATCAATTTTGGATTATAAATCAAAATCAGATGCAAAGTTTGTTGCCATCTCATCAGGAGGAGTTATGAAAGAGAAATGTATGCAGAACTCCATTACGCATCATGATATTCCAATGGTTCATTCACCAAGAGCGTCCTTTGTGACATTTTTGTATTCAATTCTTAATATTTTTGAAGATGCATTACCAATAGAAAGATCTGAGATAAATCAATCATTAGAAAAAATAAATCAATTACAAAAAAGGATTAATTCAGGCAATCTTAATGATGAAAATCTAGCCTTAAATTTAGCAAAAAAAATCAATTCAAGTCCATTAATCTATTATCCTGATGGTCTGAAAGCTGCTGCAATTAGATTCAAGAATTCATTACAAGAAAATGTGAAAATGCATGCAAGTATAGAAGATGTGATCGAGGCATCACATAATTCAATCTCAACATGGGAAAATCAGAATGATTTCAAACCTATCTTACTACAAGGTAGAGATGATTTTATTAAAACTAAAGAAAGATGGGAGATAATCAAAGAATACTTAAAAAGTAAGAACATAGATTTCGAAGAGGTTTATTCAGTAGAAGGGAACATAATTTCAAAATTGGTATGTTTAATTTATTTATTAGATTATACATCAATCTATCTTGCAGTTTTATCTAAAGTCGATCCATCACCAGTTAGTGCAATTGATTTTGTAAAAAAGAGATTAGATAGATTTTGAATCAAGGAATTTTTTAAAAAGATTGTTGATTGATGAGATCTGATTTAATGATTTATCATTTACCAAATCCAGATTAGGAATTACGCAGTGACCACCAATAAAACCAGGGAACATTTTTGGTCGATTTTTAAGAAATTTTTGAATTTCATCAGTAAATGACCACATTTCATCATAATCTACATTTTCTTTATCTGCAATTATCTTACTAATTTGTGCAAAATTAATCAGCCAACCATAATAAGACGTATCACATACAACTTTTGCAAGTTCTAGAGTTATAGGTTGAGACAGTTGTTTAGTTTTTACTCCACATTTTTTTAGTTTATTTTTGAATGTTCGAGAAGCCCATTTTGATTTAGGTGCATAATTATATACAGCAAAAAATTTAGTATACCGTTTTAGATCTTTAAGCATTCTTTTATGAACTCCACGTGTTGCACTGTAGATTATTGGGAGATCAAGTTTAGTCTGTAATTTTTTTGTGGTATTAGGACTAATAGTACTATGTATAACAATTCCGTCAGGATTAAATTTTTTCGTTAGTTGTAAGACCGATTTTTCAAAATCTTTTGAAAATGGAATACAAATATGCATAAATTCTATATTTTTAATATTGGAAAATTTATTTGAATTAAGTTTTTCAATTTTATCAAAACCGTCAATCTTAATCTTTTTCGATAGTAATTTGAAAATGGGTAATCCAATTTCACCCAATCCGACAACAATATCTTTTTTTAGCAAGATTTTTCAGCAAATTTAATAAAAAATTATGTCATATTAGTGTGAATATCAATTCATACCAATAGGATTTTTGAGAATTGGATTATTTTCCTCATCTTTTTTGATAGAACCATCAGAATTAGTAAGGAATATCTCCTTGTTAGTAAAATCATCACAGATCTTATGAAATTTATTTTCATCAATTTGAGCGTATTCTAAAAACTTTGTCAAGTACTTTTTTGGTATTTTTCCTTCATGATTTTTTATTAATTCAATTCCTTCTTCACGGGTAATTCTCCCATAGCGAATTTCGATTGAAGCATGATCAGTTGCTCTACCAAATCCAAATTTTAAAAATTTAAAATAATCATGAAAAACAGTGAAAAAAACATCTAGATTTTCCCATTTATCATAAGTGCCTTCTTTAAGCTCATCATTTTCGGAGAAACCTAATTTTTTTACAATTTCTAGTTGTTTGAATATGTCCCATTTGATATACGAACCCAGAAAGACACCAGTAACACCGACCTGTTTTATTTCATCATCAGATGGATAGATGTATGGTAACAGTTCTTCTTTTTTGAATCCATATTTTATCATGTCTTTTGGTTTAATTTTATCAAGAAAATAACCACCGTTTTTTTCATTCCATTCTCTGTCAAGAATTGTATCAGCATCAATATTGGTAGGTTGTCCATATTCTAGTTGAGGATTTTCACCCCAAATGATTAGAGGGATATTGAATTTTACAGCTATTTTTACTGGCACTGTAAAAATTCCAATGTGTTCAGGCCATTGAAAATCTCCTAGTTCAAGCAATCCAAATTTTGCCAATTTAAAATAGACATCAGGGTTTGCAGAGAATTCAATACAATCAACACCTAATTGTTTCAGATTTTCTAAATTCTTTCTTCCAATTTCGGTTTGATCATGAGGATGAAAGTTAATAACTAATGGATTCAAACCGAATGTTTCTTTTATTGTGTAAGTCTGAAAAGTAGAATCCTTTCCTCCACTAACAGGTATTATACAATCATAATTATTTCCATTTTTATTTTTATATTTTTCAAGAATTTCAATGAATTCTAATTTCTTTTTTTCCCAATCTACAAGATTCTTTGATTCATTATTTATACAAGCACTACATATGCCGTTTTTGTCAAATGTTAATTGAGGTTTTGTATCTGGATACAAACATTTTTTGCAGTATTTCATAATATTAATTTTTTTTTAGATGTATATCAACATCACTATCTAGAACATGTATTTTACTTTTGATAAATATAAAATGAATTAATTTCTTAGATCTTTAATTTTTTGGGTACGACTAAAACAAAATATCATTAGTGCTCTAGCTATATCGGATAATACAAGTGAATATGCTAATCCAATATTTCCTAAAAAATTTCCAAGAGTAAAAATACCTATGACCAATATAATTATTGAGACAATGCTAGTAATTACAATATAAGCACTTTTTTCAAGAGAGAGGAATTTTGATACGTATAATGTGTACACAGTAGTAGGAATTATCGATATGGAAATCACAGGGATCAAATCAATTGCTTCAATATATTCAGGGAATACTATTGGAATTATTTCAGGAGCAATGAATATTCCAACTAAAGCCAAAATTATAGAAAAAATTACGGTTAAAATTTTTATTTTATTTGTATTTTCTCCACTAGACTCTTCAGGTAAAGTATATTTTTTTACAATCTCAGGCATAATAGCCAAGAGATTTAGTATTTGGATTGCAAGATAATAATTTCCAAGTACAGTGAATCCAAAAAATGGTCCAATTAACAATCTATCAATTTGTCCGTTGAATACTTGAGCAAGATCTATCAAAAAATTACTGCTCATAAATTTCCATTTGGTTTTTAAAAGTTGGAAATTAATTGGTGTGTTTTTAAAAGATAGATATATTGGAATTGCAAATGGTATAAACGATAAACCAATTCCTAGAAGAACTCCTTCTGGTCCTATAACATAATATAACATTAATGAAAGCAAAACGAATAATATTTTTTGTGTAATAAAATATAGTGAATATTTTTTGTAGAATTTTCTACCTAATAATTCAGATACACCAAGATTGTAAATTACAGCACCTAACACGTAGATAGACAATCCAACATTTGTAAATGCAAAATATAGAATAATTGCTGCAATGATACTACCTAAAATTGAAAACAGATGTATGGTTGATTCAATTTTTACTTTTTTTGCAACCAAAACGGTGATTGCCATAGGACCGCCAATAAATGATACAGAAGTTGCAATTCCAGCAATCGAGATATAGAAACTTAATTCACCATAATTTTCTGCACCAAGTACACCAGCAAGATAAATCCAAAATAGTGCAGATATTCCAGAACCAATTAGATTAGAAAAACCCAATATGCCAATATCTTTAATTCCACGAATATTTCCAAAAATTCCCATTTAACTAATTAGAATTTGTTATTTATTGATAAAGATCTCTATGTAATATTATGCGTTAAAAAGATTATAAATTACTTTTTTCTTTGAAGTAATTTATTTTATTTACAAATGCTTTTGCAAGAATTTTCAAGTTTTCTTCATTTTCTTTTAGAAATTCAGACATTTTTTCATTAGTAATATCTACATCAGCAAGACGTCCTCCATGAAAAAATTTCTTTGCTGAATTAATTTCAAACTCAGTTCCATCAAATGAGAATGTGTTTTTTTCTTTAAATGATACATATTCATCAAGAATTTTAGAATCAAATTGTTTTTCTAAACAATTTGTTATTAATTTTGGTAATTCTTCAATAGATTGTAATCGTTCAATTGATGGTATTATAGTATAATCAAAATCTGCACAAGTAATTGCAGGTTTTTCATAAAAAGCAGCTTCTAGAGCAACAGTTCCACTTTTAGTTATTGCCAAAGAACAGTTTTTTACTAAATCTAAGGATGAGACATGAGGGTGAATAACAGTAACATTTGGGATGCTCATTAATTCTTCATAGACTTTTTTATCTCTCCAATGTCTTGTGAGTTGACTTGGATGTTCTTTGACATAGAGAGTATAATCTATTGGGAGTGATTTAATGATATTTTTTATGAATTCAATATCATCAGTGTAAAAAGGTGTAACGATAAGCGTTGAACGTTCTTGTTCAATATGTAATGGATAATAAACGAATTTTTGATTTAAATCAATATTCTTAACAAGGTTTTTTTCAATGAAATTCCAACGAGATTTAGTTTTGATTGAACCTGAAATTGCATTAGATAGAGCTCGAATTTTTGAATGTCCAAAATATGAATAATGAGTTTTAGTGTTATCATTTTTTGTTTTAAATAAATAATCAAATGCGGCTAATGCAATATTTGATTTATTTCCAAAAGGATCAACATTTTGTTTTTTTATTCTGTCGGATACTTTCAATGATTCATAATGTTCTACAAGCTCGGGAAAACTTCTATACTTTGTTTTTTGTTCAATATTAGAAATATCATCTGCATAGTGAACATTTTCAGAAATTTCACAGTTATACCCAAATGTTGAAAAATAAAATGCCATAGTTTTGATGTTTTTAGATTTACATAGCTCAAAAAATGTTTCATCATGATGCTGATATGGTTCATGCATTATTACAAAATTAGGATTTATTTCATTTAACACATTCTCAAAGAACCTACATTCATTTTCTAAAATTGACAGAATTTCATTTTTGGAAAAATGATAGAAATCATTAAAATTGTAAAATATTCTATCGTTAACTGCCAATTTCCACAGATCAATTTTATGATTTTTTTCAAATGAGGAAAGATACTTGAGATCAGGAGTTTTTATCGGCAATGTGTTATCATGAAAAAACCAAATTTTTTTAAAATTTACCAGAGTTTGGTTCTCAAAAAAAATTCTTGGTTTATTTGTGACATTTATAATTGCATAAAAATCAGCGTCGATTTCCTTTTGTAGATAATAACAAGCACAATACTGCATTAGATTAGAATCTAACCAGACAACAATCTTATCTTTCATTAGTACTTTCTGATTCTTTTTTAGCATTAATAAAAACTTTAGATTAATAGAGAGCAAGTTCTATTTACTAGGAAAAATTTTATCGTGTAGATGAAAATTCTAATTGTTGGTTTAGGCTCAATTGGAAAACGACATCTAATAAATATTTGTTCTAAAACAAATTATGAGATTATTGTTTATACTAGAAGAACTGATTTACAATTAATACGTAGAAAAAATATAAAAATTTTTGATAATTTGGATTTATGTCTTAAAGAAAATCCTAATGTTGCTTTCATTACTAATGAAACAATTAATCATATACCAATAGCATTAAAGCTTGCAAAAAAAGGATTACATCTATTTATTGAGAAACCATTATCAAATGATTTGAGACAGATAAGGAATCTTTTACAAATTGTTAAAGAAAAAAGAATTGTTACTCTAGTTGGTTGTAATTTTAGATTTCATAAATGTATTCAAAAAATTAAATCACTTATTGAACAAAAAAAAATAGGAAAAATTATTTCTGTTAAAGTCGAATGTGGGACGTATTTACCTGACTGGCACCCATATGAAGACTATTCAAAAGGTTATGCAGCAAGAGATGATTTAGGAGGAGGAGTTGTTTTAACATGTATTCATGAATTAGATTATTTGTATTGGTTTTTTGGAAAAATTAAAGAAGTTTTTTCGATGACAGGAAAATTCAGTGATCTAAAAGTTACAACAGATGACCTTTCTGCAATTATTCTTAAGTTCAAAAATGATATTGTTGCGGAAGTTCATCTCGATTATTTTCAAAGACCTGAGGTACGTTCTTGTAAAATTGTAGGGACAAATGGAACAATAGAATGGAATTCTCTTACAAATGAAGTAAAGATCTATTCGATAAAAAGTAAAAAATGGAGAAGAGTACTAAAAGTGAAAAAAGAAGAAACAGATGAAATGTATCTAAAAGAATTAAAACATTTTTTTAATTGTATAAAAAATAAGAAAAAATCCATTAATAATTTTGAGCAAGGAACGTATTTACTAAAAACTGCATTAGGAATTAAAAAATCATCTATAATGAAGAAATCTGTAATCTTAGAGGAATAGTCAAAATGTTGGATGAAAATAATAATAATTTACAGATAGATTGTATTTTACAAGCGCGTATGGGCTCAACTAGGTTACCTGGAAAAGTATTACTCAATATTGACGAATCACATAGAATTATAGATTTTTTAATTGATCAACTCGATCAGACTAGAATTAATAAATTAATTATTGCAATTCCTGATAGTAAAGAAAATGATGTTTTAGAGGATTATCTAAAAAAACTAAATGTTATTTGTTTTAGAGGTAATGAATTGGATGTGTTAGATAGATATTATCAATGTGCAAAAAGATTTTCATTAAAACATATCATGAGATTAACGGGAGATAATCCACTAATAGATCCAGAGGTTGTTAATTTAGCTATTGAAGAGTATCATGTAGCAAAATATGATTATTTAACAAATTCTGTTAATAGAACATTTCCATATGGAACAGAAGTAGAAATATTTTCATTTAATTCATTAGAAAATGCGTGGGAAAATACAAGCAAAAAATCGGAGAGAGAGCATGTAACCCCCTATTTTTATAACAACCCAAACAAATTCAATATCAAACATCTAACACAATCATTTGACTGTTCAAAATTTAGATATACTGTAGATCAGGAAGAAGATTTTTTGTTAGTAAAACAAATTGTAAAAAAAATTAAGAATAGACCAATAATTACTAAAGATATTATTAAAATTTTAAATGATAATCCAGAAATTCAAAAAATTAATTCCAAAGTAACACCAAAACCATTAGAACAAGACTAGTTTATAATTTTGAAATAATTTTAATCTGTTAATTCACGAACTAGGTAAAATGCTTCAGCGTTTTTATAACCAGAAACTGAACCCCATTTTTTTGATATTGATTCTATCGCGACTTTTGAGCGAGGATGAGGATAATCTTCTATTTCAGTTTTATACTTACTAAGTGCTTGAATTTTTGTTTTAATTTCGCTACCAATATTTACGAATACATTTGGAGAGAATTGTGTTGGAAAAAACCACTCTGTAGAAGAAGGAATTTCAAAAGCAAAGACTTTTTTTATTTTAGAACCTTTTTTTGGTCTAGTTGCAGTAAGAGTAGCATTGTAGAGAGCACGATGATCAACATTAACATCAAAATTTGTATGCGTAAAAACTTGATCAGGCTTGAATTTTTTAATAATTTTTTCAATTGCTTTTGTAATTTGTAAATTAGATATTAGATCCATTTCATTATCTGGAAAATTTAGAAATTCAATATCATTAACACCTAAAATCTTTGCAGCATTCTTTGCATCTTTTCTTAGTGAAATGATTTGTTTATTCATTTTTTGATTAGTTTTATTATCTATTTCATAATTAGGGGAATTTTTGTAATTTGTAGATCTACGTGCAGTTATTCCAGTTGCAAATATCACAATTTTTACATTATTTTTTTGCTTGGTAAATTTTTTGATGGTTCCACCCATTCCCAATATTTCATCATCTGGATGAGCTGCAAGAACAAGAATATTCATTCTATTACACCTTCAATGGATAGAGTTTTTCCGTCAAATTTACTAGATTTGAAAATAATTTTCTTTTTTCCAATTTTTATGAATGCATTTGGATATGGATCTGATAACATTCTAATGAAATTATGAAGATATAATTTTGAGGTATTCAAATTCTTTAACTCGCTTTGTTTTGGAGTACGTCTTTTATAAGAACTAGGTTTTCCAGATTGTTTTCGTTTTTTGAATTTACCTTGAATAATCTTAGTGATAATTTCGTAATTGTTTTTTTCTATATTGGAAAATATTTCGTCAAGACTTCCATCTAATGAAAGATTTTTTTGTAAAAGTATATCACCTGCATCGAGTTTTGAATTCATAAGAAAAGCTGTTGATTTTGTATTTTTTATTCCTCGAATAATTTGATTTTGGATTGGACTGCCACCACGGAATTTTGGTAAATTAGATTCGTGTATGCAAATACAATTTACATTAGAAATGATTTCGTCAGGTACAATCCAGGACCAATCTGGAAAGAAAATATACTTTGGGTTGATTTTTTTAATTTTCTTAATTGTTAGATTTTCTTTTTTATTTATCAGAATAATGTCACTATATCGTTTTTTTAATTTTTTATACACATTAAATGAGTGCTCTCTATAAGCGCAAAAAACATACTTCATAATAAGGAATATTGGGTTTTATTTTTTAGCTTTCCTATTGATTTGCATAGTTACAAGTTTACTGAAATATAGCTCGTAATGTTTTTTTATACAAAAATAGATGTGACTGTGTGTTTGAAGGAAAAAATATCAATTTACGTTCATTAGAAATTGAAGATTTGAAGGTTTTGAAGAAATGGAGAAATGATCCAATCAACAGAAATCATACACGTGAATATCGATTATTGAATATGATTAATCAAAAGGAATGGTTTGAAATGATTCACAAAGATAACCCACCAAAATTTTTGATGTTTGGAGTTACAGATAAGCAGGAAAAACTAATTGGAGTTTGTGGTTTGACCTACATAGATTGGAAAAATCGTCATTGTGAAATTTCAATAATTCTTTATTTGAAAAACTGGCAAAAAACAAAACAGGGAAAAGAAACAATTTCATTATTAGAAAAGTTTGGATTTGAAGAATTAAACATGCGTAGATTATGGGTTGAAATATTTGATACAATTCCTCAAAATATAAAATTATTTGAATCTCTAAATTTTGTTAAAGAGGGAATTTTAAGAGATAAGTTATGGAGGAATAGGAAATGGCATAATTCATACATTTATTCCAAACTTTCCACAGACAAATAAAATGAAGAAAATTAAATTATTTGATCCTGTTGTAGAAAAAACAGAGATTAATGCAGTTCTAAAAACAGTGAAGAGTGGAAACTGGGCATCAGGAGATGGAAAAAATCAAGTTTATGAATTTGAAAAAAAATTCAAAAAATTTGTAAATTCTAAATCGTGTGTTGCAGTAAATAGTGGAACATCTGCATTACACCTTGCAGTATCACAATGCAATATTAAAGGTAAAGAAGTAATTTTACCTTCATTATCGTTTGTTAGTACAGCACATGCGGTCATTTACAATGGTGGAATACCAATTTTTGCAGATATTGATCCGAAGACACTCTGTATCAGTGAGGAAGATGTCAAGAGAAAGATTTCTAAGAAAACTAAATGTATCATACCAGTTCATTTTGGTGGAGTTCCAGTAGATGGAAAAAAATTAAAAAAATTAAAATCAAATTTAATGATTGTTGAAGATGCAGCACATGCATGTGGTGCAAGACTAAATGGAAAGATGATTGGTAGTAGTAGTGATTTTGTATGTTTTAGTTATCATCCTGTCAAGAATTTAGCAATGCCAACAGGTGGTTCAATTACGATAAATCATCCAGATTATAAGAAAATGGAACTTGAACTAAAATCAAAACGTTGGTGTGGTATTTCTAATAGAGTTGAAAGTGATTATGATGTAGATAAAATTGGATGGAATTTTTACATGAATGAAATATCTGCTGCAATTGGTTTATCTCAATTAAAGAAATTGAATAAAATGAATAATAAAAGGAAGAAAATTGCAAAGATTTATGAAAAAGAATTGAATGTTCCAAGAAAAATCCCATTTTTAGAAAATTGTTCATATCACTTGTATTGGATTTGTGTTAAGAATAGAGATTCTTTTAGAAAAAAACTCTTTGAAAGAGGTATTGAGACAGGTACACATTACAAGCCTATTCATAAAATGTCATTTTATAACAAATCAATTAAACTTCCAGTTACAGAAGAAGTTGGCAAGAGTATTGTTACAATACCTATGCATCCAAATCTTACTAAGTCTGAAGTAGACAAAGTTATTACAAATATAAACAAATTTGCATGAACATGTTAAAAGGAAAAATCATTAGTTTAAGAAAAGTAAAACAAGAAGATCTTAAATTTTTTAGAGATTGGAGAAATACTTCAGATATCTGGCAAAATAATACACAATTCATCCTTTTAAATTTAAAACAACAAGATTCATGGTTTAATAGAATTAATTCTATAAATACAAAAGAGAGAATGTTTACTATAATCAATGATAAACAAAATCCTATAGGAATATGTGGTTTTGTTCAAATTGATAGTGATAATAAAAATGCAAAAATTGCAATAATTATTGGAAAAACTAGACTTCATTCAAAAGGAATTGGAACTGAAAGTTTGAATTTATTGTTAGAATATGGATTTAAAAAATTGAAAATTCATAGGATTGATGCAGAAGTAATCGAATACAATAAGAAATCCATAAATTTTTTCCAAAAGTTAGGTTTTGAACCAGATGCAGTCATGAGGGATTATATTTTCAGAAATGGGAAATGGTGGAATCTTGTCGTTTTATCAAAAATTTCGATTATTAGTAAACGTAATTAATTTTGATTCCATCACCAGTTAGAATTTTTCTTCGAGAAATTTTGCCATTTATTTTATGGATAAAAATGGCATCAGCGCCTCTACTTCTTTTTCCAGGTCGAAGTAATTCAAAATTTTTCTCAAATTCTAATTTATCACCTTTGTGAATAATTGTTGTTGCTTGAACAGAACGAGTAGCAAATCTTTCTAATTCTTTCTCAGTTTTTTCTACAGTCTTTATGCCAGTTCCTTTTGCAGCATCTGCATCTCTAATAGAAGATACTAATTTTTTCAAGTCTTTTGGTTCTATTGCAAAGGCATGATCTGGACCAGCAAATTTTCTATTTAATGTAAAATGCTTCTCAATAATTGTTGCACCATATCCAATCGCCAGTAATGGTGCAACAAGAGGATCAATGCTATGGTCAGAGAAACCTACAGGAATCTTGAATTTTTCTTTTAATGCAGGGATTGATGATAGATTTAGAGAGATGATAGGAGCAGGATATGATGCAGTACATTGTAAAAGAAAGATTTGTTTTGCGCCATATTTTTTTAAAGTTTTAATTGCATATGAGATTTTTTGGAATGTTGCAGCCCCAGTTGATACAATAATTGGTTTATTTGTTCCAGCAAGGAATTTTAGTAAAGATAAATGGTTAATTTCATATGACGCAATTTTGTGAATTTTTACAAATTTGTTGACTGCCTTGGCATCAGACACTGAAAATGGTGTTGACATGAATTGAATTTTTTGTGTTTTACAGTAATTATGTAATTCGTTCAAAACACTATATGGCATTGAAAACTGATCAAAAATTTGATTAATTGATTTGTTTATACCAGATTTTGAAAGATAATTACTATTTCCAGCATTAGGAACATAGACTTTTTCAGAAGAATATGTTTGAAATTTTATTGCGTCAGCACCTGAAGCTTTAGCAACATATATCATTTTTTTTGCACGCATAACACTTGTTTTAAGATCCTTAGTTCTCCAATTTGATCCAGCTTCTGCAATTACAAAAGTGTGATTTTTATCATTTAGAATATTTCTAGAAGTTTTTCTCATATTATAATAAACCTAGATTACTAATGTTATTTTTTAACTCATCATCTGTTAATGGTTCAGTATTATTTGATGAGTAAGTTTCAGTGCTATCAAATTTCTTGATTCCTGGATAATTTGTATTAAGATAATTATCATTATATTGCCAATTAAGAATCATGTATAAATTTTCAAATTCCCATGAATAACGCATTTCATCAAAATTGATTAATAGTTCATGAAGTTTTTCTCCAGGTCGAATTCCAATAATTTTTTCATTTTTAGTTTCGGCTAATTGTGATAATACTTTATAGATTTGTTCAAGAGAATATGATTTTAATTTAGGAATGAATATTTCTGTTCCATTTCCTATTTCTGTAGCTTTCAAAATAAAATCTAAGGCCTGTTCCATAGTAATACTAAATCGAGTCATATTTTTGTCGGTGATAGTTATTTCTTCTTGTTTCTTTATTTGGTCAATGAATCTTGGGATTACGGAGCCACTACTAGCAAAAACATTTCCATATCGTACAGCAAAGAATTTTGTTGGGTGGATTTTTGGATTTGAGTACTGCTGTGCATTAACAAATAATTTTTCCATAAGAAGTTTAGTTGCACCATATGTGTTTAAAGGAGAAACTGCTTTGTCAGTCCCAATACAGACTGCTCTTTCAACATCATTAGCTAGACATGCTTCAATCACATTTTGTGAACCTTGTACATTGGTTTTTACTGCCTCAAATGGATTATATTCCACTTTAGGTACATGTTTTAAAGCTGCAGCATGGAATACAATATCAACTTCTTCGGTAGCTCTAACCAGTCTTTTTTCATCTCTAATATCACCAATAAGGAATCTTAATCTATCATCATTTAATTCAGATTCCATTGAGATTTGTTTATACTCATTTCTACTAAAAATTCGAATTTGTTCTACATCTAAAGATAGTAGCCTTCTAGTTAGTGCAGTTCCTAACGAGCCTGTTCCGCCAGTAATTAAAATTTTTTTTCCTTTAAACATACTATAATCATTTTTTTATTCCCTTTTAGAATTTACTGTTTATTGTCCAACTTTAATTTTTTGTCAATGTCATTAATTTTAGGAGAGTATTTACAGTTAGACAAGTTCTTAGGCATGGTAGAACTGGCATATTCATTTTTGTTATCAACATCAATTAGGGTAATATCATATTTTTGCTTAAATGGTAGAGTTAATGTATAATTTTGAAAAATGCATTAATCAAAAAAAGGGGATTTTTATAGATTATGAAGTAAATACTGTTAGGAATAGGAAAATTGCATATGTATTAACTCCTAAGAAAAATTAACAGTAAATTCTAAAAGGGAATAAAAATGATAGGGTATAGGTTAAACATTAATGAAATTTAAAAGACTTAACAAAATATTT
>Ga0315328_10000624_pt1 | contig 15518 bp, 15 predicted proteins | sample M120032315metaG_FD_203462 | JGI IMG/M metagenome (GOLD analysis project Ga0315328, IMG submission 203462) | Ammonia-oxidizing marine archaeal communities from Monterey Bay, California, United States - M1 200m 32315 | ecosystem: Environmental > Aquatic > Marine > Intertidal zone | place: USA... | reverse complement strand
TCAAATGTCGCTCATGAGTTGCGCACGCCACTCACCAGCATGCGTTTGAATCTGGATCTCTTGGGCGGAGCTGATCTTGAGCCCGACGACCAGACACCTATTTTGGAACAAATGTTGTCGCAGCATGATCGCCTCTTACGGACGCTCGATGCGCTGCGTCTTCTTTCTCGTAGCGACTTAACTCAGGGAGCATCTAATTTTGAAGAAGTAGATCTGATAGATGTAGTCAGTCAGGCTATTGAGCGGAATTTTGGTGGGTATAAAGATATCGACTTGTCAGTCGACCTGTCGAATGAAATCCCTTTAGTGATGGGCTGGCGCGAAGGCCTAGATGTTGCGTTCGGGAACGTATTTGAGAATATTAGGTCCCATGCCGTTTTGCCTAATCAGAAATTAGCAGTTAATGTGATCGCTCGCCTTACAGAGGGGCACGTGCAGATTTTTATTGAAGATAACGGGCCCGGAATAGAGCCTACTCAACGTGCACACGTGCTCGAAAGGTTTTATCAAGTAACCGACGGAAATCGTCAAGGATCGGGACTTGGACTCTCATTAGTCGACCAGCAAATGGCTATTCATGACGGGATGGTGGTGATAGGAGAAAGTGAGCTAGGAGGCACTTTGATAACTTTGAGTTTTCCGATTGGAAAAAATAATCAGAGTTAATCAATCCGATCTGGATACTCCAAAGTTGAGATTATTACACTCAATGCACACTTTCTCGGGGATCAGACCTGCTCGCATGAGTAAGCTAAAAGCCCAGCAACCGGCACAAAAACTGATCATTGACTCAAGTGCTGCAAACAGAGCTAAAACCAAATAAAGCATTCTGGCAGTGGATCCTTGATCACCCATCAACAGCAGTAGCGCAGATGCGGAGAATATAAAACCTATAGCCTGAGCAAAGCGTTTAGGTGGTCCGGCAACATTTTTCTCTTTTTTAATGATCCTGGGGACAATCAGTCGGGTAGCAAGCAATCCTAATGGGCTCATAGTTGGCCCGGTCAGGACTCGCGCAGTGAAGCCGTACGCCAAAAAAATAGCAAGCGGTAACCACAGTGTCAGACTCACAACCAAGCTTAGGACAAGGACACACCCTGCGACCGTTCTGGCAGCATACTCGTTCACTGGATTTGGAAACGAAAAGAAATTACTGAACACTGCCATTGAACCTCATATTACATGATTATGTTAATCGGAATAGTCATGTAATATTATAGAGGATTTCTGACTGTAGCGTTCGATCACTTCATTCATTTTGCAGCATTCTTTGGTATGGTGAAGGAACTGGCGGTATCAATGGAGAGGTGACGATGATGGCAGATGTGTTTGAGTGTGTGAAATGCGGAGGATCCGAGGCTAATACAGGTGAGATACGAACGACTGGCTCTGGATTTTCAAGGTTTATGAACTTGCAGAACCAAAAGTATGCGACCGTCTCATGTGCCGATTGTGGGTTTACAGAATTGTATAAGCGCAGCGGTGGCGGAGCATTAGGAAACGTGTTTGATATTTTGTCAAATTAATAACTAAGGAGAATGTGCCGTGGTTGAGCAAGGGGTTATTTCTTTTCTTTCTGAATTACATGTGGGGATTCTATCTATCCCTCGGGAGGGTCGGTCGCCGCATTCGACTCCAGTATGGTATCGATACGAATCGGATAACACGATTTGGTTTTTAGCAGACCCGAATAGTCAAAAAGGCAAATTATTGTCTATCGGCTCACAACTGTCTTTCGTGGTTCAAAGCGAGAACATTCCATATCAATATGTGAGTATCGAGGGCATTGTGACGGATGTCGCTAGAGGTGACGTTGAGTCTGATCTGAGGCCCATCGCAAGATTCTATCTTGGAGATAGAGGCGGTGACGAATACGTAAGTCAATCGGGAGAAACCACCGGTAATCGGTATACTGTTGGGATAAATAAAGTAATGTCCTATGGCGTGAATGACTGATGAAAGAGATAAACCAGTGTGCTGGTAACTTGGGATACGGTCAAAATTAAATAAAGAGAGATGTGTTATGTCAGAACAACTTGCCACTCTGACTCGAGAGGGTGCAGTTTCTATCATTACGATGAATGATGGGAAAGCGAATGTATTTTCTCATCCGATGAGTATGACGATTGAGTCATTGTTAGATGATGTTCCCAAAGACAGTGGTGCACTTCTAATTACGGGTAAATCTGGAATTCTCTCTGGAGGGTTTGACTTAAATGTAATAAACGAGGGTACGCCCGAAGATCGTAGAGTTATGACCAAGGCAGGATTTTCATTGTTAAGACGAATCTATAGTTTTCCGCGACCAGTTGTTATCGCGTGTAGCGGTCACAGCATAGCGCTCGGGGCTTTCCTTCTGTTTTGTGCGGATTATCGAATCGGGATTCAGGGTGATTTTCGAATTGGTGCTAACGAAATAATGAATAACATGAATGTGCCTGTACCTATTCTCGAAATAGCCAAAACACGAGTGGCTACTGCACACTGGTACAGAGCCATGCTTAATTCTGAGATTTACCCAATATCTGATGCTGTTGCGCCCGGATATCTCGACGAAGTCGTAGAGCCTGATCAGTTGCTCTCTGAAGCTCTGAAAAAGGCAACTGCGATGGCTGAACTTGGCCATCCTTTTTATGAAGCGACAAAAGGTATGGATCAGGCGAGTGTTTTGGATCGAATTGATACCGCTATTGCTGCGATGTAGATAATTCTCGCTACCAAGTGTCGATATAGGGATACTTTCTTCTTGTTGCGCGGTTTTGTCGCAGGACTATTCGCGATCTCTTTAATCAACCTACTTAACCAACTAGACTTTGTGCAAGCTCGATTTACTATGGTTGGTGAATCGGGCCCTAAGTCGAACTCCCGATAAAGTAAGTCATTACTGTCTGTGTCTCAAGCAGTCAGGCAATTAATAGACAGCTTACCCCTGATCAGGATCATATTTTTCAGTTGTCCGTTCCTCAATTTCGTACAATTCTTGCAAACCAGCATGTATTTGGAGCGTTTTATAAGTTTCCATAAGCGAGTCGATATTGCTCACGCCATCCCCTTTATACACCTCGGTAAATGCGCGCTGAATTGCTTGAATAGCTGTCACCTGTCCCGAAAACGGATCTAACACCAGTCTGAAATTATTTTCTAGTAACAGGCCAGGACTCCACTTACCCGGTGTGGTGATTATGGCCATAGGTATAGATATGCTTGCGCCGAGTATTTTGATTTCTTCTTCCGATCGAGGTGACAGGAGGATAACGTCAGCGCCCGCTTCAGCGTAGGCCTCTGCCCTCTCGATAGCTGAGTCGACTGACTCATTTGCAATTGCGCTTGTTCGCGCGATCACTGTGAAATTGGGATCATCTCTCGCCCCGACTGTTTCGCGAATCTTCTCTTCCATTTCACTTAGTGATACTAGGTGCTCTACACCTTTGTGGTGGTGAACTCTTTTTGGGCTGACTTGATCTTCAATCTCAAGTGCAACGGCTCCGGTAGCCTCAATATCGCGGCACGTTCGCCACGCATGCACAGCGTCACCGAACCCAACTCCAGCATCAACGATTAGTGAAATATTTGATCTGCTAGTGATTTGGCGAGCGTAGGCACTTACTTCACTAACGGAGAGCAGGGCCTCCGAGATCGCTAATTCAAACCCCAGAGCTCCGCCACTCAGATATCCGCACGTAAATCCGGTCTCTTGGGCGATTCGAGCCATAAGCGGATTTAGACACAGTGGAGCTACGGTGAGACTTTGATCTTGGAGTCCCCTCGCGAATGCTTTTCTATTCTCGATGACAGCTTGTCGCATATTTCTATATAGTATGGCATTCAGTGAGGACCTTCGGCGATCACACAGAAAGACATGTTTAAAGGAAGTATGGTCTGATATGAATGACAAGATGTCGACAGTGTTGGCTGAATATACGGAAAGTGTCCTGTTAATCACACTAAACCGTCCGGAAAGGCACAACGCCCTGAATTCTCTTCTTAATCATGAATTGGGGGAGCTTATTTCTACGGCCGTCGACTTTTCCGTGCAGGCAATTGTCATAACTGGAGCTGGGGACAAGGCATTTTGCGCTGGGGGTGACATGCTTGAAATGAGCGGATTGGAAAATATCTCTGAATTGCTTCCTCCAACAAACGAACGCAAGAATGCGGTGGATGAATTGCTGCGAACACCAATTCCAGTTATTGCCGCAATTAATGGCTATTGCTATGGCGGAGGTGCGCGTTTGGCCATTGCTTGTGATATACGACTAGCTTCAGATAACGCAACATTTCGACTGCCTGGTGTGGAGTACGGCTTGGTGGTGGGAGCGGCATCTCTTCCGCGTTTAGTCGGGTCAGCGAAAGCTAAGGAGTGGATTCTCACAGCTAAAAAATTTGATGCATCGACAGCTTTAAACGCCGGCTTAGTTAACTCAATACATAGTGGAGGTGAGTTACTTGGCGATGCAATTGAGATGGCTAAGCTGATAGCTTCTCATTCTTCGGAGGCGGTTCAGGCGTCAAAGAGGATTATTGATTTAGCTACGATTTCTGAGGAAGCCACTTCGGCGGAGGCCGAGGTGAATCGGGGACTTAGAGGAAGTGATGAGCAAACCCAGCGATTTCGGTCGGCGACCAAGAAAGTCACGGGAAAGTGATCATCTAGACTCGTTTTAACTACTGTATAGAAGGAGCATACATATGGCGGGCCCATTAGCTAACGTAAAAGTATTAGATTTCACTTGGGCTTTAGCGGGGCCTTTTGGAAGTATGGTTTTGTCAGACTTAGGAGCTGATGTTCGCAAGATTGAACCAATGCTGCAGACAGAGAAACGGCGCGGAATGGGACCATATGTGCACGATGTGAGCACTTATTTTTTCTCAGTTAATCGCGGCAAGAAGAGCTTGATAATTGATCTAAAAGCACCTGAGGCGAAGGATGTGATTTATTCGTTGGTGAAGGACTCAGATGTACTTACCGAGAATTTTTCACCGGGTAGCATGGACAGACTGGGGTTTGGCTACCAACAGTTGAAAGAAATAAACCCAGGCTTGATTTATGCGTCGACTTCCGGATTTGGTCAGACTGGTCCGTATCGAAATCGAGGTGCGGTGGATATTATTGTTCAGGCTATGGGTGGCTTGATTAGTACCACCGGCCATAAGGGCGATCCTCTTCCATCAAAAGCTGGATACTCAATCGGTGACATGGCTTCGGGCTTGTTTACTGCGATAGGCGTGCTGTCTGCTTTGGTAGAACGCACTGCAAGTGGGCTTGGACAGCACGTGGATGTGAGCATGTTAGATAGTCAGGTGGCGTTGATGGAGAATCCGATGATTAGGCACCTTGCAACAGGTGAAGTACAGGACCGAATGGGCCTTAGACACCCGCTAAACACGCCACATCAATTATTTCCAGCAGAAGATGGTTGGATAGCTGTAGCAGGAGTCAAAGATATGAACTGGCAACTGTTTTTAGGCAAATTAGGGTTGGATGAGTATGTGAGTGATGAGAGATTCCTCACTGGCCCGCTTCGCACTCAGAACTACTCAGAATTGGAGCCTATTTTATTTGCGGCGTTCAGAAAAAGAACTGTTGACTATTGGTTAGATGAATTGCAGGACTTGTTCTTAATAGGACCCGTAAATTCAATTGCTGATGTAGCAAATGATCCTCAGATCAATTCGAGAGATATGCTCGTCAGTTTACCAACTTGGACTGGAGGCGAGATCGTGGTGTCGAATACTCCGGTCAAACTATCGCGGACACCAGGCGGCGCAGCTCGAGGAGCGTCGAAGCCAGGTGAACATACCAGGGAATTACTATCCGAGGTAGGTTATTCAAAAGATTCTATAGATGCGCTGATTGAATCTGGCGTGATCGGGATTGAACCGGCATTTGATAGTTGACGATTGTAAAACGGCAGTTATGCCCCGAAGCGCGGAAATGGACCAAACCTATTGCGACGGTAGAATGAGTGCATAACAGTCGGTACACGATTAAAGAAGGCACATCTGTCTCTCTGAGTAGAATTTGTCACTTCCTATATAGATTTTTTTTGGTAGATTTTATTTAGAATATCAGGATCAAATGAGCTACACTCGCCTCAGGAATTACACGTGAGTAGATTCTGTATTCGCACTGTGGTGCATGAGGGAGTATCCGGATGACTGAACGAAACTATTGGTCTAGAAGTAGAATTTCACGAAGGACGGCATTGCGGTCGGCGAGCATATTTGGCGCCGGGCTAGCTGGTGCAGCGTTAATCGGCTGCGGGGGCAGCGATGAGGCAGAAGATGCATCAGCTGCGTCAAGCTCAAGCTCAAGCTCAAGTTCGAGTTCGAGTTCTGCCGCGAGTTCGGCAGCCACTCAGGCAGCCACTCAGGCAGCCACTCAGGCAGCCACTCAGGCTGCCAAGACCGGACCACAAAAAGGCGGAATTGGTATTGGTCAGTCGGCTACAGTTTATGAATCATTTGATGCTCACCGAACTGTGGCGAGCCCAGTTCTTCAAATTACATCTCATTTTCAGAATAAACTTCTCCGATTCTCATCACCTGATAAGGGTGAGGTAGTCGGTGATTTAGTTGAAAATTGGGAACAGACGGATCCCACGACTTTGGTTTTACATCTCAGAAAAGGTGTGAAATGGCATGATCAGGGACCTGGCGCTAAACATCCAAAGGCGGCACCTGGACGCGAGTTTACTTCAAGTGATGTCCGATGGAATGTTGAGCGTCAGCAGCGTGGCACGCTCGAAGATGGCACAGAGGCATCATTCGGTCGTAACGCTTATTGGAATGGAATTTCCTCAATCGATACTCCAGATGATCACACAGTGCAATTCAATCTCTCAGCGGTCGACGTTACTTTTATTCAGGGTTTGGCAAATGAGTTCAACTATATGAACCAACCGGAACTCATGACTGCAGTCGAGGGAAAGCATTCAGAGATTGACGCTGGTAACGTCATTGGTACGGGTCCATTTGTGTTGACCGAGTGGGTTCCGGGTGAGCGTGTTTCCGCAGTAAAAAACCCTTCCTACTGGAACAAGGAGAAGCCATATCTTGACGGTCAGGTATGGATTCAAAACTTCACTGATCCGGTTGCTTATCGAGTAGCGTTTGAACAGAAGCAAGTTATGGGATTCACGGATCCTGATCCGACGGTCACTCTTGCCATGAACGCGGACAGACCAGATGAGACTAATGTTCGGTATAGCGGTGTGGCTAATACAGTTGCCTGCTACACGAATACGAACATTCCTTTTTGGAATGACAATCGTATAACTCGAGCGATCGATATGGCTATCGATCGCCGACTTATCATACAGCAGCTCCATGCGGGACTAGCTAAGCCTTCGGGCCCCGTCACCTGGATTCAGGATGCATGGGCAATCCCTCAGGAAGATCTAGCGACAACCCCCGGCTATCAGTCCGGAGCTGAACGGGAAAAAGATCTCATTGAGGCTAATAAATACTGGCAAGCAGCTGGTGGCCCAGGACAGGGAGAGATCGAATGGACGATTGCGAAGCTGTGGTCTGATCGGGCGTCTTGGGCAATTACACCAGATCTTATATCTCAGATGTTCAATGAGGCTTTTGCGACGAGCCAATTCAAGGGCGTTTCAAAAACTTATGGTGAGATTATTCCATCATGGTTTGCTAAGACATTTGATCCATTCTTTGCGTGGATTCCAAACATTGAGATTCCGGATGCTAGAGCAGATATGAAGTCGGCATTCCACTCAACCTCAAAAGCTAATCTTTGGGGTGTGAACGAGCCAGAGAACATAGATGCACCCATCGATAAAGCGTTAGCAGAGTTTGATTATGATACGGCCTACGAATTGGTTCGTGGAATGCAAGACTTTGTGATGGAGAACGGTCAATTTGGTCGCCATATTTGTTATAACTACGTGGCTCCAGCTTTGAGTTGGAACTACAGAAAGATGACTTACCCCGCACCCGGAGAGGGTTGGAGCTTCCTCTCCGCGAGTCTATGGGCGCATGATGCGTGGATTGATATGGATGACCCGACATGGGAGGGCGCGGCGCAGCCTACACCGACTAGTCTGTAGAAGAAAAAAGCGTTTCCTAATCGCAACTGCGATTAGGAAACGCTTTTATAGGCATAGTTAATTTTTTTAGTTTTGTGACTTTTCATTGGTAGTTGTAGATGTGTGGTTGAAGTCGGAGTCAAATTGATTCGAAATGCTTAACTATATTATTCGCCGGTTAATGCTGAACTTTGGCGTAATTTATTTGGTCGGCAGCCTGATATTTGTTCTTGTTCGATTGTTACCTGGATCGTTCGTAATCCAACGGTCCGGTTTGGATCTTGGAGGCCTTACACCGGAGCGATTAGCGCTTGCCAATGCCGAGTTGGGTTTGGATAAACCACTGATAGAGCAATACTTGACCTATTGGGCAGATTTGCTACGGCTAGATTTCGGATTTTCTTTTGAGACCAGAAACTCAGTGGCCAGTGAACTTATTGATGCCTTTCCATACAGTATGGAACTTGGAATAGGAATTTTAGTAATTGGGCTATCTATTTCTCTTCCTGTCGGAGTGATATCAGCAGTGAACCAAGATAAGTGGCAGGATTATCTGTTGCGAGGATTTGCGATAATCGCATTGTCTTTCCCTGTGTTTTGGACCGCTGCCTTAGTTACTATTTTTAATCTAAACATGGGAAGCCCGTTGCGTCTCGAGGTAATAGCACAACCGCATATGTGGGAGGACCCGTGGAAAGCATTACAGTGGTACATCATACCTGCGGTGTGCGGTGGAATAGCTGGAACAGCTTCAATCATGCGAGTTTTGCGATCTGAACTTTTAGAAGTATTACGTCAGGATTACATTCGGACGGCTCGATCGAAAGGATTGCGGGAACGCGCGATTATTTTACGTCATGCCTTGCAGAATGCATTTTTGCCGGTATTAACTTTGATTGGATTGACTCTCGCAAGTTTGATCACTGGTCAGATTGTGCTAGAAAGCATGTTTAATATCCCAGGAATCGGGCGCGAGCTTGTTGAAGCTGTCGCACTTCGTGATTACAGCATGGTACAAGGTATTACGTTGATGGTTGCTTCAGTCATTGTATTTACCAATTTACTGGTTGATATCTCCTATGGCTACCTCGATCCGAGAGTGAGATTCGCATGAGCCAGTCAGCTGATCCATTAATTGTCGATCCAATTGCAGAGACGAATGCGGTAATTTCTAAGCTTAGGAATTATGGTCGAATTCTGTCTTTCTTCTACCGAAAAAAAACGCTCGGTGCGATAGGTCTTACGATAATCCTTATCATCGGCATGCTAGCTGTATTTGCGCCATTATTTGCTCGGTACGATCCAAGTTTTATTTTTAAGACAGACAATCCAAATTACAAAACCAATCCGTCGATCGCGGATTTGGCGAAAGATTCTAATGCGAGCTCACCTATTATCGTGACCCAGCTAACTCAACCCGATTCTGAGCACTGGTTTGGTACATCTCGAGCCGGTCATGATATTTATGCGCGGATTATCTATGGAACACGTACTTCTTTGATGGTTGGCCTAATCGCTTCAGTTATTGCCGTCGGTTTAGGGATAGTGATAGGTGGTGCAACCGGGTATTACTTGGGCTGGCTGGATCTACTTGTTCAAAGACTTATCGATACCCTGCAAGCACTACCGTCGCTCGTACTATTACTTCTGATAGGACAAACGTTTGATGCGTCCTTACGAAATGTGATAATAACCATGGGTATTATTGGATTACCAATAACATCAAGACTTATCCGGTCAGCGGTGCTTGCTATCCGTGCGAGCACGTTCGTGGAAGCGGCGACCGCTTTGGGCGCGAGTGATTCAAGAATAATGTTCCGACACGTGCTACCGAATATAGGATCCGTCGTAATTATCAGCTTTACGATCGGAATCGGGGCATATATTTTGTTTGAGGCCACACTTTCTTTCCTAGGTGTGGGGCCTTCAGGTGTCATTTCCTGGGGTCGTATGGTGAACGAGGGCCGGGCTTCAATTGATATTCATCCATGGCTGACCGTATTTTCGGGTTCAGCTCTGTCATTGACCGTGGTGGCATTTAACCTATTTGGTGACGCCATCAGAGATGTACTCGATCCTCGACTTAGGGGATCCAAGTGATTTTTGGAAGTCAGTCCTGGAAAATATTTCCTTACATTGCCTGGATACTTTAAGAAAACCGGCGAGTAAAGTTGAGTCGTGTTCCATCCGTCTTTAAGCCGATATCGAGTTACCCTTGCCTTAGTTTAGTTGCCACTGTTTGAGCAATTGAGTTCATCGATCTCCGGTGGGAGTGGAAGGAACTCTCGGACAAGTTGGTATTCCGGAAGTTTGGTGATTTATCACGGCTCAAGAATCCAAAGAGACATCTCTATCAACTGATCCGGTAGCCGAAGATCAGGTAGGCCGATTTCCATATAAGTGGAGAGTGTTTGCGGCAGTTGGACTGTCGCTTTTTACGTCCGTAATGAGCTTTTCGATGACGTTTGTAGCGCTCGGTGCAATAGCAGATGATTTCGATATCAGTTTAAGTACCGTAAGTTGGGTAGTAATAGCCCAATCATTAGTGATTAGTGCCTTAATGATGCCAATGGGGCGCTTCGGAGACATCATTGGTCGTAAAAGGATTCATTTACTTGGTTTAGTTTTTTTTGCATCGGGCGCTGCACTTACCGCTCTCGCACCAACCTTTGGGATACTGATGATTTCAAGAGTCATCACCTCCATCGGTAACGCGATGGGACAGTCAGTTGGGACAGCAATCGTTATTTCTGCTTTTCCAAGTAAGGAGCGAGGTAAAGCCATTGGAAGTCAAACAACCGCTGTAGCAATTGGAGGGGCGTCCGGCCCAATTTTCGGAGGATTTGTTCTTCAATTCCTGCCATGGGAAGCCCTGTTTATTATTCTGCTGATTCCAGTTGGGATAGCTTTTTTTGCTGCCCTGTTTTTTTTGAAGTCAGACAGTCAGGCAGAAACACCAGATTCAGTTCGGAATCCATTTGATGGTGTTGGAGCTTTTATTTCAGCGGCTGCGGTAGTACTTTTGGTAGTGGTTATCAATAATCCGTTCGGATTTCAATGGATTTCAACAGAGATGATGATTGCGTTGGGATTCTTTTTGTTGCTCATGACTATTTTCGTCATCTGGGAACTCCGTATTGAAGTGCCGATGTTTCAACTGCGACTGTTTTCAAGTAGTAATTTCAGTCTGGCAGTATTAACTAGACTTCTTGGTTTTGGCGGGGCCACAGCAGTTCGATTTATAGTACCGGTGTTTTTGATCAGTTTGCTGCAACTGAACGAAGCAGTCGCAGGCGCAATATTAGTTCTTACGTCCCTCGGTATGGCTGTCGGGGCTCAAATTTCCGGTCGAATGAGTGACAAATTTGGCCCAAGACCGTTTGCCATTTCTGGATTTTCTCTGGCTTTCTTAACGACGCTTGCAATGGTTTTCGTTGGTCGTGACACATCACTTGTGCTGTTAGGTTTCATTTTGCTATTTAATGGCTTGTCGATGGGGCTCTGGAACGTGACAAATAACGCTGTGATTATCGGCTCAGTTTCTGATTCAGAATTAGGTGTGATCGGAGCTTTTACCAATCTAACTCGAAATTTGGGCAATGTGACGGGACAGGCTTTGGCTGCTTCGGTCGTGGCTGGAGTGATGTTGAGTAGTGGATTTGATGTTCCCCTTAATGAGATCGGAAGTGATTTGGCGGCAGGTGATTCGTTCCTTACAGGTACACGAATCGCCTATTTGTTGGTATCAGGAATCACCTTTGTTAGTTTAGTGCTCAGTATTTTTACCAAATCGAGTGTGAGTCGGGTAGATACAGTGAGTTATATTTCGCCGACGAATAATATGTCAGTACCAGCCACCGATGAGCTTAAACTATTGAGCCAAAGACGGCCCGTCCGGATTATGGCTGAAAAGCCACCATCGTCGCATTCTCAGACGAATGACGCCGATAAGTTAACGGATACGAATTTACCACCAAAGACTCAGGCCACGTCTCGTCCAGTTGTCCAACTATTTGTGATTATTGTGTCGGTAGTTTTAGGGACTATGGCATTAATTAAATTATTTCAGACTGACGATCAACAAGTTGACTAAGTATTATCTTCTTGACTGAGTTCGCGATGAGATGACTTGCTTAGGATCCAGCCTAGTCCTCCGAACATCAGCATTGTGACTGAGATTGCAAGCCATGTGGTAGTGTCATCAGTTGCACCATATAGCCACGTAAACCCTAGCGTTGCTACCGCGGCTATTGCGACTGATACAGACACCAGCAATCCTTGAGCTGCCGCCTGGCGATCTTCGGATACGGCCTCGGAGACCATCATTGGAGTGGCCGTAAAGCCAATTCCCTCAAAGCACGCATCCACAAATGTTATTGCAATAAGTGGAATCAACCCAGGGACAAAACCAAATGAGACGGCAATTAGTGAACAGCCAAGGATTAGCCCCATGGACCATAACCGTGAGCCATATTTTTGCGCCATTGTGCCGCCGATTGGAGCGAGGAACGCTATAGGGAAGCATATGAGAGTCAGTGCTAGGCCAATCTGCCATTGCTCAGCTCCACGGGCATCAAGTTCCATTACCCACACCGGTTCAAAGGCACCAATAAATACCCAGTAGGCTGCAACCATACAGAGAGCACCGAGTACTCTCCGTTCTTTGAGCAGGGTTATCGGATTCTCATAGCGAGCTACGCGTTTTCCCTGGTCGGCCTGTGCTCTCCAGATTGCCGGCAGTATACAAATGAGAACAACAGCCATCGCGAGGAACGGTGTATGAAAGTCTCCAATGAGATTGAACACTATAGCCACAACTGGCCCCACCACAAATCCCGCTACGTCGGCGGTACCAATTCTTCCGAGGTTTCGTCCAAAATTGTCAGCATCGCTGAGGATAATGGTTCTTCGGATAGCTGGTCCGGAAGCTCCGAGAGCCAACCCAAAGAGGGCTCGTCCCAGAATGAATTGCCAAAGCTCGGTACCAATACCAAGGATTATCAGAGCGGCTACACCCAACAAAACTCCAAACCTAAGCAGCACTGGAGCCCGTCCTCGATCGGCAAGAGGTGCGAGGACTATGCTTGAGACGAATGATGCGGCGTACCCGCAAGAAATAATAAGTCCAATCTCGAAGCTGGAGAATCCCAATTCATTTCTAAATTCAGCGACGAGTGCAAAGACACTTGCCAAGGCCGATGACATTGCGAATGCTGTTAGATAGTACGGGATCAGATTTCTTGTTCGAGTGGAAATAACTAGGTTGGTCATGGATTGCATTTCTTGGAACGAATTAATACAGGTCAAATGCTCTTTTTCAAAGCCTATCCTGTCGAGATGCTACGGAGTAACGTATTTGAAAGATTGATCTATGAAGGAGAGGACCCATGGTGGATGCTATTGATTCAGTGGTGGAGCGTCAGCGAATCATCCGGTTGCGTGATCATTTAACGTGGGAGCTAAATTATGATTCGAGTGAACTGTTACATGCAGAATTTGATTGTGATATCTGTGCGACACTTATCAACTACGTGAGAAATTTTGAAAAAGCCTACGAGTCTGCAACCGGCCAGTCGAGAACCTTTGAGGAGATTGTTGATAAGTCTGAGGAATCAGCCGTTTAGACAAGTTTTGGAGTAATCGCATGCAAGAGAGAACAGTCATTGGAGTCACGCTAGGTGACCCGTCAGGAGTTGGGCCGGAAGTCATTGTAAAGGCCTTTGCGGAACCAGCTTTACACGAAGAGTCAAAATTATTTGTAGTCGGAGCGATTGAGCCCATTGAGCGAGCAATCGCGCAGGCTGGGCTAAGTCAGAGCGTAAGATCTATAAAGATACCTTCAGACGCAAACAGTTCCAGTGAGTGTATTGATGTGTTTGAGTTGAATGAAATTCAAGATACAGACTTCCCTATGGGAGTGTTATCAGAAAAATCTGCACGAGCCTCTCATGCTTGGGTAGAAGCAGCAACTCACTTAGCACTTGCTGGCTCAGTTGACGCGATTACCACAGCACCCGTGAACAAGGAAGCATGGCGTCTAGCAGGTTTTTCTGACAAGGGGCACCAAGAGGTGTTCCAACGGCTAACAGGTGCCGATTATGTTGCCACGATGCTCGTCAGCGGTCCTCTTCGATGTATGCATCTTTCAACACATTTGTCTTTGTCGGAGGCTTGTGATTATGTTACGAAAGAAAACGTTCTTCGAGCGATAAATCTTACGCACGAGTATTTCATTCGATGGGGAGTTGCAGCACCGCGCATTGGGATAGCTGCATTAAACCCTCATGCGAGTGACGGGGGACTGATCGGCCAAACTGAAGAAAATGAGATCTTACCAGCAGTCGTAATGGCGCAAGCGGCTGGAATAGACGCAATTGGACCAGTACCAGCAGATACGGTGTTTAATCAGGCAATTGATGGTCTATACGATGTTGTGTTGGTGATGTATCACGATCAGGGTCATATTCCAATTAAGGTGTACGGCTTTGAGAATAGTATTACCGTTAATTTAGGTATACCTATCTTAAGAACTTCCGTGGATCATGGAACTGCTTTTGATATAGCAGGCAAAAACCAAGCCCAGTCCGTCAGCATGGTCGAAGCCATCAAGTTGGCACGATCACTCAGTTCCGGTCAACATTTATAGACGTCGAACTGTTAATCAGAACTCAGATATGATTTGATAGCATCTGGATCGAGTATTGGATAGACATCGAATTCAGCCGGCATTATTTCGGCCCATTCGTTCAGAAGTCCGTGCAACATTTCATTCGAGTCGACGTCAAAGATTGCTACGCCGCCTCTCCCAGCACGCGCATACATGGATTGTGCATTGCCAATATCTAGCTGATTTTGCGCCCATTCCCAATACTGCTTGCGGTATTGCTTCACTTCCGATGGGCGAGTTGGGTGGGGGGTGCTTACAACTAAGAACAACATATAGGGACCTCTCTAACGATTTGTGCTAATTTTTGCCAAGATCCTTAATAAATTTAATGCGAAAGGGATGTAGTAGATAGATTGCCAGTAGCCTCGTCATCCCAGACATGCGAATATATTCATGAAATCTGCGAAAGGCTGATTCATATGATCACCCCGGTCGAATCATATCTCATGACATTTGCGCCTCTATTGATTGCGATATTAGTTTGGTTTCGTATGCGGTCTGCAGGAGGCAGACTAGCTGTACCTGCAGCACTAGGCACAGTTTTATTGGGTCATATTATCCTCAGGTCACTTTTTTCTTAGGTTGGTAATTATTCGCGTCGGTTGTTTTTCTTTTTCCAGAACCAGTCGAGTGCGAGAATCAAAATAATTACGAGAGGGACGCTTACTATTAGTGTGCTTGGTTTTACGGCGGAAGAAGAGGATTCTGTGGATATTTTAGTTTCAGGCACAGACTGTTGAATCAAGTCCGGGCTACTGGAAATCGGTAATTTTGTTGGTGAAGTTGATTTAGTGATGAGCGTT
>Ga0315328_10000617_pt1 | contig 15583 bp, 14 predicted proteins | sample M120032315metaG_FD_203462 | JGI IMG/M metagenome (GOLD analysis project Ga0315328, IMG submission 203462) | Ammonia-oxidizing marine archaeal communities from Monterey Bay, California, United States - M1 200m 32315 | ecosystem: Environmental > Aquatic > Marine > Intertidal zone | place: USA... | reverse complement strand
TGCTTCTTCTCCGCTCGCATCAGAGCGTCGAGCTCTGGAAATTCGTCCATCTCATCCGACATGCTCTCACCCGAAGAACGAGTCTATGTCATCCTCAGGATCTTGCGGAGCAGGGGTTTCGGGTTTGGGTTCGATGGTATCAGAGACTTGAGACTCGCCCTCAACCTCAGTCTCAGCAGGCTCCTCTGGGGTCGTAGTCCCAATGTCTTCCACTTCCTCTATATTGTTCATACCGAAAAGATCCACTATCTCGGGGAGGACTCCTTTCCTAGAGAGATAGAGAGACTGGGTCTTGGTGTAACGCATGCAGACGTTGGCTTTCTCGTCCTGGAAGTCCCAAGGTTGGACCACAATGAGATCTCCCTCGCGTACCCACTGCCGGCGTCGCATCTTACCCGGGATGCGCGCAAGCCGGCTCTCGCCGTCCTCGCAGACTGCTCTGACCCTGCGTCCGCCGAGAATTTGGTCGGCGATTGCGAACATCTCGTTCACCTTGCGCTTCGGAAGGGGGACACGGATGCGGTCGCCACCGGATTCCAGTCGAGCTAGAAGCTCTGTGTCGACCTTCTCCTCCCTACGGGCCATGGGGCTGCGTCGAGAGTCCCCTATGTGAAGTTGAGCATATCGAATCAACTGCGTATGAAGGAGTCTACTGCGGAGCCTACCATGTCGAGCAGTGAGTCACTCAGTGGACCGATGCCGAAGAGCAGTGTCAGCGCGGCGCATGCGATGATTGCCATCCTCAGTGAGGGGGAGTGTATGAGAGGGTTCTCTGTGTTAGGTGACTCGAAGAACATGACTAAGCCGATCCTGAGATAATAGAACAACGACAATGCGCTGTTGAGCACGATAGCGACAGCGAGCCAGAACACCGGGTCCACCCCCTGTGCCCAGGAGAGAGCTGTGGCCGCTGATGCAGAGCCGGTGCCGGCTGATACATTGACTATCCCATTAATCATCAGCAGCTTGGAGAGGAATCCGGATAGCGGTGGGACTCCGGCTAAGGAGAGCATGAACACGAACATCGAAGCGGCAATCACAGGATCGCGGCGGGCCAGTCCATGCAGATCCTCCATCCTATGACCTCTGCCCTCTGCCTCAAGCATTGAGAGAACTAGGAAGGCCCCCATCTTGAACAGCACAAGCACGACGAGGTGGAACACTACAGCGGTGGCGATGAGTGCGGACGTGTCAGAATCTGCCAGCCCCGAACCAATCGCAGTGAGGGCTGCGAGCATGTATCCTGCGTGAGCCACGCTAGAGTATGCCAGTACCCGCTTCGGGTTGTCACTGGTCAGAGCTGCGAGGTTACCCCAAGTCATCGTAACCACAGCGACTAACGCCAGTACGAGAAGCCAGGAGGCTTGTCCAACAGAAGGCATAGTCACAACCAGAAGGAGTCGCATGAGGGCGACAAAGCCCATCGCCTTCGAGGCCGTTGCCAGTACCCCTGCGACCGGTGAAGAAGCTCCGGCGTAGGCATCGGGCACGGCTAGATGGAACGGGGCTGCCCCGACTTTGAAACCAAAGGCGACGAGCATTAAGCCAACACCTATGGCAGCGAACGGATCCATAATCTCCATCGCCTCCCACGAGGCTGCCAGATTGGCCATGTCGAGGCTGCCGTTCCACAAGTAAAGCAGCGACATTCCATAGATGCCTACCGCCGAGACGACCGATCCGACGATGAAGTACTTCATACCGGCCTCGCCACCGACATCGGTCTCCTTATGGAAGGCAACGAGAATGTAGGATGACAATGAGGCGAGCTCGAGACACACGAACAACATGAACAGGTTGGTCGCCATCGCCATCAGGCTCATTCCGAGCCCAGTAGTGAGTAGTAGGATGTGGAAATCGACCTGTCGACGGTTGTCTATCAACGCGTTGACCTTGTCATCGGAGCGGGTAGTCGAATCGATATCTAACGGTGCCGAAGCCTTTGGCCTAGCAGGTAACCGAGCTGTTGTCGCCACCGAGGCGAGAAAGAGCGCGGCGGTGAACACTAGGGTGAACAACCTGCTGAACTCGTCTACCTGTAACGAGTTGCCTATCTTGCCCTGTTCGCCCAGGAAGAGGAAGGAGGACAGGAATGCTAGAGAGAGTGCGGTTGTCGCTATCTGATTCGGGAGTTTTGGATTGTTGGTCGTTGCGAACCTTGTGCCTCCTATCAGTACAGGAATCCTGACCCTTGTCAGAGGGATTCGCATCGTCGCATCTCCGAGGTTCGGGACCAGTATCATCGCGATGATACCACCGAGCAACATCAACTCAGGCAGGATGAGCTGGGTGGTGGCCGAGTCCATATCACTGATTATCGAACTCATGGGTTCCACTCCTGTGCCTGCATGGCTTCAATCATGGTGTCGATGACAAATCCGGAACTCCAGTCCGACATCATGTCCCAGAAGATGAAAGGCATGATGCCGAATAGCGCAGTCATCGCTGTGAGAGTCAGCATCCCGGCGTTCTCGTGCCATGTCAGGTCACTGGGATTCTCGCCATGCAGGGTGTCAGGGAGGATTCCCTGCTCCGGGTCGTTGGACTCGAAGATAGTCCTCTGCATTGAATTCAGGTAGTAGGCTGCGGTGACGATGAGGGTCAGCGCGGGCAGCAACACCAACCAACCATAGGTCATCCAGAATGCAATCATGATGGCAACCTCAGCGACGAAACCGGCTAAGAGAGGCAGCCCTAGGCTGGCCATCCAGCCAAGCATCATGTGAGCAGCCAACCACGGACTGTGGTGCGCGATGCCGCGCATCGAACCAATCTCCAGAGTGTGGTAGTGGTGCTTGAACGCCCCAGCCACAGCAAACAACAGCGGGCTGATTATTCCGTGAGCGAACATCATGAACAGAGCACCTGCGATTCCCAATGGCTGCATCGTGGCAATGCCGAGGAAAATCAGCCCCATGTGGGAGACCGAGGAATAGGCAACCATTCTCTTGAGATTGGTCTGCCCCATGCAGACCCATGCGCCGTAGACTAGGCTGACCATCCCGAGGAAGATTAGTAGCGGCACGAACTCTATGGTGGATTCGGGGAATACAGTAACCGAAATTCTTAGGAATCCATAAGCTCCCATTTTCAGCATCACTCCGGCTAGCAACATCGATCCTGCCGTGGGCGCTTGGACGTGAGCGTCAGGCAACCAAGTGTGCACAGGTACGCTGGGCATCTTGGTAGCGAATCCGATTAGTAGGAGAATCCAGACGAAATGCCTCAGCCCCTCGCTTGGAATCAGATTCTCCTGAGCTGTCATCGCAACGAGATTGAAGTGGTGGCCGGACAGGCTCCCTAGGCCTGCGATAGCGTCAGTATGGAAGTACATCACGAGAATTCCGAGGAGCATGAAGACGCTGGCTGAGAATGTGTAAATGAAGAACTTCATCGCCGCGTAGCGTCGATCCTCCCCGCCCCATAGCAGTATCAGGAGGAACATAGGAATCAGGGTCAGTTCCCAGAACACGTAGAATACGAATAGGTCAAGAGTAACGAATACGCCTAGCAGGGCGCTTTCCATAATCAGCAACAGTGGGAAGAAGAGATGTCCTCGCTTGGCGTCCCATTCAACCAGCATCGAAATCGGGATGAGGATAGCAGTCAGCCAGATCATCGGGAAGGAAAGGGCGTCCGCCCCGACCTTCCAAGTCACACCAATAGCGGGAATGAGATCGACCGCTTCGTTCTGGAGAACATACCCTCCCTGAGTGATGTTGGTCCAGTCGATACTGCCCCAATGGCCGAGGAACAGCATGGTAGTGATTGCAGCTATTGCGAGGGCAACGCCGATGCTGATGTTCCTTGAAACCCGTATCAACCCCTCTGCAGATGACTCCGGCAGGACTCTTGGGAGGATTATCAGGAGTAGACCCACTGCCAGTGGGATCAGTGTGATTACTGACAGGGGGTCGTCGATCAAGCGCTCACCCCCCACAGCAGCGCGAAGATGGAGAGCATGCCGACCGCAGCCATCAGGATGTAGTCACGAGCGTTACCAGTGGTTATTCCTCTGACCTTCACCGAGCCGGATGAGGAGTTGGATACAATTTGCTTGATGATGCCGTCGATGACGTTCTTGTCGAACCATGCCGAGAGTTCGGCGAGTGGTATAGCGGTCTTGGCGAGGGTCATTTCGTAGAGGTCGTCGAAGTACAATCTCCTCTGGAGTGCTTCGGCGAGCTGGGAGTCTGCGAGTTCCGAGACGTCCTGCGAGCCGAATCTGCTCGACAGGTCGACGAGCCAGGAGACCAGTGGGTTAGCCTCGACACCATCGATTAGCCTGCCACCGTGAATTCTCGAGGCCATCACAGGACCGATGACCATGGCGATGAGGATGGTGATCCAACCAACCAACCTGAGATTGATGTCTTCGGGCAAGAAGGCGTGTTCTAACGTGTAGAAGATACCATGGAAGGAGAGATGGTCATACTCAGGATCTCCTAGATACTCTGTCGCACCGAAAAGAGCTAGTGCGAAGCCCCCGATTGCGGTAATGATAGAGAGGACAATCAACGGCTCTTTGATCCACGGTGTCGCCTCATGGACATGTCCGACAATCTCGCTCTTCGGTGGGCCAGCGAAGGTCATCAGCCACATCCGAGTCATGTAGAAGCCGGTCATCCCTGCAGTTGCCAGCACCAACAAGGCTGGGACGAACATCAGTGGCTCCTCTTCTAGGCAGACCTTCCAAGTCTCAGCGATGATGCCTTCCTTGGACCAGAAGCCGCCGATGAGGGGGATACCTATGATGGACATCGATCCAAACATCATAGCCGTGGCAGTGACTGGCATCCTAGCAGCGAGGCCCCCCATGATGCGCATGTCCTGCGGGTCGAAGTCACCGTGGTCGTCACCCTCATTGGTACTGTACTTCTCACTGAGCTCGCGCACATGATTGTGTGCGTGATGCACTTCGTGGATGACCGAACCGCTGGCCATGAAGAGCATGCCCTTGGCCATGGCGTGGTTGAACAAGTGGAACATAGAGGCCCCGATAACGAAGTAGCCCGCGTGATGTTCGCCGATGTTGAGGAATAGTAGGCCGGCGCCTAAGCCAGTGAAGATGTAGGCCAACTGGCTCATTGTTGAGTATGCGAGGACTTTCTTGATGTCGTTCTGCACGAATGCGATGGCTGCTGCCATGAATGCCGTGATGCCGCCGACCCAGGCGACTATCAAAGCGAAGTCCTCGAGTCCGGCGACACCATTGACGTGGATATCGACGAAAGGTACCATTCGTACAACGAGGTAAAGCCCGGCGTTCACCATGGTTGCGGCGTGTATAAGGGCGGACACAGGAGTCGGTCCCTCCATGGCATCAGGCAGCCAAACATGAAGCGGAAACTGGGCTGACTTGCCCACTGCCCCGATGAACAGCATCAATAGGGCCCAGAACAACTCACCAGATTCGACCATCACGCCTCCGATCCCGGTTGAGGGGTCATCGAAGATTACCTCGAAGTCCAGAGAGCCGTAGATGTCGTAGAGTATCAACAGGCCGACCATCAGGAACACATCACCCACGCGAGTGGTCAGGAAGGCTTTCTTGGCGGCGTAGGCTGCGCTCTCCTTCCAATAGTAGAAGCCAATGAGAAGATAGGAGCACAGCCCCATTATCTCCCAGAAGATGAACAGCCACAGGAAGTTGTCAGCCAGTACCATGCCGAACATACCGATGGCAAACAGCACGAATTCCCCATAGAATCGGTGATTGCTGTCTTCGTTGATTTTGTCTGTGTTCATGTAGCCGAGGCTGAACCAGCATATTAGGAAACACAGGAAGGTGGCTACGAACAGCAGCATCAGAGTGACCGAATCTATCCAGACTCCAACTCCGATGTCGTAGAAGCCAGTGCTGACCTCCCATTGCGTGCCGGTCTGCTCGATGACATCGAAAGTCAGCCATGAGAGCGGGTCGACCACTGAATGCGCTTCAAAGTGGGCGGATCCTACGATGTAGTCGTAGAGTATCCAGATGGCGATGCTGAGAGAAAGGGCGAGAGCCCCGAGGCCGAAAATCCCGCCCTCCTTGTAACGGTGCTTCCAAGTCTCGTTACCGTTGTATAACTGTCCGAGGACCAGTATGACGGGAAAAGTCAACAGTGGCACGACTACGATGAGGAAGGCGGCTTCGACGGACTCCCAACCGGCCAAGAATTTGAGCGATGGTGCGACTAACAGGAAGGGTATGATTGGAACCAGGAGTTCCCACTCATTCTTCGTATCGCTCAATATCTCACCTCAGTTCCTCAGGATGTTCGCCTCGTCCAGAGAGATTGTCTCCTGGGTGCTGTAGAGAGAAAGTAGGATGGCCAAACCAATCGCGACCTCTGCTGCGGCGATGGCAATGGCGATGGCGGTGAACACCCACCCGTCGACATCGCTGTAATGGCTGGCTCCGGCTACGAAGTTCAGATTGGCTGCATTCAACATCACCTCGATGCACATCAGCACCACAATGGTGTTCTTGCGGGTGAACGCCCCAAGCAGGCCGATACTGAACAGGATGACACCGAGACCAGCTATCCAACTAGCCTCAATCACTGGTCTCCCTCCATATCCCATATCAGATTGACGAGACGTTCGTCGCGAACCAAGTAGGACGCGCCAATCATCGCCATCGCGAGGAGAAGTCCGAGAACCACAGTGGCCAGCCACCACTCGCCGAACAACGATACTGCGAAGTCCAGAGTCGAAGGCGCGTTGCCCGCTCCATCCCACATCGAGTGAGACATGACTTCGGAGAGAAGCATGAGCATGAAGGCGAGGACGCCGATTTGAGCGAGTGCGGAGAGACCTCTCATTCAGGCGTCCTCCTGTATCTGCTTGCGCGTCAGCATAACACCGAACTGGACCACGAGCATTACCGATCCAAGGTAGACAAGAATCTGAATCGCTGCCAGCATCTCTGCACTGGCCATCAAGAAGACTCCGGCCACAGCGAAGAAGGTCATCATCAGCGAGAGTAGGGAGTGCGCGACGCGTCTGGAGTAGACGCATCCGAGGGCACCTCCTACGGCAATTGCGGCTAATATGAGGAACACCAATGCCTCAAAATCGATTGTCATTATCAGGCCTCCGCCCTAGCCGCCTTCCTGTCGCGCTTCTTCTGCTCTTTCTCAGCGCGCTTGGCAAGTTCCATATCGACTCTCTCTTGATGAACCGTGGGTAGAACACGAGTCCTGCTGGCGTCCATCCAGAGACCTTCTCTCGAGAACTCTGCCATGCCGTCATATTCGTTGGTCATGAAGAAGGATTCGAACGGACATGCTTCGGCGCACAACCCACAGAACATACATCTGCCAATGTCAATTTGTCCCGAGACTATGTCCTGCTCTGCTGGCTTTAGAGTGCTGGAATCAATGGTCTCGGTACCTGAGCCATCTGACCATCGTACCGTCGCTTTATCGCCGGTCAATTCTATGACTTCGGCGAAGTCGTACTGCTGAGGGGCGTCGACGTGAGAGTTGACGAGATCGAAGCCTGAGGCGATCCCACCATAGTCATCCTTCTCCCTAGCGGCATAACCCCCTTCCTCCAACTCTTCTCCATAACCGTGCCAGTCATCCCCCTCCTCGGCCAGTTCAAGCACATTGACCCTCACTTCCGAAGTCATGTGAAGGCAGTCATTAGGGCAGGCCCTGACGCATGCCTTGCACGCGGTGCAGGTCTCCCAGATGATTCCTATTCGGCCATTGTAGTTGCCTGGGACGAACAGCCATGGCTCTAGGTCCTCCAAGCGTTCGTACGGGTACATCACAGTCACGGGTCGCTCTAAGAATGGCATGATCTCACTGGACTCGCGGTCAGCGGAGAACTTCTGCCACAGAGTCGGATGATCGAAGCCTACTCTCTTTCGCGTGGTCGAATCAATCATTGCTGCGGACTTGCCGTGGTAATCATTCCTGAGTAGGGCCAGCCTACCAAGGAATGGTACGGTCCTAAGAGCGGTTTTCAGAGTCATCCACATTGGGCGGATAACTAGGTTCCTGAAGTTAGGAGTAGCATGGGGATGCCCGGTGTTTGCTCTGTAGCTCATCTCCTCACCTCCTACTCCCTGTGACTCCCTGGAGACGCCTTGACCACTGTCTGAGTGCTGTATGGCCTGCGCTGGACCTCCAACGCTTCCTTGTCCTCATCAATCGCGAGGATAACGAACAGACCACCCGAAACCAAAGTAACCGCTGCGGGGACCCAGAGCGCCCATGGCTCACCGGTCCAGAACTGGAGACGCAGGATGATGGCTATGACGAGATTTAGCATCGAGAGTGGTAACAGGTAGCGCCATCCGAACTCGAGAATCTGATCTGTTCTCACCCTGTGGAGGGAAGCGCGAATCCAAACGAATACAGCGAACAGCCCCCATGCCTTGAGCAAGACCCATCCGATGCCTGGAATGAGGGAGAAGACGAAAGAAATCAGACCTCCTACCAGAGGCAGATCTGAGAGGGTGTGCTGGAACGGTGCCTCCCAGCCCCCTAGGAAGAATAGCGCAAACAGGATGCATGCCGCGTACGAGCGCATGTACTCTGCTGCGAACATCAGCCCCCAACGGATGCCCCCGTATTCGGTCCACCAGCCCTCTACGAGTTCGGCCTCGGCCTCGGGCATGTCGAACGGAATACGCTCGACCTCAGCAATCATCGTAACTAGGAACAGCAGAGCTCCCAGCGGCATCAGGAAGATGTTCCAGACGTTGCCTTCGTCCTGTCCCATCTGGAAATCGACGATCTCGATGATGTTGAATGAGCCACTCAGCACTGCGACTCCGAGAACCGTAATCAAGAGGGGTATCTCGTAAGCGGTGAGTTGGGCTGCCGAGCGCATTCCCCCAATCAGCGTGTACTTGTTGTTTGACGCCCAACCGGCGAAGAATACACCTAAAGGAGCTATTCCGAATATCGCCATCATGAAGAGTAGTGAGAGTTCAGGGTTGGCGGCGTAAATGTGTGGTCCGAACGGGACGAATGCGAACACCATGACAGTGGTCGCGAGGATGATGACCGGGGCTACCTCAAAGACCACCTTATCGGCGTTCTTCGGTACGATGTGCTCCTTAGTCGCAAACTTCATGAAATCAGCAAAAGCTTGGAAGAAGCCGGGAAGTAAGAACCAATATCCATGGTAACTGCGGTTGTTCACCCTGGAGACTGTCTCGAGTTCGTGCGAGTTTCCCCATGTTGAATTGAGTGCATTCACCACCCAGCCGATAGGGACCCCCATTCCAAATGGCAGCTGATTCCACCACTCGCCAGCGGTGACTCCACTCTCGCCCACCCACAGACTCCTGAGAGTAGTGGTAGCACCAAGCCTATCCATCAGTCGTCCGATGAACTTCCTCTCGATGTACGGGATTGCCAGCATAGTGGTCATCATCATGCCGAAGACGACTGTGCACATGATAGTGGCATGCATGAAGGACTCAAGAGCCGGTTGAATGCTGGCAAATCCGTTCTGCATGTTGAAAATAGGGCCCACAGTAATCGGATTCTGCCAAGCCCAAGTACTCGGAATAGTCACTTGCATGTCTATATCGTTAGAGGGCAGGATGTCGTGCACGTTGTCCATAGACCAACTACAGAAGGAATCTGACCATCCCACCACATCCAACCAGTCGCTACTCGCCATCAGATCACCTGTCAGTCTCCCCTATGCATGGATCGAAGGAGCCCATAATAGCGGGTATGTCGGCGACCTTGTAGCCGATCATGCACTTGGCCGCATATGGAATCGTGATGAACATGGGAGAACGTATCGACACCCTGTACGGCTGTTTCCCACGGCCTTCGCCGCCACCAGCGAGGTAGAACATCGACTCGCCCCTGCTGTCCTCGAAGTGATGTGCACCCGTGGTACCCTCTGGGGCTCGAGTGGGCGCCTTGGCGAGAATCATCGGGTCTTCGGGCTCGTGATAGGTATCAGCACCTCCAGGCATCTTGTCGAGAGCCTGAAGCACCAAAGACGCGCTAACTCGCATCTCCTCGACCCTGACCCTGTAGCGGTCATAGCAATCAGCTCCCTTAATCGATGAGCGTTCGACGGGCGGGGCCCAGTCGAGTTCGCTGTACACCGAGTACGGGTGAGCCCAGCGGATGTCGTAGTTCACCCCACCAGCGCGAAGATTGGGGCCTGAGACTCCGTGGTTGATCATCTCCTCTGGCTTGGCGTAGCCAACTCCTTGGCTGCGTAGAAGAAACACTGTGCTCTCGTCAAACAGTGCCTCGTACTCCTGGATCCTGTTGAGAAACAGCTTGAGCTTGGCACGAGCTCTCTGGGCGAAGCCGTGAGGAAGGTCACGCTTTACGCCGCCGATGCGAGGGAAGTTGTAGTGCATTCGAGAACCACCCAGCTCCTGTAAAAGATCCATCATCATCTCGCGCTCGCGCAGACACCATACCATCACCGAGAGATTACCAATATCTGGTCCGTAAGCCCCCAGCCACATCAGGTGACTCGCGATGCGCTGTAGTTCCACGGCTACTAAGCGGATGTACTCGGCTCGCTCAGGTACCTCGACCTCAAGGAGATCTTCAGCGGCATAGATGTAGGCGTGCGACCACGTGTTGGCGCTGGCGTAGCAGAGTCTGTCGCAGTAAGTCGTAATCTGAGTAAAGTCGCGCGCCTCGCAAATTTTTTCCACGCCCCTGTGGATGTAGCCAAGATCAGGTTCGGTGTCTACAACGGTCTCGCCATCGACTTTGACTTTGAGAGTCCACAGACCATGGGTCATGGGATGTTGCGGGCCCATTGAAATCCACATCTCCGCCATTTTCTCACCTCACTTGATCTTGCCAACGTCTGCTGGCTTGCGCATGAATCCCTGGGCGTCGTCGTACATCTCTTCGAAGCCGTGATAGCGGAGATGGTGCTGTTTCTGCAGAGGGTGATATCCCTTCGGAGTCTCATGCGGCTGCAGTACCCTTCTCATCCCCTTATGGCCGTCGAAATCAATGCCGACGAGGTCCCAAGTCTCCTTCTCGTTCCAATCCGCCCCGACCCAAATGTCCTGCACAGTATCGACCGATGGGGTCGTCGTGTCCGGGATGTGGACATGAATCTCAATCTCGAGAGGTACGCTGGCCCCCTTGAGCTTCGAGGGATTCACTATCATCGGTCGGACTAGGCCATCCTTGACAGGAGGATTTCTGACTCCCGTCCTCATGAGATGGTAGACCACTTCCCACTTGCGTTCTTCATCGCCCTCGGGCCAGTGGATGCCGGTGACCATGGAGCAGTAATCGACAGCGTGCTCGGAGTAGAGATTCTCGGCTAGGGCCCTCCAACTCCCTGGAGAGGCGTTGACAAACACAACGTGTCGCAGACTGGTGCCGTTAGAGCGCTCAGTTACCTCAGCGTCTACCCCCTCGATTGCGGACGCTGCCACGGCCAGTGTCTCAGCCGCTGCCTTCTGGGAATCAGGTGAGACTATCTTGCCCATGCTGGAACCTCCTACTCGTCTCCGGGAATCAATGGGGCTACAGTAGCCGGTATGGCGTCACTGGGGGATGCACCAATTCGGATAATCTTCTGTCGCAACTTGTCGAATCCGTCTATCAGGGCCTCCGGCCTTGGGGGGCATCCTGGAATGTAGACGTCAACCGGAATCACGGTATCGACGCCTTCGAGGATGTTGTATGATTGGAAGTAGGGTCCGCCGGAGATAGCACACTCGCCCATGGCTATGCACCACTTCGGCTCGGGCATCTGTTCCCACAGCCTAACAATGGGGTCAGCAAACTTCTTGCTGATCGGGCCGTTGACAAGTAAGACGTCGCACTGCCGGGGACTGGATCTGAAGAAGACCCCGAAGCGCTCGGCATCGAATCGACTGGCTCCTGCTGCGGCCATCTCCAAAGCGCAACACTTGATGCCGAGGTGGAGTGGAAACAGAGACTTGCGCTGGCCCCAATTGAACATCCTGCCAGCGAGTACCCCGATGATATCCTTCATCCGACTGGCCTTCAGCGCCTCATCGGTCACGTCCCCCACCACATCGACCAGCATCCTGCTGTTGAAGACCGAGTAGTTCTGACCCTCATCCTTCATTCGCTCACCTCAGATGTATATCCTTCCTCGCTTGCGGAAAACGTGCCAGACCCCTAGACCCATTAGCACGATGAACGCGGCCAAGGTAGCTAGAGCGCCGATGATTTCCTCATCGAGCATACCATCCTGTATGGCGATGACCCCGCCGAATGCTAGGAACATGAAGGCGATATCGAAGACTAGGAAAATGATGGCGTACCAGTAGTACTGGAAGTGGAAGTTGATGTGGGCGTCGCCCAAGGGCTCTGCGCCGCACTCGTAGGTGCTGTCCCTGCGGAGGTACAGGCTCTGGTCTGTCTCATACCCCGGAAGCAGCCACGAGCGCATCTTGGTTGGGTCATTGGGTGATTTCCTCGGCCTCAGAACCGCTGACGCAATGAAACTACCCACCGGGAATCCAATTCCCACCAGTGCCATCACAGCAACAGCGAGATAAGCTTCGGGAACTGAAGTCATGGTAACACCCGGCGGTCCCCTTAGGGACCGACGGGTCGTTGCACCTGAATTTGGGCAATAAGCCTATCCGGACTCGACTTTGGAGTCGCGACTAGTCCTCGAACTGATTTTCCAGTGCTTCGACTATTCGACGGTTCTCCGAGCGCGAGCGGAAGAATAGAACGATGACCAAAATAGCGCCCAGAACAATAGACCCGTAAACGAGGGCCTGAGCCATTTCCTCAGACAGGCCGATGAAGGTCGATGGCATCTGTGAGGTCACTGTCAAGTCGATGGGCTCGCCTGCGACGGCGAGACCCTCGGGCTGCACTGTAACCGTGAATCGATAGGTATCGTCATCTAGCAAATCGCTGGGCGGCGTAACGCTAACGTGGACCTCTTTGGTCGACCCGGATTCGAGTTCGAACTCATCGAAATCGACATTGACTGCCCAACCTCTCAGAGACTCGCTCGAGAGAATCTGTACGTCTTCGGCGATGTTGCCGTGGTTGGTAATGTAGAGAGTAAAATAGGCCTTGTCAGGGTACTCGGCGGTCTGTTCGTCCTCACCCTCAAGAGTGAATCTGAGATCGTGAACAGTCATCACCTCAACCACGATGTCGACCGAAGTGCTCTGAGCTGTGTTCTTCTCCGACGAAGCGCTCACCTTGATTACTCCTGCAATGCCGTTAGCAACTCCCTCTAGGACGTCGAAATGAATTTCGACGAGGACTCTCTCTCCCATCCCAATCGTCACCGACCCATCAATCTCAACGTCTTCGATTGTTATTGTCCTAAGTACAGACGACTCCATTCCGGTGACGGTAATCACAGCCTTGTCTCCACCGGGATAGTCCCCGGTGTTCTCGACCCAAAACGAGGTGGTCATGGAACCTCCCGGAGGAAGGGTCGCATCAATCTGATCCGGTATCTCACCGGGACTCTGAGGAGAGATGGCCATCGCGTAGTTGTAGTTTGATACCACCACGCTGACAGTGTGTTCGTCCACCTCGGACGTCCCGTAAATCGCTATCCGTGCAAGCACACTGGTCGAGTCGGCGTCCTCCTCGCCCTCGACTAGGATGTCGAGATAGACCGTCTGCTGCTGGCCTGGATCGAGGATAATCTGTGAGATTGAGTTACCCTGAGAGTCGGAGAATGATGACTCCCACATCGGGGAGTTGCATCCGGTCTGATCCCCCGGGTCGCAGGCCTGTAGCTTGAAAGTGTCCTGTATGTTTCCTGAGTTGGTCACATCAATGGGGAACTGAACCGTCTGACCAGTTTTACCGGTCTGCTGGGCCGACAGAATCGAGGTAGTGACACTGTGACGCGCGGCCACTGAAACTGTGAGTTCCTTGGAGTCGTAAGGTGTACTCCCTCCACCACGTCCAACTGTGAAGGTGATGACTGTGTCCTCTGCCGCGCTCGCGTCCTCGGGAATGAATACCTCCGCAGTCACTGTTTCTTTGTTGTTACCAGAGTGCGAACTGCCAACAGTAACCGAAGTCTGGGAGAAGGAAATCTGCCACCCAGGAGGTAGTCCTGTCGCTTGGAGAGACATAGTCTCCATGCCGTTGCCCTGATTGATAATCTGAACTGTGACTGTGTCAGAACTGCCCGGCTCGACGTTGCTGAGCTTGTTCTTGCTCAGACTCATAATAGCATCATGACTCTGGCCAACTGTGACAGTCAGGATCTGCTCACAACCGACCGTAGTCCCAGCACGTCCCTGAATCTTAATTCCCACTTGCGTCCCGGATTCTACCGAATCATCGGGGGTAACGCTGAAGGTGAACGTGTGGCTGTCCTGCGAACCACCGGGCTCAGAGAGGAGTTTGCTTAGGGGGCTGTCGAAGTCCACCCATCCTGTGATATCGTGGTCGGAGTCTTGAGCCTGTGCGTTGGCAGTTACGGTCCACTCCGTGTTCCCTATGTTCTCGACCTCAAACGAGTTGGTGGCCGAATCACCCGGGTCAAGGTTATGCGAGGTGTACTGCAGGTCGGGGTCACACTCCTTGCGCTCGGGAATCTTGAGAGTCAAGGTGATGTTGTCCTCGGCCTGATCGGCAGCATTGGGGTCGTTAGTCACGGTGGCCTTGAGAATGAAACAGTGGTCCCCCGCCTCGGTTGAGCTCCCATCAGGTACCTCAACGGTCACTTCTACGGTCTCCGTGTCCTCAGGGTCCAGCTGCAGGACCTGGGGGTCGACAGTAGCATCGAGAGTGTCAGACTCGCAATCACTGTCCGAAGTCATCTCCAACTGGACGTTAGCCTGCTGCTCGCCGTTGTTCTCAACCTCGACGTCCCAGACCACGCTGTCGGATTCGATTGAGTCACCGTCGTAGATCTTCAACTGCTCATCGGTAGTCATCTTCACAGAGTATAGTCCGCCGCCATCGCCGGCGGTTGTGGTCACAGTCACATCATCACTGGCCGGGGATCCGATGCCCCCTGTTGCCTGAGCGTTGACCGTCGTTTCGCAGTCACCATCAGCCTGATCGTTCACCGAAACCGTGAGTAGGACAGTTTCCGACTCTCCTTCATTCACCGAAACCGTGGGCTGATCCAGAGCGGAGGAGAAACCACTGCATTCGTTACCCTGCTGAGTGCTGAGGGTCACTGTGATGTCCTCATCCCCGTCATTGGTGACGATGATGTCGTACTCCGCGTCGTCATCTGTGGTCGCCTCCTGTGCCGTGGGGTTGGCTGAAAGCGACACTGAGACCGCTGCTGCGGCTAGCGGTGTTACGATTGTGAGCAGCAACATCGCCGTGAGAATGACTGCAGATGAACTGCGCTTCATCGATACCCCGACATAATCGTCCCTCTAAGGACTTCGGGCATCGCGACCCTAGGGTCGCGGAAATTTCATGCTTCTACGAGTTCTTCAGACGGGGCGTCACAGTGCAGACAATTGCCCCTAGAGGCGATGTCGCAGCCCTGTACTTGGTCCGACCTGTGATATCTCGCACCGCACTCTAGACAGGCCCATGCCTCCCCTGGTGTGATGTCCTGGCTACAGATCCAGCAGGGAATACCGTCACTCTCCACTTCTTGCTGTTCACCCAGCCCAAAACTGTCAGCTATCTTGGCC
>Ga0315328_10000612_pt1 | contig 15608 bp, 13 predicted proteins | sample M120032315metaG_FD_203462 | JGI IMG/M metagenome (GOLD analysis project Ga0315328, IMG submission 203462) | Ammonia-oxidizing marine archaeal communities from Monterey Bay, California, United States - M1 200m 32315 | ecosystem: Environmental > Aquatic > Marine > Intertidal zone | place: USA... | reverse complement strand
TAGGGCATCCAGCCCACCTGGCCCTCGGCGTAGGCGATCTTCAACTTGGGGAACCGGACGAAGGTGCCCGAAAGGATGTAGTCGCACATCGAACCCATGGCGTTAGAGAATGTGATGGTCGAGGACACTGCGAACGGGGCGTCCGGCGAGGTCGTCGGCATCTTGGAGCTCGACCCGATGTGCATGTTGATGATGGTGTCGGTCTCTTCACAGGCCAGGAGGAAGGGGTCCCAGAAGCGGTCCTTGTCATGGATTGACGGGAGACCCAGCGGGTACGGGTTCTCCGAGAAGGCCACGGCGAATGAGCCCTTGTCGGCGCAACGGTGGACCTCGGCCGCTGCGGCCACCGGGTCCCACAGTGGGATGAGGGTCAGTGGGATGAGGCGGTTCTTGGCGTCGCCGGCACACCACTCGTCGATCATCCAGTCGTTGTAGGCCTGCACACACAACAAAGCCAGTTCCTTGTCGTCACGCTCGAGGAACGCCTGGCCGCAGAAGCGAGGCAGCACGTTGGGGAAGCAGATAGAGATGTCGACGTGGTTCTCGTCCATGGCGATCAGGCGGTCGGCCTGCTTCCAGCCCGCTGGGTGGATCTCATCGAAGGTGACGGGCACCACGTCCAACTCGTCGAAGCCGGCAGCAGCCGAGAGTTTTGGGAACGGGTAGACGAGGTCGTCGTAAATCCACCAGTCACACATCTCGCCACCCTCGACGCCCTTCTCGTAGGAGAAGACGCCGCCCTCGAAGTTGAAGACGGCGGTGTCACGCTCGATCCGGGGGCCACGATCGCGGTATTTGGCAGGCAGGCGGGACGTCCAGAGGTCGGGGGGTTCGACTACGTGGTCGTCGACCGAGATGATGCGTGGAATGGTCGGCATGGGGACTCCTGGAAAGTTTCTGACGGTTCGTCAGATTCAGGTGTCACCCTAGCGTCGCCGCTGTCCCATCGTCGGGTCGCGAGCATCGGGACCATTGCTCCCCGGCGGCTGGGAACCGGGCCGCCCCGGTCAGACACCGGTTCGGATCAGGTCCTTCAGCAGGGCCCGTGTGGCGCTGAATTCGTCGGAGCTGGTGCCGAACTCCACGGCGGAGAAGTCGGTCACGCCAGCTTCGGCGAGGGATACGAGGCTCGCTGCCACCTCCTCCTCGGTACCGAAGATCCCCACGTCGCCCGGCCCAGCCGCCCCCTCGCGGTCGAGCATGGCCCGATACGACGGCAATTGACCGTAGATCTCGAAAATCTGGTCGGCCGCGCTTCGTACGGCGTCAGGGTCGGAGGTGACGCAAACGGGCAGGCTGCACACGATGCGCGGTGCCTCCCGTCCGACCTCGGCGGCTGCTTCGCTCATCCGGGGAGCGATGTGTTCGGCCACGGTGTTCCTACCGACCATCCAGAGGATGGTGCCGTCGGTGCGTCGACCTGTCACCTTAAGGACCTGTTCACCGAGGGCAGCCACCATCACCGATGGCCGTCGGTCGGTTGGTCGAGTCCCCGCGAAGTGTGCGGTGAACGCGTCGCCGGCGTAGGACACCGACCCCGTGTCCAATAGGGGCTGGAGCACCTCCAGGTAGTCGATGAGGTGCCGGACCGGCTTTTCGAACGAGAGGCCGAGCATGTCCTCGATCACCGGCCGGTGTGATAGCCCGATACCCAACACCAGGGGACGGTTACCGAGGGCGGCCGCCGTGGTCAGGGCTTGGCTGGCCAGCGAGGTGGGGTGCCGCTGGAAGGTCGGGATGACCGCTGTGCCGAACTCCATGCCCGGCCCCACGTCGGCCAGGGTGGTGAAAGAGGTGAGGGCGTCCACGAGGCCGACCTGGGCCAGCCACCAGCCGGCGAAGCCGTCGTCGGCAGCCCGCTCGGCGTGGGCACGGAGGCGACCGAAGTCGTTGTGTAGCAGTTCGGATGAAGCGTTGACGGCGATTTGCATGGAGGGCCTTTCGATTGCTCCGGGTCTTCTAGGTTACTAGTCGGTAACTTTATGCGGACGGGTCAGGTCGTTTCGGAGAGGTCCTTCACCCGGTCGGCGAAGCCCTCAAGGAAGGGCCGGACCATGGCGAGGAACTCGTCGGAGGCGCCATCGGGGAGGGGCTCGACCAGGACCGACCAGGCCATGAGGCAGGTATCACCCTGGTCGGTGAATGCCGTTGTGCCCTGGTACAAGGCCACCGGCGTACCGGACAACTCGTAGACCCGGCGCCACGGCGGTTCGAAGGAAATGACCTCTTCGGACAGCGCCATCCCGCCCAGCATGAACTCGAACCGGGCGCCGAGGCCCCGCGGGTCGCCTGTCCCGTCGGACACGCGCCCACCGGTGGCCTCGTCGATCAACTCACAGGCAGCGTCAAAGGCCACGGAGCGCGGCGCGTCGATCTCTCGCTCGACGACGACGGTTGTGTACTGCTTCTTCGGTCGGGCGTCGGTGCCGATCCCCTCGTCCGGGCGGCTGTTCCGGGAGGGGTCCGGATCATGGTCGTCCACCAGTTCGACCGTACTGTTCGCCGATGGACGAGCCGGAAGTGGGAGCACGACTGTTCACCACTCGGTTCCTGGTGCTGTGCGCGGCGTCGCTCGCCTACTTCACAGCCCTGGGCAGCACGTGGCCTGTGGTGCCGGCCTTCGTGGAGCACGACCTAGGTGGAGGCGGCGTGGCCGTAGGCTTGTCAGTCGGGGCATTCGGGTTCTCGGCCGCCTTGCTGCGACCAGTGATCGGTCCACTGGGCGACCGGCGGGGGCGACGGTTCCTTCTGGTACTGGGCTCCGTCGGGGTGTCAACCTCGCTTCTGCTGCTGGTTCCGGCCACATCGGTGGCCATGGTGGTGGTGGCCCGGCTGGTGCTGGGCATGGGCGAGGCAGCGTTCTTCATCGGGATCACCTCGGCCATCCAAGACCTGTGCCCGCCGGATCGCCGAGGCGAGGCCACCAGCTACTTCACCGTCACTCTCTACCTGGGACTGGCTATCGGCCCAGCTCTCGGTGAACACCTAATGGAGACCAGCGGCGCCGATCGGGCCTTCGTAGTGGCTGCGCTGCTGGGCTTCGTGCCGCTAATGCTGATCGGTGCAGCGCCCGGGCGGCCCGTCGAGCCTCCGGACGTGCCACTGTTGCGATGGCGGCTGCACCGGGCCGCACTGCGACCGGGTCTCATGCTGTTCGTCGGCCTGCAGGCCTACTCGGGATTCCTGGCTTTCATAGCCCTGCACGCCACCGAGACGGGCGTGGCCTCGACGGGCACGGTGTTCGCCCTATTCGCGACCATCGTGGTGTCGGTGCGACTCCTCGGGGCGCGGTTACCCGACCGGCTGGGTGCGCTGACCACCACCCGCCTCTCCATGGGGTTCACGTCGGCCGGGATGCTGATCATCGGCCTTTGGACTGGTCCGACAGGTGTGGTCGTCGGCGTAGTGGTCATGGCCGTCGGCCAGTGCTTCCTGTTCCCGGCCCTGTTCACCATGGTGGTGGAGGCGGCTCCCGACAGTGAACGCAGCCACGCCATCGGATCGTTCAGCGTGGCCTTCGACCTGGCCATGGCCCTCGGGGGTTTCCTCGTGGGGGCCGTGGTGGCCCTCACCGACCGGCCGGCCGGGTTTCTCTTCTGTGCCGTGACGGCCGCCGTGGCCCTCGCCCTGACCGGCCCCATCCTTCGACCCGACAGGGATGGGCGCGACGGAGCGGCTCAGTAGCGAAGCCAGGTGCCTCGGAGCGGGACCTGGCCGATGCCTGGCATCGTCCAGTCACAGACACCGTCGGGAAACACCTGGCCCAGACGGTCGGTCTGGTCGGCGGTGAACGGCACTCCGTAGGTACTTACGTCCGCCGGTCGCAGTGCACACTTCAGGATGTCGTTGGCCAGCGGCGCACCGGCTGCCGTGCGTGGGTCGCCGTGGACCGGGTAGGTGGCAGTACATGCGTTCTTGCCTTTGTAGACCTCGTCGCCGACTACGTGGGTCCCGTCTACGAGGCAGTCGTCGGCCAGATCGCCGGGCCGGGCAGCCAGTAGCTGGTCGCGGGTCGGTGCCACGCCGTCGCCCCTGGTGGTCGGACCGACTCCAGCCGCGTCGAGGGCTTCCAACCACTCCACGAGGGTGGCCACAGCGGTCACTGGGTCGAAGTCGTCCTGGGTGCCACCGAGTGATACCAGGAGGTTGCCGCCCGGCCGGGTCCAGATCACCCTGTTACCGGCGGTCTCGCCATCGGTCAGGCGGTGGCGCTCGCGGATAGAAAACGTTCGGAACCGGTCGTGGATATCGAAGGTGAAGTCGCTGTACAAGTCATTGTCGATGGTGGGCACCGTGCGGTTGGATCCACCGCCCTGGTTGACTCGGCCCGTGGCGTACACATGCTCGATGACCGCTGGGTCGGCGACCCGTCGACCATCGAGGATCTCCCCGTCGGGTTGGTAGCTGCCGATGCGCTCGTTGAGGTCCAGGAACTGGTCGACGGAGATGACGCTGGCTACCAGGGCATCGCGCCCGTACTCGATGCCCACGTTGTCGACGTGGGAGGCGACGTGACCGGTGTCGGGGTTCCGGGGTAGGAGGTTGGCCAGCGAGTCCTGCAGGGTGCAGCGCACTCCGGTCGGGTTCTCATTTGGGTCGTAGATCGTCTCGGCGGGGATCGAGGAGTGGCAGCCCACCGTCGGCGACGCCAGCGGCAGGAAGGTGGCGGCCCAGGCGGCACAGAACAGGGGCGTGCCGTGTCCGTTGACGGCCGCCCGCTGTTGAGCGGTGAACGTCGAGCCTTTGGGCGTGCCGTAGTAGCGGTTCAGCAGTCCGCAGTCGCTGACGCCGGGTGAGACGGTGAAGGCATCTGGGTAGGAGACCAGCGTGTTCGAGGCATCCAGCAGGCCGGGGTAGTTCTGGTTGATCAGGTACTGCTGGATGGCGCCGCCCGAGCCGCCTTGCCCGACCACGTAGCGGGGGTCGCGCACCGTCTCAACCACATGCTCGGTGACCATCATCAGGGTCTCGGCCGACAGCACGTCATCACATGCAGTGTTGAAGGTGTTGAGGGTGGAGGTGGCCAAAAGGTTCCCGTCGGCCAGGGCAGCGGCGTTCAGAACGTCAGAGCCCATGATCGATCCCTGGGTACGTCCGCTACCGCAGCCCCCGCCGAACAGGTAGTGGAGCACGCCGTTCCACATCGGGGCCCGTACCTCCGATACCGGGTCGTCGACCACGGCGAGGTCATAGACCGCTCGGTTAATGGTACCCCGTTCCCGGCGCACCACGAACGGCGTGGTGCCTCCCGTTTCGTGGGTCACGGCGAGGTCCGCGGGCCAGGTAGCCCGGTCGGCCGGATCGACCAACTCGGACCAGGTCCCATCCCGATGGTGTGCCCACCAGGTCACCTCGGTGACCGTCGAGCAGTCGGAGTTATCCGTGGAACCCGGCGCGGGTTCCAGCCCGAAGTCGGCGAACGTGCAGAAGAAGGGCACGACGTGGGGTCCCGAGAACACGGGCCCGGTGATCGGATGGTTGACCACCTCGACCGATGAGATCACCTGACCGTCGACGACCACCTCGAGGGTGGACGGCCCCTCGACCAGTCCGCCCACCAGCAGCCCGTCGGGGTGCACAGTCACTTCAGCCGGCGTCCCGTCGACAGCCAGGGTCCAGTCCACGACGTTGGCGTTCGAGCCCGAAACGGCCACCACGACGTTCCCACCCGTCACCATGTCCTCCCGCCCCCGAACCACCGCCACATGGAGGTCCGCGACTGGGACCGTCGTGGTGGGAGGAACGGTCGTGGCCGCTACGGCCATGGCACTCGTTGGTGTCGGTGGGATCGTCGTCGTGGCTGACACCACCGTGGTAGTCGTGGACCGGCTACCGGAGGCCGAGATCGATGGTGTCTCCGAAGTCGACGTTGGCCTAGGGGTCGAAACGGAAGGGCCGGCTGACTCGGGAGGAGACTCTGCCGGGGAAGACGAGCAGGCGGCGGCCACCAGGAGGAGTGAGGAAAGTATGCGGCGCACCGCCGCAGTCTTCTCGCACGGGTGGCCCCACTCCCCACCGGACTGGGAGGATCTCACCCGTACGATCTCGTACAGGATCCTCCTAGCAGGGCCCCCGACCAGAAACGAGCAGTTTGATGGCGACCGACCAGGCGTTGGCCGACGAGATCGTCGGCACCATCCGTTCATGGGTGGACCGTGACGTCATCCCCAATGTGGCTGAGTTCGAACAGGCGGACGAGTTTCCACAGGCCATGTTCGACCAGATGTGCGAGTTCGGCCTGTTCGGCTCGACCGTTGCCCCCGAGTACGGGGGCTTAGGCCTGGACATCACCACCTACGCCCGGATCATCGAGGAGTTGTCACGGGGCTACATGTCTCTGGCCGGCATCCTCAACACCCACAAGATCGGCGTCACCATGATCGCCCGGTTCGGGACCGACGAACAGAAGCAGCGGTTCCTGCCCCGCATGTGCGATGGGTCTTTCCGGGCCGCCTTCTCATTGTCCGAGCCCGACGCGGGCAGCGACACCGGGGCTATCCGTTGTAGGGCCGAGCGGGACGGTGACGAGTGGGTGGTCAACGGCACGAAGTTCTGGGTAACGAACGGCCAGCGGGCCTCGTTGGTCATGTTGATGGCCCGTACCCCTGACGGTCGCATCACCTGTTTCCTTGTCGAGAAGGAACCTGGTGAGGCCTTCGAGGGGATCACCGTCTCCAAGAAGATCGACAAGCTGGGCTACAGGGGCCTCGAGACCGTCGAGATGTCCTACGTCGACCACAAGGTGCCACACGCCAACGTGCTGGGCGGCGACGAGGGCATCGGCCATGGACAGCAGTACGCCCTGTCGGCCCTTGAGCTGGGGCGAATCAACATCGCGGCGCGGGCCGTCGGCGTGGCCCAGGCAGCCTTCGAAGCGGCCATGCGGTACGCCCAGCAGCGCGAGACGTTCGGTCGGCCGATCTACGACCATCAGGCGATCCAGTTCAAGCTGGCCGAGATGGCCACCAGGCTGCAGGCGGCCAGGCTCATGACCTACGACGCCGCTAAGCGGGCCGACGAGGGTGAGCGGGTTGACATGGAGGCCGGCATGGCCAAGCTGTTCGCGTCGGAGGCAGCGTTCGAGATCGCCACGGACGCCCTCAGGATCCACGGTGGCAACGGCTACACGACCGAGTTTCCCGTCGAGCGGTACTTCCGTGACACCCCGCTCATGATCATCGGCGAAGGTACGAGCGAGATCCAGAAGATGGTGATCGCCAGAAAACTCCGCGACCGGTATCCGGTGGAGTGACCGGAATGAGCGTGCCGCCGAACCCGTACCTGGTGGCCCGAATGCAGGGCCATCGACTCTCGATCTTCGGTGAGATGTCGGCACTGGCCGTCGAGACTGGCGCTATCAACCTCGGGCAGGGCTTCCCCGACACCGACGGTCCGGCTGAGGTGACTACGGCGGCTATCCAGGCCATCCGAGACGGCTTCAACCAGTACCCACCGGACCGGGGAATACCCGAGTTGCGTCAGGCAGTAGCTGACCACCAGGCCCGGTTCTACGACCAGCAGGTCGATCTCGACGACGTCGTTGTGTCCACCGGGGCGTCCGAGGCGCTGGGAGCGACCGTCATGGCTCTGGTCGAACCCGGTCAGGAGGTCATCGTATTCGAGCCCTACTTCGACCTGTATGCGGCAGTCATCGAACTGGCCGGTGGGGTGCGTAGGGCGGTCACACTACGGACGCCCGACTACTCGTTCGACCCGGCTGAACTCGAGGCGGCCATCAACTCGTCCACCCGGATGATCATGGTGAACACGCCGCACAACCCGACGGGCAAGGTGTTCTCCCAGGCCGAGTTGGGAGAGATCGCTCGCCTAGCCATCGCCCACGACCTCTTGGTGGTCACCGACGAGGTCTACGAGCACATGACCTACGACGGTGCCCGCCACGTTCCGCTGGCAACCCTGCCCGGGATGGCCGAACGCACGGTAACCATCTCCTCGGGTGGGAAGTCCTTCGGCCTAACTGGGTGGAAAGTGGGCTGGGCACACGCCCCCACCGAACTGATCGGGGCGGTGCATACCGTCAAGCAGCACCTGTCATTCACCAGCGGCGCCCCCTTCCAACGGGCCATGGTCACCGCCTTGAACCTGGGCGACGACTACTTCACCGGACTAGCCGACGACCTTCGGGTCAGGCGCGACCTGATCGTCGATGGGCTGTCTTCAGTGGGGCTCACCGTGTACCCGGCCATGGGTACCTACTACGTGACGGCCGACGTGGAGCCGCTGGGCTACGACGACGGCATGGACTTCTGTCAAGACCTGCCTGGCCGGTGCGGCGTGGTGGCTGTCCCCACCCGGGTGTTCTACGACGATCAGGAGGCAGGCCGGTCCATCGTGCGGTTCGCCTACTGCAAGCGGCCCGAGGTGCTCCACGAGGCCATCGAGCGCCTGTCGCGTCTGGCAGGGTGATCCCGTGAGGTCGACCCCGTGAGAATCGCTGCCCTACAGCACGACATCGTCTGGGAGGACGCGTCGGCCACCTGCACCCGGGTGGAGCCCATGATTGCCGAGGCGGCCGACGACGGTGCCGGAATGGTGCTACTCACTGAGATGTTTGGGCCGGGGTTCTCGCTGGCGTCAGACCGGATCGCCGAGCCGTCAGGTGGTCCGACCGAACAGTTCATGGCCGACCAGGCCGAGACCCATGGGATCTGGGTGGGCGGTTCGATTCCCACCCGTGACGTCGAGGACGATCCCGGCGCCCTACCGGCCAACCGGTTCCTGCTGGTGGGCCCGGGCGGCAGCCGCTACCACTATGACAAGCTCCACCCGTTCACCTACGCCGACGAACACAAGTCCTACCGGGCGGGCCACACCCCGGTGACGGTGACCATCGACGGCCTCCGGCTAAGCCTGTTCGTCTGCTATGACCTCCGGTTCGCCAACGCCTTTTGGGACATGGCGCACGACACCGACGCCTATCTCGTGGTCGCCAACTGGCCGGAGTCCCGACGATCCCACTGGAGCGCCCTGCTGCGGGCCCGGGCCATCGAGAACCAGGCGTACGTGGTGGGCGTGAACCGGGTGGGCGAGGGCGACGGTCTGACCTACTCGGGTGACACGGTGATCGTGGATCCATCGGGCGAGGTGCTCGCCGCCGGCACCGACCACGCCGAGTGCGTGGTGATAGCCGACGTGGACCCGGCCCGGGTGGCCGAGGTGCGCGATGCCTTCCGCTTTTTGCCCGACCGGCGGGGCTGATGGCGGGGTTGACGGCGGCCACGCCCGCCGTTCTGGAACGGGCCCGTCGGCTGGTGGAGCCGTCTCTGGTCGCGGCCGTGGACCGTTTGTGTGACGAACTGCGCCTGCTGGCCCGCTATCACTTCGGTTGGGTGGATGCCGACGGGTCGTCGTCGACGGCCGGTTCGGGCAAGGGCCTCCGTCCAGCGTTGGCCGTGCTATCGGCCGAGGCGGTTGGTGCTGATGCCTCGACGGCTATCCCAGGGGCGGTTGCTGTGCAGCTGGTGCACGACTTCTCACTCGTTCACGACGACATCATCGACGGCGACGTGGAGCGCCGACACCGTCCGACGGTGTGGGCCGCCTTCGGGGTGGACGACGCGGTCATTATCGGGGATGCCCTCCACAACCTGGCCTTCCAGGTGTTGCTCGAGATCCCGGACACGGTACCTACCGAGGAGCGGGTCCGGGCTACGACCCGGCTGGTGGCGGCCACCACGGCGATGATCGCCGGCCAGGCCGCCGACATGGCCTTCGACGACCTGCCCGAGGTGGATCTGGCGACCTGTCTGGCCATGGAGGCCGACAAGACCGGAGCGCTGCTGGGCTATTCGGCGTCGGTGGGGGCGGTGCTGGCCGGGGCGCCTGACGACCAAGTGGATGCACTGGAGGCCTTCGGACGGGAGTTGGGGCTGGCCTTCCAAGCGGTGGACGACGTGCTGGGCATTTGGGGTGATCCTGTGGTGACCGGCAAGGCGACCGGTAACGACCTCCGAGAGCGCAAGAAGTCGATGCCGGTGGCCATGGTGCTATCCGCGGGGGATGCGGCGGCCGATGAGCTGCGGACCATCTACGACGTCGATGGCGACTTAACCGACGACCATGTGGTTCGCGCTACCTCGATCCTCGAGACCGCCGGCGGTCGGGACGGCACGGTGGCTGAGGCCCGTCGACGCCTGGATGCTGCACTAGCTGCCCTCGATGACGTCGGCCTGGAGGCCGGTGTGGTCGAGGAGTTGGCCGGCCTGGCCCGGTTCGTAGCCGAACGCGACTTCTGATCTGGTGTCCGACGGGGCCCGCCGGAACATGCCTCAGAGGCAGCGGATTGCTTCCAGGCGGACCACGGCCCGGCCAGCCTCACGGCTGGCCTCCACGTCGACCTGACCCTCGAGCACCCATTCGTGGTGCCCCTCGGGGTCGGCGATGGTCTGGACGACTGGCCACCGGGCGGTGCCGATCCCGCCGGAGTCGTCCAGTACGAAGAAGGCACCACCCCGAGCATGGCTGTCGGTGGGAAGCACCGAATGCTCTTCCCAGTACGGAGCGATGGCCGAAGTGACGTCGTCGACGGTCCGCCGGGTGTCGTCGACGGTGGGGACCTCGGCGAGAGCCTCGTGGTCGTCGAGTCGTCGTCGTGACAGAAGCTGCACCCACCGGAAGACCTCGTTGCGGACCATGATCCGGAAGGCTCGGGCGTTGTGGGTGACGTCGGGCCGGTCGAGGCGGGCCGGTTCGTCGGAGACGGCGGGTTCCTCCTCGGGGTTGCGGAGCTTTTCCCACTCGTCGATGAGGCTGGAGTCGACCTGGCGGACCGTTTCGCCCAACCACGCCTCGAGGTCTCGTACCGCCTCGGTCCGGTGGTCCTCAGGCACGGTCTGAGCGAGAGCCTTGTAGGCCTCGCTGAGGTAGCGAAGGACGGTGCCCTCGGAGCGCTTCAGGCCATGGTGTTCGATGTACTGGCGGAAGTCGAAGCCCGTCTCGTAGAGCTCGCGGGCCACCGCCTTGGGCTTCACGTTCTCGGTCCCCACCCAAGGATGGTGGCTCCGGAACACGTCGAAAGTTCCGTATAGGAACTCCTTTAGCGGGCGGGGTTGTTCTACCTCGGCGAGGCGTTCCATGCGTTCCTCGTATGCCACCCCCTCCATCTTCAGTCTGGCCACCAACTCACCCTTCAGCTGGTTGATCTGGGCGGCGATGATCACGCCCGGGTTCTCCAGCACCGATTCCACGACCGACAGCACGTCCAGGGCGTGCTCACGGGCCGCCGCTTCAGGTTCAACATGCCGGGTCGCCTGGACGCCGTCCCCGAAAGCCTCTTCGGGCTCAGGCTCGGGCTCGGGGCGGTCGACCAGTTCGGGGATGACCTCTAGGGCGAACAGCGATAGGGGTTGATGGAGGGCGAAGCGGTCCTGGAGGTCCACGCCAACTGACACGTGGCGCCCCTCATTGTCAGGCTCGTCCAACTCGACGACCACGCCGGCCTCCCGCAGCGACCGGTAGATACCGATCGCCCGCCGCACGTGCTGGCGCTGTCTGTCCCGTGGTTCGTGGTTGTCCAGCAGCAGTCGCTTCAAGTCCAGCCGACCGTCGCCTGGCCGGGACAACACGTTGAGCACCATTTGGTGGGTCACGTCGAAGCTGGATGTCAACGGCTCAGGGGCTCCGTCCACCAGTTTCTGGAACGACTCCTCGTTCCAGTGGGCGTAGCCTCGCTCCGGCGGCTTCTTCTTCACCAACTTCTTCTTCTTGCCTGGGTCGGCGGCCACCTTGGCTTCGGCCCGGCGGTTCTCGATCCAGTGGACCGGTGCTTGGACCCACACGTGACCCTCGTCGTCGAAGCCGCGCCGTCCGGCCCGGCCGGCGATCTGGGCAAACTCCCGGTTGCCCAGCAGGCGGGTGGAGACGCCGTCGTACTTGCATAGCTGGGTGAACAGCACGGTGCGGATGGGCACGTTGACCCCTACCCCGAGGGTGTCAGTCCCGCATATGAGCTTCAGCAGTCCGGCTTGGGCAAGCTTCTCGACTAGCAGGCGGTATCGGGGCAGCATCCCAGCGTGGTGCAGGCCGACGCCGTGGCCGATGAACCGCTTCAGATCCTTGCCGATCGGGGTGTCGAACCGGAAGCCGCCGACCTCCTCTCGCACGGCGGCCTTCTCGTCCTTGTTGAGCACGTCCAAGCTGCACAGGTCCTGGGCCTTCTCGGCGGCCGCCTTTTGGGTGAAGTGAACGATGTAGACGGGTGCTCGATCAGTGTCGACCAGATCGGTGATTGACTCGTGGAGGGGGGTCTCCCGGTACTCGAACGTCAGCGGCACCGGTCGGACGGTGCCCGCCACGGTCACCGCGGGGCGGCCAGTGCGGTCGGTGAGATCCTCGGTGAAGCGGGCCGTCGGTCCGAGGGTGGCCGACATCAACAGGAACTGGGCCTCGGACAGCTCTAGTAGGGGGACCTGCCACGCCCAGCCACGCTGGGGGTCTCCGTAGAAGTGGAATTCGTCGGCCACTACCAGGCCGAATGGGCAGTCGGCACCCTCACGGAGAGCCTGGTGAGCAAGGATCTCGGCTGTCGCGCAGATGATTGGGGCGGTGGGGTTGACAGAGGCGTCGCCGGTGATCATTCCGACGTGTCCGGGTCCGAAGTCTCGGGCCAGGGCGAAGAACTTCTCAGAAACGAGGGCCTTGATGGGGGCGGTGTAGATGCTGCGTTCACCCCGGGCCATCGCTGCCGCGTGGGCGGCGGTGGCCACTAGCGACTTTCCTGAACCTGTGGGGGTGGCCAGGATCACGTGGGTGCCGGCCAGCAGTTCGAGGATTGCCTCCTCCTGGGCCTCGTAGAGGTCAAGGTTGCGTTCGGCAGCCCAGTCCACGAATAGTTCGAGGAGTAGGTCCGGGTCGGTACCCGTCGGGATCCGGTCGGCCAGCGTGGCCGCGTGGGCAGCGTTGGTCGCGGTCACGGTCTGGTCTTTAGACCGAATCGTCTGGCCAGCAGTTCGTAGGAGCGGACCCGTGCCTCGTGGTCGTGGCAGATGGTGACCGCCATGACTTCTTCGGCGCCCGTGGCCTCTGCCATTTCCTCAAGTCGGGCGCCTACCCGCTCGGGGGTGCCAGCGGTGATGGATCGCCGACCCGGCTGGATGGTCAGCGGCGCGGTTGGAGCGGGACTGGGCGGCTCGTCTGAACCGGTTGCGGGTACGGGCCCCCGTAGGCCTGAGGCTCGCCACGCCCGGACGGCGGCCACGATGGACTCGGCCTCCTTGTCGGTGTCGGCACACACGGCACTGGCGCACAGCAGGACCCGCGGCTCGGCGCAGCGGGCTGACGGTTGGAACTGACGCCGGTATGCGTCGACGATCGGCGCACCGTCCACCTGGGCGATGAAGTCGGCCCAACCCAGGGGCAGCCCGAAGTGGGCGGCATAGGCAGCCGAGTCGGCGCTGGAGGCCAGCAGCCACACTTCGGGTGGTTCGTCGGGCCGGGGCGTAGCCCGAACCCCTTGGATCGGGCTGTGGGCCGGCAGGGTGTCGTCGACCAGATGGACCAGTTCCTCCACCTGGTTGGGGTAGTGCTCCAATGGGGTTCGGGCGCCGCCCCGGGCCAGGGCGGCGGCCGTGAGGTGGTCCGAACCGGGGGCTCGACCAACCCCGAGGTCGATACGACCCGGATGCAGCGACGCCAGCACGCAGAACGCTTCGGCCACTTTCAATGGGGCGTAGTGGGTAAGCATCACACCGCCGGAACCGACGCGGATGTGGTTGGTAACACTCGCGATGGACCCGATGAGGGCCTCGGGGCTGGATCCGGCCAGTCCGGTCATGCCGTGGTGCTCGGCCACCCAGTAGCGGTGGTAGCCCAGGGCCTCAGTCCTGCGGGCCAGGTCCAGGGTGTTGCGCAGGGCATCGCCGGCCGTCGACCCCTCGGGAACCGGTGACTGGTCAAGTACCGAAAGGCGGGTCACGCTGTGGCCGTCGGTAGTAGGCGGGCGACGGGCCGAACAAGAGCGGCCCTCTCGGCGTCGACCACGGCGTGCAGGATGCAACCCGGAAGATGGTCGTTGACCATACCCATGGCCTGCATCAGGGCGTAGACAGTGGTCGGCCCGACGAACGACCAACCTCGCCGCTTTAGGTCGCGGCTGAGGGCCGTGGACTCCAGCGTGGTGGCCGGGATGGTGGCCGCGCCGGTAGCGCCGTCGTTTCGGGTGGGTTTCGTGGGCTCGAAGCCCCACAGGTACGAGGCCAGCGACCCGAACTCCTCGATGGTCTCCAGCGCCCGAGCCGCGTTGTTGATGGTCGACTCGATCTTCCCCCGGTGTCGGACGATGCCGGCATCGGCGAGGCAGCGGGCCACGTCGATGTCGGTGAAGCAGGCCACCGCGACAGGGTCGAAGCCGGTGAAGGCGGCGCGGAAGTTCTCCCGCTTGCGGAGGATGGTCAGCCACGACAGACCAGCTTGGAAGCCCTCCAAGCAGGCCTTCTCGAACAGTCTGACGTCGTCGACCACCGGACGGCCCCATTCGTTGTCGTGGTAGGCGAGGTAGTCGTCGTGATCGCCAGGCCACGGACAGCGGACCCTGCCGTCGGTACCCACGAGTAGGTCAGTGGCGAGTTCCCCGCTTTCGTCCGACATGGAGGCCGACAGTACGCTCCGCGCCGTTCCCATTGACCCATGGAGGTCCTCATGATCGTCCTCGCAGGCACCATCACCTTCGATCCCGAACGTTCCGACGACATGTTGGCTGCGGTGGCCGTCGTGGTGGAGACCACCCGCACCGAGGAGGGCTGTCTCGAGTATGTGATGGCGGCCGATCCACTAGTGGCCGGCCAACTCAACCTGTTCGAGCGATGGGAGTCCGATGAGCACCTGGGCGCCCACCAGAAGGCAGAGCACAGTCGGACCTTCCAGAGGTCACTGCGCGACTGCGGTGTGGCCGGGGCATCCGTCGACCGCTACGAGGTCTCCGGCGTCACGAAGATCCTGTAGGGGTTCCGTCCCGGTTCGGTCAGGAACCGTTGGGCCAGGCTGCCGACCTGCCTGCAGCGGTAGGGGCAACGGTGTTGGTCCTGCGGGAGGGCAGGGATCAGACGGTGGTGGTCCATTGGCGGCTTGCATCTGAACCCCCGGGAGAGGGGTAGGTTCGGTCCCTATGGACTCCTCACTAGTTAAGAACTTCGCCGACATCGTCGATCTGGGTGCCGCGGCCCATGGCGACCGGGAAATGTTCGTCATCGGTGATGACCGGACCTCCTGGAACGAGATGCAGGCCCGGGCCGGTCAGGTGGCCAACGCCCTTGCGGCCGAGGGGGTGGCTGGCCAGGAGCGGGTGGCATTAATTGACAAGAACTCCGTCGAGTACTTCGAGGTCCAGTTCGGTTGCGCCTACCGGAACGCGGTGACGGTGGCCGTCAACTGGCGCCTCGCCCCGCCCGAGATGGCCTACATAGTCAACGACTCACAGGCCACTGTGCTCATCGTCCATGAGGAGTTCGCTGGGCACCTAGTGGCTTTTCGTGATGACCTGGAATACGTCACGACCATCGTGGTCATCGGAGACGGGGGTGACGACACTTCGTATGCCGCATGGCGCGACGCCCACGGGCCCGATTGCGAGAAGCTCCCGGCAGGTGATGACG
>Ga0315328_10000611_pt1 | contig 15611 bp, 14 predicted proteins | sample M120032315metaG_FD_203462 | JGI IMG/M metagenome (GOLD analysis project Ga0315328, IMG submission 203462) | Ammonia-oxidizing marine archaeal communities from Monterey Bay, California, United States - M1 200m 32315 | ecosystem: Environmental > Aquatic > Marine > Intertidal zone | place: USA... | reverse complement strand
AGAGGCGGAGCAATTGGTTGAGCGCATGGTCAAGAAGGAGTACTTTGACGGCGCGGCTGAACTCGCACCTTACCTTCCGTTAACTATTGTGCGGGATTTGGTAGGCTTAGGTGATCATGGGAAAGAAAACATGTTGCAATGGGGGGCAGCAACGTTTGAGCTAATGGGCGATCCGCTCGAAAGGCGCGAAGCGGCAATTACTAATATGAAGAAATTACGTACCTTCCTAGAAGATACGGCTACTTTAGAAAACCTGGCCACGGATGGCTGGGCACAGCGCGCTACCCAACGTGGTATTTTGGAAGGGCTTGATAAAGCAGCTGCAGCAGAGCTGATGCGGGACTACATAGCGCCAAGCTTGGATACCACCATTTCTGCTATTGGTTATGCTATCTGGCTGTTTTCAAAACACCCCGATCAATGGACGCAGCTACGTGCCGATCGAAGTCAGATTAAAAATGCAGTCGAAGAAATAGTGCGCCTAAATACACCAATACGAGCTTTTTCGCGTTATACATTGCACGACACACAGCTTGAAGGTGTACCGATAAGAAAAAACAGCAGGGTGTTGATGGTATTTGGCGCAGCTAATCGTGATCCGGAAAAGTTTCCAAACCCAAATGAATTTAATATCCAACGAAACACGCGCGGTCACGTAGGATTTGGTCACGGGGTTCATGCTTGTCTTGGTATGCACCTCGCTCGGCTTGAAATGGAGTGCTTGATTAACGCGCTGGCTGATCGGGTAAAACGATTTCATTTGGCAGGTGACGTCATTCCTGGAACCAATTCAACTATCTTTTCATTGGTCAAAGTTCCGGTTCGTGTTGATGTTTAGATTAGGAAGTATCATTTATTTTTACTAAATCTAATAAGATAACCTGATAAAACTGTGGGTAAACCAAGTAAGATAAAAAGTGGGACACGGACTGTTTCTTGTGATAGATTTATAAAGCCATTCTTAGCAAGAAAAATAAAATTCAAGATTAAATATATGCAAATTATTATTGCGCCAAATTTAGCTGTAAGGCTATATTTTAATAAAACTAATACCGACCAAATAATTATTACGAATACTATCTAATGCTTTTTTCATTTTAGTTTCCTCAATCATAATTCCCTAACTTATGAGATGTTTCCATTAGCAGTGTTTATTCAAATGTTCCTTAACTGGGTGTTTAACAGCCATATTAATCAGAACAATTAATATATTTTACCCTTAGCTAATAAACTAACATAAATTGATTTCAAAAAAGCATTTGCAAAATTAAGCTTTTTAGAGTTCCATTTCGTTCTAGTAGAGAGAAATAAGAATAGTGTGTGAAATTAATAAAATTGAAAGAGCTTATGAGAATTTGTTACGTAGCATTTCAATTTTGAAGACGATGGGACCTAATCACCTCACATAGGATACAGAATGCATAATTTAACAAGCAAGTTAAAGCTAACAGGCGACAGAGTTTCTATAGTAACTGAAGAAGCATCAAAAATTATAAGCGATATATTCAATCAATTGGGCTGTCCAGATGAAACAAGCCAAGCGGTGACTGAACACTTGATCGACGCTAACCTGTGTGGCGTTGAGAGTCATGGTGTGATGCGGGTGCTACAATATGTTGAGCAAATGAAGAACGGTACCATCCAAGTTGATAATAAACCAAAAGTAATAACAACAAAAACTGGCGCGACTGTTGTCGATGGCGGTATGATGATCGGAATTCCAGTGATGACTTTGGCTTACGAAACTTCTATGAACCTAGCAATGGAGAATGGGTTAGCCGCTGTCTCAATTCTAAACACTGGACATACAGGGCGTCATGGTGCCTTCGCTGACAAAGCTGCTGAAAAAGGTTTCCTAACCATCTGCACTGGGGGTGGAAACCATCGTGTTCACAGGCAGGTTACACCACACGGGGGTGCGCGTGGCATGCTTCCAACTAATCCTTGGTGCATCGGTATACCAGGAGGAGATCAGGGACCAGTTGTGATGGATTTCGCAACTGGAAAGGTTGCTGGTGGTTGGCTCTACGCAGCGCGATCGGCTGGTGCATTATTACCCGAGGGATGCATCATTGACCGAGATGGTAATCCCACGCAAGATCCTGAGGACTACTTTAACGGAGGCGCAATCCTTCCTATGGGTGAACACAAAGGTTATGCACTCTCTCTTATGGCCGAGCTAATCGGGGAAGCGATGCTTGGACCCTCCTCACCAGAATGCAACTGGTTCCTTCTGACCATTGATACCCAGAAATTCCGTCGGCCAGATGCGCTTCAAGCTGCCGCCGAGGAAGTTCTTTCTGATCTTCGAAACTGCCCACCAGCCCCAGGCTTTGATAGAGTGGAGATCCCGGGTGAACGGGAACGGAACCAGCGAGAACTGAGTAACGGTGTCATCGCCGTTCCTGAAGAGACATGGCAGCAAGTAATTGAGCTATCTGAAAATTTAAAAAAGGATAACAAGAGATGAAAATTACCGATATAAAGACCTACTTAGTTGAAGCCCATCGACGAAACTGGGTCTTTATAGAGGTTGAAACCGATGAGGGGATCACAGGAATTGGCGAAGCCACTATTGAGCCTTTCGAACGCACGATGGTAACCCTTATAGAAGATTATAAACGGACAGTTATAGGGAAGGATCCGCGGGCTATTGAGTACTTATGGGAGGACCGATACCGGGGGCAATTTCTCCGTTCGGATTTATTAGTCAATGTTGCGCTAAGCGCAATTGAAATTGCGTGCTGGGATATAAAGGGCAAGGCCCTTGGTGTCCCATGCTATGAGCTTTTTGGTGGTCCAGTGCGTGACACTGTACCAGCCTATGGTAATTATTGGTTTATGAAAACCAAAATGGGTAAAACTAGCGTTGGCGAATACGCAGAAAGTGCGGCACGTGCGGTGGAGAACGGTTTTCGTGCGTTAAAGTGGAGCCCATTTGGTTACGCTGCCCATTCTATGACGCCTGGGCAGGAACATATTACCATTGAATGTGTGCGCAAGGTTCGCGAAGCGGTGGGGCCAGACATCCGGCTGATGGTTGACGCCCACGGGCGGTTCGATCTACCTCAGGCGCGTCGACTGGCTAAGCGTTTTGAAGAGTATGATCTTTATTTCTTCGAAGAGCCGCTGCCGCCTGAAAACATTGACGCTTTCGTTGAACTGAAACGTAGCACCACGACACCAATCGCGACGGGCGAACGCTATGTAGCTCGTTACCAATTTCGCGAGCTCTTGGAAAAGTACGCTTGTGACTATATCCAACCGGACGCGATTTACACTGGCGGTATGAACGAATTGCGTAAGATTGCAATGATGGCAGAGACTTACTATTGTCCTGTTATTCCTCACAATTGTAATGGGCCAGTTTGTACAGCCGCCACCATCCACGCTTCGGCATGCATGCCGAACTTTCGGATCATGGAGTATATCCCTGTACCTGAACGCGAAGACATATTAGTTGAGCCGCTGGTCTTAAAGGACGGTGCGTTTGAACTACCAACCAAACCTGGTCTCGGTATTGAATTAAACAAGGAGGTGTTTGATCAGTACGTTTATAAGTCACGAGATTTAGATCACTTTACAAAAGAGCGCGAAATTGTGCTTTAACAAAAAGAACCTTCTAAATTTTGTATGGGTGGTTGGTTATGAACAACCTAGTGAATATTTTTCATACAACAAAACAAATATTTTATTATCACTTAGTGTCGAAAACTTTATGCTATTTTTTTACTTCATCAGGATAAAACGTATTGTTTAGTTTTTTATACAAATTGAAAAAGTAGCTTAACGCTGCAAAATAACCTTTCTAAAGTTATTTATATTACAGATATTTCAAAGAAATTCTTTGATATTCGAATATGTTATTTTTTCCATCGTCACACCCAAATCAGTCGTAGTTACAACTGCTGAACCCGCAAAGTCAGTTCCTACTAATTCCCACCATTCCCAATCTGTCAAAACACCATTTTGATCCTTTCTTGTTTCATGTGATAACCGCCACTCTTGTTTGTAACCAACTCGCGCATTCCATCGCTCCATATACCTAATTAGACCATCTCGATCCACAGGCGCCCTCTCCATCGGGTCGAAAAATTTAAAATCTTTCGCGGTAGCTGCCAAAAGTTTCTTGATATTTAATTCGTACCAACCTTCAATATAAAGTTGCCGCAACTTCTTCCTAAGCATGACTTCTCCATTTTATGAAATATTATCAGAATATAAATTTAAAAATACATAGTCATAATTGCTATCTATATTTCTTACGGGAGATGTCAGGCAAACTTTGATAAATTCCGCATCAGCGCAGAGTGGGGTGCACATAAGAATAAACAGTATAGTTAATAAATGCTTCATAAAAAAATATTAACATCCAATCTATAATCTGTGAAGTAAGAAACCACCGCCCGCTGCATCTACTAATTCAGGGTTATAGGTCTGGTTATAAAGAAGTTTGATCTGACTAGGGGGCTCCGGTAGCCCTGAACCCCCAACTGTTTAGATTAGGCCAAGTGACCCCTGACCAAAGACTTTGGTGCCGCTGAATTTGTCAAACTAAGGCATTTTTTGATAGTTTTTATCTTTTAACATATTGAATAAGAGGGTAATTTATTTTACTCAGATACCAAGGCAAGGCTTCGTGCCCCATGCTTTGTGGAGACTTCTTTAAGATGATAAAGTGGTTTTGTTTTTTATACGAGTGCCTTCGGTGAATCAATTAAATTAAGACTTGTGACGGCAACTTGCCGCTACGAATTTTTTATAAAACAAGCCGCTTTTTCAGCGATTTTTTTAGCACTCTGGTCTCGCCTGAAAAATTTTACAAAACCATGTTCTGGCAAAACGAGGTAGGTCATAGTTGAATGATCGACAAGATAAAATTCGTTACCTTCATCTGAATGTAACTTGTAGTAGGTACGATAGGCTTTACTTGCCGCTTTTACCTGCTCTTGTGATCCAGTTAGCCCTATCATTTTTGGATGAACCCACTCGGAATATTCTGCCATGACCTCGGGGGTGTCTCTTTGTGGGTCTATTGAGATAAAAATAGGAGTTGCTGAAATTCCGGTCTGGGCAAGTATATCGACGACTTCACCATTGCGCGCCGTATCGAGGGGGCAAACATCCGGACAAAATGTATAACCGAAATAGATCAGTGACGGTTCTGTAATTACGTCTGAATCTGTTACTGACAGTCCTTTCGGATCAATAAGTGTAAACGGACCTCCAATGGATCCGACAACTCCGGTAATGGTGTTGCTTCGACACTCTGCAAATTGGTCGATGTCTTTTGACGAAAACGGCCAATATTCAGAGCTAACAAGCCAAGTGCCAGCAATCGTTAATATTAAAGTAGGAGCAGCATATGTCAGAATTGCTTTAAACACGGAATATCCCCTTGGGGTGTTATCGGGACAAACTAATATCACCAAATAAATAAGAATAAACTAAATTTTATTTAGCAGATATAATATTGTCCAGTGATACATTTATAAGATTTGTTTGTCAAAGAGAGGTTCTTCTTGATTTGCCTCTGATCGATGGTTTTGTTAGTGTTCTCGTAACAAAGTTTATCCATTCTAGGGTGTGACAAAACTCTAGGGTGCGACAAAACATCCAATCGACAGAAATAAAAAATTGTGCAGACAATTGCGCAAGTAATAGACAAGTAATATACAAGTAATATAAATGTTTAAAGTGAGTAAATAAGAAGACATAATATGTAGTTAATAAATATAAAAGACAAGTTAAGTTAAGATTAAATTTAAGACAAGTTAAGACCAAATACAGACTCAAGGTCACACAGATGGCCATTCTTGGCTAGGCAAAAGGGAATAAGTATGGGCGTGGCTCTTGCACTCGTTATTATAGTTGTTGGATCAGTGGTATTTCACGTGTTCAGTCCTTGGTGGTGGACCCCCATCGCCACGAACTGGGTGTTTATGGATAATATGATCTCACTAACCTTCTGGATTACTGGTTTCGTATATGTAGTGATTTTGCTATTTGTCGCTTATTGCGTCTACAAATTCCGATATCGTGAAGGTAGGGTTGCGGCTTACGAACCGGAAAACAAAAAACTTGAAACTTGGTTAACTGTGTTAACTAGCTTAGGAGTAGTGGCTTTGCTGGCGCCTGGTTTAGTTGTTTGGTTTCAGTTTGTAACTGTCCCAGAGGACGCCACAGAAGTTGAGGTTGTGGGGCAACAATGGTCTTGGAGCTATCGTTTGCCTGGCGCGGACGGAAGATTGGGTACTGCTGATAATCGATTGATCAGTGACGACAATATACTTGGGATTAACCCCGAGGACCCATATGGTCAGGATGATATCGTAATTGATGGAGATGACTTACATTTGCTCGTTGGGCAGCCTGTTAAAATGCTTCTGAGAGCAGTGGATGTATTACATGATTACTATGTGCCAGAATTCCGCGCCAAGATGGATATGGTGCCAGGAATGATTACTTATTACTGGATGGAGCCTACTCGAGTAGGAACCTACGATGTGCTGTGTGCAGAACTATGTGGTGTAGGGCACGGGTATATGAGTGGAACAGTTTTGATCGACACAGTCGAGGATTATAATTTGTGGATCAGTGAGCAGACAACGTTTGCTGAGATGTCTACAAATAAAGAAATAGAATTTACTAACTTGGGGGACCCTTAATTATGGTTGAGATTGAAAGCATGCCGCCCCCTAGTGTCCCTCCTGCTGAATTGGAGGAAGTGGAACTTTATCACGCAACAAATTTCTGGACGAAATATGTTTTTTCCCAAGATGCCAAGATAATAGCTATCCAATATTCTGGGGTAGCGATTGCGATTGGCCTAGTGGCCCTTGTATTGTCTTCTCTGATACGGCTGCAACTTGGCTTTCCAGAAATGTTCGATTTTATTACAGCAGAAACCTATTATCAATTCGTCACCATGCACGGAATGATCATGGTGGTCTATTTACTCACAGCTTTGTTTCTTGGGGGATTTGGTAATTATCTAATACCACTTATGGTTGGTGCCCGTGATATGGCATTTCCTTATGTGAATATGCTCAGCTTTTGGATTTATTTTTTGGCAGTACTCGTGCTTGTTGGTAGTTTTTTTGTTCCGGGAGGCCCTACAGGAGCAGGTTGGACACTCTACCCCCCTCAGGCAATTCTTTCTGGAACTCCTGGCGGCACGGGATTAGGGATAATCCTTATGCTATTATCATTAGCCCTTTTCATTGTTGGCTTTACGATGGGTGGACTAAATTATGTGGTGACAGTGTTGCAAATGCGAACACGGGGAATGACAATGATGCGGCTTCCCCTCACAGTGTGGGGAATATTTACTGCAACGGTACTAGCGCTTTTAGCATTTCCAGCGTTGTTAGTAGCGACAGTGATGATGTTGTTTGATCGGTTGTTAGCAACCAGTTTTTTCATGCCGTCTTTGGTAGAGTTCGGCGACCATCTTAGCTACGGTGGTGGGAGCCCAATTCTTTTTCAACATCTTTTTTGGTTCTTTGGTCATCCAGAGGTTTACATTGTAGCACTGCCTGCGTTCGGAATTGTATCGGATTTAATTTCGACCCATGCGCGAAAAAATATCTTTGGATATCGCATGATGGTATGGGCAATAGTCGGGATTGGGGCCCTTAGTTTTATCGTTTGGGCTCACCATATGTACGTCAGTGGGATGCACCCATACTTTGGATTTTTCTTTGCTACAACTACGTTAATAATTGCTGTCCCGACAGCCCTGAAAGTCTATAATTGGGTCCTGACATTATGGAATGGGAATATTCACTTAACTACTCCAATGCTATTTTCTCTTGGGTTTATAGTCACCTTCCTAAATGGTGGCCTCACTGGGCTGTTTCTTGGCAATGTTATAGTGGATATTCCATTGTCAGATACAATGTTTGTTGTTGCACATTTTCATATGGTGATGGGTGTAGCGCCAATTCTTGTTATCTTGGGGGCTATATATCATTGGTATCCCAAAATTACCGGACGCATGCTGGATGAGCGTCTGGGCAGAATTCATTTTTGGGTAACTTTTGTGGGGTCATATTTAATATTTTTCCCCATGCACTACGTTGGTTTGGTTGGTGTGCCAAGACGTTATCCCGAATTGGGCGACGCCGCTTTCATCCCTGAGTCCGTTGCCTCTTTGAACTCTTTTATCAGCTTGGCGGCTTTTACTGTCGGCCTTGCGCAGATCCTGTTCTTTTACAATCTCTTTAGGAGCCTGCGAAAGGGACGACCCGCCGGTCACAATCCGTGGCGCGCGACGACACTTGAATGGCAAACACCGCAAACCCCTCCCGGCCACGGTAATTTTGGACAAGATCTTCCACTCGTTTATCGTTGGCCTTACGATTATAGTGTTCCTGGTGCTTCGGAAGATTTCTTAGCTCAAAACGATCCTGGTCCTATCGACGGCGAAGGCTCGGCATAATGACTGTTGTTTTGATATTTCTGGCAGTTGTTGTTTCAACCTCTATATGGTGGTTGTCACATCAAAGACTGGGAGCGAAGCCTTGGCTTGAAAGCGGTTTGAACAGTTTGGACCAGGGGTCTCACCAAGTTTCTCTGCCAAGGGGCAAGATTGGTCTCTTAGTTATTCTGTCAGTTGTTGGAATGTTGTTCACATTGTTCTTTAGTAGCCATTTTATGCGTCAAGAAATCGAAGACTGGCGTTCAATTCCTCTGCCAAGTATGATTTGGATTAACGGCATGCTTTTACTGGCAGCCAGTCTTTATCTGCAATCTGCTCTGGTAACAGCACGTCGACAGTTAAAGGCACTGGGGGAAAGAACCCAAAGCCAAGGTACTATTCGAAATGATGGGAAAAATAACAATTCTGTAAGATCTTTGCTGATAAACGCTTGTGTTTTGACTGTTGCTTTTCTTATTGGCCAATTGATTACATGGTACGAAGTAGCCGGAAATGGATTTTTCCTTTCGAGCAATCCTTCGAGTAGTTTTTTTTATGTACTTACTGGCCTACATGGGCTGCATATCATTGGTGGTCTGGCTGTTCTTTTTCATACAACGGCTCTTGCTCGTAGCAATACGCAACTAAATAAATTAGTGACCCGGGTCGACGTATGTGCGCTTTATTGGCATTTCTTGTTTTTTATTTGGTGTGTGATGATTTTTGTAATGTTGGGATGGACCTACGATCCATTTATTGAACTTTGCCAAAGGGTGCTTTTATGACTGATACTTCGCCAGCGAAAATAACCACTTCAGAAAATAGGCCCAAGGGTTTGACCGGCCTTGTCGAGGATTGGTCTTCAGATCAGCGTGCGTTTAAAAATGTAAGCTGGCGCAAAGCAATGATGTGGATATTTTTGCTCAGTGACACATTTATTTTTAGTATTTTTCTATTGTCATACATGACTTCTAGGATGTCTACAAAAGTGGGCTGGCCAAACGCCAGTGAAGTTTTTTCGCTGCATATTGGTCATACGAATTTTCCACTTCTGCTTATTGCAATTATGACGTTTGTTTTGATATCAAGCAGCGGCACCATGGTAATGGCCGTGAACTATGGCTACAGAAAAGATCGAAAGCTAACTGCCATAATGTTACTTGTGACAGCGCTTTTAGGAGCTACATTTGTTGGTATGCAAGCCTTTGAATGGACCAAATTGATCTCCGAGGGTGTGCGGCCTTGGGGCAATCCGATGGGTGCACCGCAATTTGGCGGAATATTTTTCATGATAACGGGATTTCATGGAACCCATGTTTCCATCGGAGTGATTTTTCTTCTGGTTATGACAGTGAAAGTTTGGCGGGGTGATTACGACAAACAGACCAAAGGTTATTTCACCAGCCGAAAAGGCGAATACGAATGCGTGGAAATTATGGGATTGTATTGGCATTTTGTGGATTTGGTATGGGTTTTCATTTTTGCATTTTTCTATCTTTGGTGAGGATTAAACATGGCAGGATCTAATAACAATCATAGCGATCAATATAGCGCTACAGAAATATCGGTTGAAGGTCATCAAGAGCATCCGTTAAAGATCTATTTTATTGTTTGGGGTTGGTTATTTGTACTGAGTGCCTGTTCATATATGATTGATTTCATGGCAATTCAGGGCTACTTGCGATGGACGTTGATCCTCTTTTTTATGGTTGTAAAAGCAGGTCTTATCGTAGCGGTTTTTATGCATATTATGTGGGAAAGACTTTCCTTGAGTTATGCTGTACTTCTGCCGCCAATAGCAGTTTTGGTTTTTGTGGCTATTATGGCCGTTGAAGCCAACTATACCGTCCTTACACGGTTTATTTTTCTTGATGGGGGATAATATTCGATAATTTACTGTTCGGCCCCCACTGAAATCCAACCTGATGCGACTAGCCAACAGTTTCGGAAAAAGGAACCCGATCAGATACAAAATGAGGTGAATTAATGTTTTCAAAGTGCATGGCCATCGTATTGGTGGTAATATGTTTTGGCTCATATTCGGTTGCGTATGCGGCCGATTGTGAAGGTGGTACAATCCACGAAATCAAAATGCTGAATAAGAGCAAAACGGACCCCAAGATGAAAATGGTTTTTGAGCCATCATTCGTTTTGGCAGTTGCAGGGGATTGTGTAAAATTCCTTCCAACGTCAAAAGGGCACAACGCAGAAACAATAAAAGGCATGATCCCCAAAGGAGCTAAGAAGTTCAAAAGTAAAATGAACAAAGAGCTGACGGTTAAGTTAGATGTTGAGGGATTGTATGGGATTAAATGCAAACCGCATTATGGAATGGGCATGATTGCCTTGATCCAGGTTGGTGAAGTCTCAGAGGATGATATTAAAAAGGCTGCTAAGGTCAAACATCGGGGAAAGGCAAAAGATAGGTTTAAAGGACTATTTGATGAACTATAATGTAGTATGGTATGTTGATTAACCTATATTAACGTCTGCATTCTAGTAACCAATTCGTCGATTCAGTTCTATTTCAATAAGTAAAAAGAACCTCGCAATAATTTCATGTGAGGCCAAGTGGCGATTTTAAATGACGATACTAACACAAGGCTTAATGCACCACATTCGAAGTAACTATTTTGGTAAGGCTCCTGATTTTTTAGCTTTAGCAAAACCTCGTGTCATGTCTTTAGCCATTTTTACGGCAGTTGTCGGAATGATGACTGCGCCTGGTAATATAGATACTACCATGGCAATATTTGCCACGATTGCCATCGCCGTTGGAGCAGGTTCAGCTGGCGCACTTAATATGTGGTATGACGCTGGCACAGATTCAAAGATGTCGCGCACTGCAAACAGACCAATACCAGCTGGCCGCCTATCGTCACGTGAAGCGCTTCTGTTTGGATTGATAACTGCCACCCTGTCTATTATTTTACTTGCGATCTCAACAAACTTAATTGCGGCACTCCTCCTAGCGGTCACAATTTTATTTTATGCGGTAATCTATACTATGTGGCTCAAATTTCTAACACCGCATAACATTGTGATTGGCGGCGCTGCTGGCGCACTTCCGCCTTTGATTGGATGTGCAGCGGTAACGGGGTCTGTGACAATCGAAGGATGCATATTGTTTATGATTATCTTTCTTTGGACGCCACCACATTTTTGGGCGCTAGCCCTGTACAAATTTCGTGACTACGAAAATGCCAACATTCCCATGATGCCTATCGTTGCTGGGCGGCGCTCAACACAGTGGCAAATTTTCGTTTATTCTTTAGCGTTAGGACCCGTCGGGTTGATGCCGTGGATGGTAGGTTCAGCAAGTATTGTTTATGGAATTATTGCCGCAATAATTGGTTCTGTATTTATTTGGCACACTTGGAAGGTCTTGTTCATTAATCCAAACGACCCTTCTTTTGGAAATGAAAAACAGCTCTTCGTATATTCGATAAAGTATCTATTTTGGATTTTTGGCGCGTTGTTGGTAGATTCCATAATTTCGTCGCTCGTTTAACCCCATCTGGGTGAAGGAAATAAAATAAGAAATATATTGGGAAAAATTAATTCTAAGACTAAGGAACTTGTATCTTTTGGCCCGTTAAGATAGGAGGTTTGGTAATGTCTCAACACCGTTTGGTTACGACTGAGTGCTCCAGTGAAATAGAAATTGTTTCCAATGTTGACTAGGCTTTACCTTGCTGAGTCTTTTTGTTGCACTATTTCTATACGAAGTAAGTCGAAGATTAGAAAAATGCCTTAATACTTCATGGGTAGAGGTTTTCAGTGTCATAAAATCACCCGCGATTCCAGCAATCTTAATCCTTGGTCTTATGCTTGCAGGTTTTTTCTGCGCTTGGATATTTGCATATAAATTCAGAAACAAAAGTCATTCGGCTATCTTATGAGCTGTCCGTCGCCTAGAGAAGATCTGCGATCGAATGCGGTTTGAATTACACGAAAAGTATTGCTGTTATCATCAAACCATGTGTTTAATAATGGTGGATAATTCAAGATACTTAATGATTGTGCCAAAGGAGAACAGAATGCCATCCTCCCGATTTTTATTTTTAAATTTGGGGCACAGTATTGATCATCTTTTTATGCTAATGTTTCCTGCCGTTGCTGCTTTGGCCGCAACGGACCTTTCTGCGAGTTATAGTGATGTTCTAAGATTAGCGACTGGTAGTTTTATAGCGTTTGGTGTCTTTTCACTGCCTATGGGGTGGCTTGCGGACCGCTTTAGTAGGGAATTTATGTTAACCGTATTCTTTATTGGAATTGGGGTTTCAATGATATTAACGGGAATGGCCACTGAAAAATGGCAAATTTTTTCTGCGTTAGTATTGGTTGGGATGTTTGCAGCTATCTATCACCCAGTAGGTTTAGCAATGGTTAGCCAGGGAGGTGGTGCGGTTGGACGAAGGTTGGGGGTTAACGGTGTTTGGGGTAATATGGGTGTTGCCGCATCTGCTCTTTCTATTGGTGTCTTTGCGGATTTTGCGGGGTGGCGTGAAGCATTTTTTATCGCAGGTGGAATATCGGTAATCCTAGGGTTTGGTTGGATTCAAATTACAAAGGGGATAATTGTAGAGGGTTTGTCAAATAAAAAGAAGGTGAATAATCCGTCCATTAACTGGAAGCGTGTTTTGTTGGTTGTGGCGATTACGACAACCATTGGTGGTTTTATTTTTAACTCTATGACAGTTTCGTTACCTAAAGTTTTAGATGATAGATTAGCTGATTTTTCGATGAGCCCTACTGAAATAGGTGCTATTGCGTCCATGATCTACGCATCTGCTGCATTTACTCAAATAGTAGTGGGGCGGGCAATAGATAGATATAGCATTAAACCTATATTTTTGATTCTCGTTGCTGGGCAAGCAGTGTCATTGTACTTTGCAATTATGGCAAGTGGATGGACTATGATTGCTATAGCAGTTGTTGTGATGATTATGGTGTTTGGACAAATACCAATAAATGATACCTTAATTGCGCGTTATACGCCTGACGCATGGAGGGGCCGTGTTTATTCCATTAAATATGTCTTGTCCTTCACAGTCTCAGCTGCGGTAGTACCATCAATTGCATGGTTGTATGAGGATGCTGGCGGTTTCCCTACAATGTTTATGTGGGCAGCGATTGCTGCTGCAGTGATAACGATAACGGTCACATTCTTGCCTGGGGGTAACCTATCTGTCCAAAAGGTTGATGTTATGGGAGAAGATTAATCAAACTGATAAAACTGAAGCTTTTACTTATCTAAGTTTGCTAATGTAAATTGTAAGTATGTGCCAAGTACTTGGAATGCTATTTTCTTATAACAAATTGGTGCCATGTATTAAATAACATCTGTATGGTTTTTGGAACGTTATAATTTCGATAATTTACGTAAATAATTATTTTGTAAATGTCGCCAAATTAATTGTTTATTGATAGTAAAAACAATTATTTAAATATCAAAATTAATGCAATTATTGTTGATTCGAACTAGACGAAATAAGATGTGCTAATTTACAACTTTAAAAAAGCGACCTGATTATTTTTATTTGGGACGCATTTTTTTGCGTCTTGCCCGATTTTGTATTATTAAATCTGAACAATTGTTCAAGTTATTTTGTTGCCTTGTACACTATCAATAAAACAGTACTATTTAATCATAAATAACTTAAAAGGAGTAATATTATGTCAGTAATCGTAAATCTATTAATACCGGTAAAGAAAGAAGCGAAACCTCAATTTTATGCGGACTTCGCTACTTTGGTAGGTGCCACGAGAACCAAACCAGCGTGTCAGTGGTTATATTTAGCTGATAATGCAGAAACTGGACATGTTGAAGTCGTTTCGATGTGGGATTCGAAAAAGGATTATGACGAATATTTGAACTGGAGGATGTCGTATGGTGCTCTTGATGGAATGGCAGATATTCTAGAGGGTGAACCTGTGTGGCGTTTTTTGGATGTACAACACGCCTTTCCGTAAATAATGACAAATAATAGATCTCTGGACCTTGTACTGTGGTACTGCTTGATGTACCGAACTAATTTTTTTTGGTTGGAACCTTCTAACATTTTGATAATACGAGAATTTAACCTAGATGAAATGCCTAGATAAGGTATCTCTCCTCGTGTGGGGCACCATTTTAGTCAACAAATTTGCAAAAATTACTATATTTAGATAATCACCGCAGATTCCGAATACATTCCAATTAATCAAAAATTTAGAAATTAAAAATATAGCTGTTAAACTTACTATTTTTGCTCTTATACAGCACATAATCATTTGGAATATTTGCCAATCTTAATTAATTCTAAAGCTTATTTAAATTGAGCCTTATATGAAAATATTCGAATCCATTTTTTGGGGATTTTCAATTAACGGTTCAAAGCCCATGTGACTTAAAATATCTCTTTCAATATCAACTCCGGGTGCCACCTCGATGAGCTTCACACCATCTAGCGAAAGTTCAAAAACACATCTTTCAGTGATATATAATACTGACTGTCCCTTTTTGGCTGCCCGATCACCTGAAAATGTAATTTGTTCAACAGTATTTACAAATTTTTGAATTTTTCCTTCCCTCTTAATTTCCAAATAGCCCTCAAAAACATTTACTTGCAGTCCTCCTGACTTAAAAGCGCCACAAAAAATAAGATTTTTTGCATTTTGACTAATATTTATAAATCCTCCAGCTCCAGTGAACCTAGATCCAAATCTAGAAACATTAACATCACCTGTGGCACCTACTTGAGCCATTCCAAGCACCGCGGCTGCTAAGCCACCGCCATCGTAGAAATCAAACTGTTGATTCTGTGTTATAATCACATCTGTATTAACTGCGGTTCCGAAATCTAGTCCCGAAGAAGGCTGTCCACCTATTACGCCTGGCTCGGCTGACAGAGTTACATCTCCAAGCCAACCTTCTTCGCGGGCGACTGAAGCTACCCCTTCAGGCACACCAATCCCTAAATTTATAACGCCTTGATATTTCTTAAGCTCCATGGAAGCACGTCTGCAAATCACTTTTCGAAAATCTAATGGTGTTGGAGTTACTTCCTCGATTGATAATTTTGCATGGCCATCTAAATATGGTGAATATACAGTAGCATATGTTTGAACATGATTTTCACTTTTAGCTACCACAACCGCGTCTACCATGATCCCAGGAACTTCAACAATTCGAGGGTTTAAACTA
>Ga0315328_10000608_pt1 | contig 15677 bp, 23 predicted proteins | sample M120032315metaG_FD_203462 | JGI IMG/M metagenome (GOLD analysis project Ga0315328, IMG submission 203462) | Ammonia-oxidizing marine archaeal communities from Monterey Bay, California, United States - M1 200m 32315 | ecosystem: Environmental > Aquatic > Marine > Intertidal zone | place: USA... | reverse complement strand
CATAGATGATCCCGACCACTTCGTAAAGCTATTCAGAGAATCAAAACTTCTCATCTTTCCTGAACTGCATCTTTCGGAAGAACAGAACGCTCAGGTTCGGGAAGCTTTCGGATACGGTTACTACGGTCACCATGATGAAACTCACAAATTTGCCATAGAGCAAAATGTCGATTTAGCCGGGCCTAGAGATCAGTTGGTTCCCTGGCATTTGGAAAATCTCGATGATCCATATCCACCGGATGCCGTCGGGTGGAATATGACAAAACTTGATTGCCCCAAAGGTCATGGGAACACCGGGTTTGTCAACATGATGAACGTCTATTCGAAACTGGATCAGGAGCATCAGGACTTCTACAACGACCTCTCCTTCATGACATTTCTCAATGCGCGACAAGACTTCGCTGGAATTATCGAAATTCGCAAGAAAATGGCTGCAGGCGAAACAATGATTTCACAACAGCCAACTCAGGCATACAGAAATTTGGGAACCGGAATCGAAACCCCGGTTCGAAAAGCAGCTATTCCACATCCACTCACTAACGAATTAACACTTAGGTACATGCCTCAATTCGAGTTTGTGGTGCTGTCAGAGTTCGAGGAACAAAGAACAGTTGCTGACGCCGCAGTCACAGAACTAATACTCGATCCGGATAATCAGGCGTGGTGGGAATGGACGAAGGGTGACTACATTTTTGCGGACTTGGTTGTCACAGCCCATTCAGTCAAGGGTGGATTTGCAGAGGGAGACAGAATACTCGATGTCGCTTTCGGCATGATAGGGGAATACCCCAAACACCTTAGGTCAGGGAGGCAACCTGGCGATGTCCCTCTTGGTGGAGGAGCTTCTCGGGGAGCAGACGGTGTTGCCGGATGAGCACAATTGGGATTCTCCATATCGGAACAATGGGATACACGATGGCAGACGCCCTGATTCGTGGAGGCCACGACGTAATCTCCGCCTGTGATGGACGCTCAGAAGTAACCCGGTCAAGAGCTGTCAGAGTTGGAACACGAGAAGTCGGTACCATTGAGAAAATGGCCGACGAGGCCGACGCCATTATCTCTATCTGTCTCGCTTCGATAGAAGGAGAAATGGCGGACTGGAGCGAAGAGTTACAAACGATGGTAACTGCCGATGGCCGTTACCCGAGGGCTCTCAGATTTCCTCTTGTAGACAAGCTTGTCGAACGCAATTTCAAAGGCATCTTTGTTGATGCCAATTGGGTCCACCCAGAACACTACGAGGACTGGTGGAAACGAACAGATGCTTTAGAAAGCTATGTTGAATGTGGGATTTATGGTTATCCGCTAACTCACGAACATGGTGACCTTAGACGTTTCCTATGGTTAAGCGGAAAAGACGCGGGAACGATCGGAAATTACTTCGAAGATGATCCTGAAACCTCATGTGCGCCTATAATCTTGCCAGATGGAGTGCGCGCAAGAGAGTTCAAGGAAGATAATGCTGACAACCCACCATCAGATTGGGGTCAAAAATGGTTGAGTATGTAGTCCATAACGGTGGGTTGGTCGAATTCCCGGATGCTTTAGAAATCGACCCAGACGCCTTGACTGCCTGGATGGAGCTGCGCCGAGAGTGCGAACCAGAAGACTTCACTCTCAACGAAGACGGCAACTATGTCAACAGGGGTGGTTACACATTTACCCCTGAGCAATACGCAGGATCGCCTACTCGCTTTCTAAACCTCACTCCAGATGGTGAAGATACAACTTTCCATGATCAGATCAGGGCAGTCATGTACGACTGTTTGGTCAAGTATGTCCAGGAATACCCTTCCGTTGCTCGTTCCATTTGGTGGCGCACGGACGGTCAGATCGCCACCTATAAAAACGGCCAGAGCATGGGGAGCCACCAGGATCGTGAAATCGAGTACACGCCTGGGGAAATTCCCCTTAGCGAGGCACCGGTTTTCAATGAAATCACCGGGTCATTAATTCTGCAGGGTTGCGAAGAAGGCGGATTTCTAAAATTTGCTCTGGACGGAGCAGCTATTCCTCCGGTTCCTGGCACTGTGGTGTTTTATCCCTCGAACTACATCGGAGCCCATGCTGTGACCTCCGTTAGGGAAGGCGAAAGAATCTCATATATCGAGTTCTATGGACAGGGCACTCCACCGGGAGGGCAAGGGACAGGACAGATTTGGTTCTCCAACCTCATCAATCCGCATACGGGAAATCAGGATTTTTCCTCCCCGATTCCTGAAACAGCGGGCGGTCAAGCAACTGATGCCGTCGTTTAGACGCCGCAATCACATCCTCGACAACCCATTCATTGGTTTTCCACCAACAGGTAATGACATACCGAACACCTTTGGTAGTCGGTAATACCCCATGTGAAAGTTGAGATCCCGGAAATCCGAGAATCTTCCCACGTTCAGGTTGAATCACTGTTTGTTCTGATTCCGACCCTATGAAAGTTCCCCCCTCCTCAAAGTCGTCATTGAGGTAGACCACTCCGCTATACGCGGTGTCATCGAAATCGATGTGTTCGGGTAGTTCGTTGCCTTTGGTGCGTTTAACTACTTGGAAATACTCGACAAAAGAGTTAGGGATCGGGCAAAATCGGATTAGCTGGCCAAGGAGATACTTCACTTCGTAGGACCGATAGTGTTCATATAGATCTAATACCTGATAAGCCTGAGGTCCTTCATTTTCTCTTTCTACCCTCGTTCTATTCCCTTCGAAGAAACGAATGAACCATTCACATTCCTCAACACTTAGGAAGTTTGTCTGGGTTTTAATTTCATTCATGGTCGACAACTCGTCGTGTAAGACGATGGTCTGGTTCCAACTCCGCCATCACATCTTTCTGGAGATTTGGTAGCCATGCTCGTCCCTGTAGCCCTGGTTTGCGTTCTGGTTGAATCACAATTCCTCTGTCGGGGGCTGAAGTTCCCTGTCCAAATGTCGAGATGTATGAATACCGGGTGCCCTCCGTCACCGGTGTGATTTCGTGAGCCCCCATATAGTTGCTTGGGAATAGGACGTGGTCACCTGGACCTATTCGAACTTCGAGCTTCAAGTGCTCGAACTTCAAGTTCCCCCCATTGAAACCAGTTCCCAGCACCAGTGTTGACGATACGGCGTTGAATAGGGCGGTTTGATCTTTGGGGTGATCTCCATAGCTGTAGTTCACGTCGTTGTCGCCGTGCATCCCAAGTAGGGCTCCAGTTCGATATACGGCAACGTGGCCTCCAGCTTCCCACCAACACGATGGCATGGCATCCGGGTAGAAGGTGCAATAGGTTACAAGGTTCTTGTAAATGGCCTTGTCGCAACGATCAAAAAAATCTGAATCTAACGGTTGGTTTATCCGAATAGGCATAGCGGCAATATGTTCTGCGGGAATGACATGCCCGCTTTGGTTGATACCGAATCTACCCTTGGGGTCCATGTCGTACATTTCGACAAGGGCCTCGTCAGCCATGTCTGCTAGGTGGCTGACAATTCCATCGTCAACATCGATGGTGTCGTGGAATTTGACTACACCTCCGCCCAGGTGGTCAGCCCACATCTCAGTCTTTTGGCTTGCTAATTGAGTATTGGGGAACAGACTGCCTTCGCCATGCTGGGTATTCCATCTTCATTTCGTCGTCAGTCCAGCCTGATAGGTCTATGAAGTCTTTTTCGATATTGGGGCACCACATAAACGGGTCTACCACGCCTGGTCTGGGTTCAACAATGTCCAAAGGACCGTTGGGTTGTACCAATGGAAGCTCTGAACCCTGTCCGTACCAAGCTAGGTACGACATTCGTCGGCTGCCCTCTTCCACTGGCGTAATTTCATGAGCGGCAAGATAGTTGGCCGGGAAGATGAGAATGTCCCCTTCCTGGGCCTTGATGTTCAGATTGGCATAGGGGAAGTGCATTTCTCCGCCTTCTGAGTCGATCAAGTGCATTGTCGTGCTGATCGTGTTGCGGGTGGAGATTTCATACTTACCGATGACGTTGTCGCGATTACTCCAGGAATAGCCAACATCCTGGTCTTGATGGAGACCCAGACGGGCTCCGGGTTCGTAGATGAGAACATGACCACGGTTTCGCCACCACAGGGATGCAATGATCGTTGGGTATTGTTGGATGTATTCCAACACGGCGTGGTAGCACGCTCGATCACATGCTGTCCAGAATTCAGGAGCAAAGTCCAAATGATCGTGTGGGTGAACACGAACTGGCTGTTGGAGGATGTCTTTTTCTATTGAGTAGACAATCCCACTATCCGTGTGGACTGCGTCATCTCCAGAAAATTCATATTGGACGTTTAGCTGTTTATCTCGAAGATCGAGAAGCCGCTCTTGTATGTCCGCTGGAGTTTTGATCCCAGTACGCAAGATGGAAATGCCATTGGCCAGATGTTCCATCTCATAGAGCTTACTAGCTAATCGTGATAAGGCTGGTAAACCCCAGCAGAGTCACCTTCCAGGGATCGTTGCTGTGCCACCGGGTTCGCAGTATTAATCTCGTCATGCGATCCCTCCGTCTGTCGACCGTGTCCGTGATATCCCCTCCACGCCTGACCTGATGGGGAGTGCCTAGATTCAAAAAATCTTTCGTAATCTTGGAAAATCCAAGGAAGGTAGACGGGCGGAAGCCAACCACGGCTCTCGGTTGCATCAACGACTTCGTGACCTTCGGCCTGTCCTTGACCGAATTGAGTTAGATAGGAGTACCGCTGCCCTGAGGTCACTTTTGACACCCCGTGGGATCCAACGAAATTGGCAGGAAAGAATACGGCATCTCCGGTATGTGTTTTAATCGAACATTTAGAAACGGGGAACACAAATTCTCCGCCTTCGTATGTGCCATCCCCGATGTCGATCATCCCATTCAAAACTTGGTACATGGCAACTGCACGTTCTGTTTCGTATCTCAAACCATCTATGACTCGGAAATTTGAATCGTTGTCATTGTGCAGTCCTAAAAGGGCACCTGGTTTGTAAAAGAGAACGTGCCCTCGCATCTTCCACCAAATAGTGTTGAGGATCATGGGATACAGATCTATGTAGCGTATGAGACATTTGTAAAACGCCATTTCACAACTGTTGAAGAACTCGACGATGGGCTCCGGTGTATCTAGCATTACCGGTTCGTTTTCCCCAAGTCCCCCAAGTCGGTAGGGCTGCTCCAAGAGCAAGTTGATGTCATGGCGATTGCCTTGGTAGTCCTCGGCCCATCGCTCGCCCGTTTCCTGTTCCATCCACTTCAAGCCGCAGTTAGAAGGTTGGGCCTGTTCATTGACGTAAGGAAGTATTAGATCCATGTCTACATCTATGACATTTTTGAAATGAACCACGCCGGATTCGTACTGCACAAATTCCAGATCAGCAATATCTTTGCAGTCAGCGTCAGTGAGCTTGGGTTGCGGATGAACCGGATTTGGATCTAGACCGTTGTTCGGATTCCCGACTGTGGGCTTATCCGCTGTCACGATAGGCATGGCAATCCCTACGAAAGGCGTTTGGCAATGATCATGCCTTGTTCCATGGGAACATGGTACACATCGAAATTGTCCTGAGCAGCGATATGCCGGTTGAAGCTTGTGTAAGAGTGCCTGTGGGGCCTACCGAGATTGTAGGAAGCCTGGAATCCACTGGTCTGAGTGTAGTGAAGTATCCCTCCGACATTGAGTAGGCCCAGGATGGCGTCGATTACACGGTTGTTGACGGAATGCAGGGTCTGCGGTCCGACACGCACCATGTCGAATGTGCCTGCTCCTTCTCCATCGAGAAGATCCTGCATATCCATTGCTGAATACCGAATATCTGAATAATTATTCGTTACATCGGGCAAGGTGAGCCCGAATTCCTCCCAGTCATACAAGTTGTAACCGTTCAGAACCGTGTAGTCCCTGGTTGGCGTAGGGCCTTCCAGCATGTCAAGCAATGGGACGATTGGGAAAGGGTAGTCAATCAACATCTTTGGGTTAGCTTTGCCCATCAGCTGAGAAAGCATGACTGTGACGGTGTAGGCCCCCCACATTACGTTCTCCCAATTTTCGGGAGCGGTTTGGTATAGATCCATTTTGACCATTTCGTAATCGCCACCGATGGCGATATCTCGTTGGTCCAGACCGAGGGCTGTGTAGTCGGCAGCAACGGCAACTGCCCAATCATTCATCGCAACACTGTTGGCGAACGCTCCATCCCACTGGGTGTTCGAACTGTCACGAGCAACTCGAAGGGCTTTACTCCAATGATTTTCAGCCATCATGCACGCCCAATTGCCAAAGCACGCCTGCGCCACACTCGTCGAACAATGTCAAGCAGCATCTGATATCTGATGTTGTTCCACTCATCTGCTGCGACTAGATGATCAGTACGATCTACTTGCCGATTGGCAGGATAGGTTTCACGAAGTTTATTGACGATGTCATCGATAGTCGTAGTGTCGATGTCTGCCCAGTCGAGTCCTGCAGCAAACATGATCCGCGCAATTTCGCCTTCAACAAATACCAGCTCGGCATCATTAGAGTAGAGCGATCCAACTGTGTCCTGCGTACTCCGGACAGTCATGATCCGTCTCCGGCAGCCCTCCGGAATCCCTGGCAAAAGGTCACGGAGTTATCAGAAACCCATTCCCAAGCGCACAATGTTGGATTCCAACGACGAATATCGTTATCACGCACCGCAACATCGCTGCCGCCATCAGAATACGCTCCGTCTTTACCGCCAAAAAGGAGTCGACCTGCGGCTACGGCGTCTTCCTGGACGGTCATGCCAGTGCTTCCAGAGCCGTGGCCTGCCTAACTACAGATTGATACGAAACATAAGAAATGTCAGTGTCAGCTACGGGAATCGTGAAGGAACTTGAAGCCTCTGCAGGATCCATGCCAAGAGATAAGCAAAGAACTTGAATGGAGTACTCCAAAAATTCTTTAGCATCTGCCTTGGCTGCTGTAATTTGCGCTGCTGTAAGAGCCATGGGGAGACCTTATCAGATCTGTTTACGCCGGTAGAGCTGCGAGATGAGCCTTTACTACGGCCAGTTTGGTAACCCATCCCTCAAGTCGGTGTTCGAGCGGATTGTCCGCTTCGGTTCCGGGCGCCTTGTAATCGTCGCCCAGGGTTGTTGGGTCTTCGCCAACGGTCAACGCTGCTGCGTATAGACCGGGTTCGATAATGGCTATAGCCACGTCGCAAGCTTCTCGCTTTTCGGCATTTGTAAGGGAAGCAGAAAAATCCATGTGGGGCCTCACATCTCGACGTTTGGTGTCGTTCTCTATAATACCAGTTACTTGTAGGCGCATGGTAAGGTCTGAACATGGATAACGATGGCGTGTCACCCCAAGGGGTCATTGACGACCTCGCTGAACAAAACAAGCGCTTGACTATAGATTGTGCCATATTGCGTACAGCTGTCAAGCAATTGCAGGTAGAACTCCGAGCATTGAAAAGTCCGGATCTCCCACCAATCCAACCGGAGATAGAGGGTCAAATCGCCTTGGGCGATGACGAGCCAGACAAAGATTGAGTCCCAATGGAACGAATTTGTTACTCCCCTTCGGAGGACGAACTCTCAGATGCGGAGACGCTAGCTGAGGGCTGGGGTGTCTCGATCCAGGTTGGCGAGAGTCAACGTACCGCAGCATTGGATTTTGATCGAGATTTAGTCCAAATTCTTCAAATCCCCACAGAACAATACTTAGACGTAAACCCTAAAAAGATCCGCATCAACCAATGTGTGTCTCTCAAGTATGTGGATGAATTCACTAACGTCAAGGGGGTTAGAGTCGAACACACCCTTGCTGGTATGACCGAAGAGGCCATGCCATTGTGGAAAACCCTTGCACATGTGAGGGAATACAGAATCCGATTTGCAGCTGCCGGGAAATGTGAAATCAGGGTTTTCGACGAAGATGGGACCATCGCTACGGATGTAGTTGAGGTTTTGCCGTGGTGAGTTACCCCCCAGACGCTAACCCATATATGGCTCAAAGATCTTTAGAAACTGATCCATTCCCGCACGAAGAACCTGCACCTTTCATGCACTTATACAGATCAGGTTTTGATGGCCAGGCTTTCATAGACGATTTCGAAGCAGAAGAAGGCATCGAATGGGCTTGGGCGGCAACGGGAGGTAGTAAAGAAAAAAGGGTGAGTTTGGTTCGCGATTCCAGAATAACTGATCTTGAAAAGGTCCTCAACGACCCTGTCGTATCTGAATTCAAACCCACTCAACAAACTGGTTTTCCAATTCTGTTCCAGCTAGAGCGAGCAGTCTGGGATTATCGACAAACCTACAATCTCAACCTATCCTTAAACCAGGGTTGGTCTATTCTCAAGTATGGCCATGGTGGCCAATACTTGATGCACACAGATCATGGGGGTGCAGATCCACGTCTCATCTCAGTTGTTGCGTATCTAAATACTACCAAGAATGGCGGATCAACAGTATTTCCCTACATGGATGCTGAAACTGAAGCAATAGAAGGAAATATAGTCGTCTTCCCGTCAAGTTTTCCCTATTCGCATCTTGCAGCCCCTGCCCAAGATACGAAGTATGTCATAGTGTCGTTTTTCCTATGATCCACAATGTCGATACTATTTCACCTTGTGTGGTCGTTTACGAGTGTAAGCACGACTGTGGGAATCTAGTCGAGCTAATCGAAAACGAAGCCAGCAGGCCATGGTCATATATTCCGTTCATAACAGGTTTTGCAGATGAGTTGGGTACTACCAGTGAATTTGCTTCGCTGGAATTAATTTTAGGGGCAGAAAGAGAACCCTTAAAAACAATGAACGACTTATACATAAAGTGCAACGAAATATTAGAAGATTGCCTTGCAGACTATCTCGTGCATTACAACACAAAATGTTCAGACGACAGCGGGTCATTTCTTTACAAGGTAACTGGAAACCATTTTTACTCCACGCCCATCACTGGACCTGATAACTATCATGTAATCTCCAGTATGATTGCCTTAACCGAAGCAACAATTAGGCTTGATCGATTCGACATAGAATTCACTGTTGCTCCTGGCGATGTATACATTCTGCCTGCCTTGTTTCCATATGAACTAACAATTCAAGGAACTCCAGATCCGACTTATGTAGCGGGAAAACATCTAAGGGGTCGGTAAGACGATGCAAAACATTGTCGTTGTCGGAGCCGGACAGGCAGGATTGATTGCAGCAACCCTCATCAAAGGATATTTCCCCAAGCTCGACATAACAGTGGTCGCTTCTAGTGAATTGGGAACAATCGGTGTAGGCGAGGGCAGCACGGAACACTGGAAAGACTACGAGCAGTTATTGGGTTTAGACCGTGCTGAAGTAATCGCGCACTCTGCTGCAACCTTTAAGTACGGTATTCGATTTATTAATTGGACAGACCATACGCCGGACTATTTTCATTCCATACCTAGTGCGGGCCCCCTCTTCGCTCAGACGTTCAACGCAAGTTACAGTTATGTTCATGCCATGGGCAAGCAACTAACACCCACCTTCATGCATCGTGGCTTGATAGATAACATTGTTGAGAGAGATCTTTCTCAAACCAATCAATTACATTTCGATTCACACAAACTGAATCAGTTTCTTAAAGATCATGCTGTCAGTTTAGATATCAAATTTGTAGACGACGAGGTTGTTGGAATTGAAAGAGATTCAGAAACTGGAGATGTAACCAGCGTCATCGGCACTCAAGGTAAAATCCCTTCAGACTTTGTAATAGACGCAAGTGGATTCAACAGGGTGGTTTTTAGTCACCTAGGGGATCCATGGGAAAAATCTTTTAGCGACATGCTTCCCTGCGATTCTGCCCTGGTATTCCAAACTCCAACCAATAGCTCCATCAGGCCCTACACCACAGCTACCGCCTTGTCAGCTGGGTGGCATTGGGACATTCCGACTCAGGAGCGTCGTGGCCATGGCTATGTGTTTTCTTCACGGTACACCGACCCAGACAAGGCGGCAGAAGAGGTTGAGAACCATATTGACGAGCCGATTGGAGAAACCAGACTCATTGAATTTTCTCCATTTCAGCTAAAGAACTCTTGGCAATTCAATTGCGTAGCGGTGGGTCTGGCTTCAAATTTCGTTGAACCATTGGAAGCAACCTCCATTTCGGCAACCATCAGCCAGGTGCGCCTTCTGTGCAGTTACCTACCAACGTATGGGCCGAACTCGACTGCACCACAAGCTGGCTATCTGAGGATCTTTGATTCCATAGTTGATAATCTGGTCGCGATGGTTGCAATGCATTATGTATCGGATAGGAGAGATACTCCCATGTGGGAGGCACAGCAATCCGCCCCCAAGCCGGAGCTGCTGAGTAACCTAATTGAGATCATGTCTCATCGTGGCCCGGAACAGCAAGATATTCCTGCCACGGGATACGAATTGTTTGGCGCTAACCACTTTTGGTTCGTTGGCCAAGGCCAGGGCCTAATCAATAAGGATGGGTGTCGGCAGGGAGTAGATGCCTACGGGTCTCGTGACCAAGTGGAACGTCACCTCAGGGAACTGCAATCTTCAAAGCACGAACCAACATATTCGCACCGTATGATTCTTGAACAGGTCTCTCACCAAATATTCGGCAAAAAGCTTGATTGGAAAATCAACCAGTTCAACCTCAAGAATATGAAGCGTCTGGATGGCTGAAATGAAATTTGATTACCCGGCAGGTAAAAACAGTTTCGTTATGACTGCTGACGGCGTGCTAGACGAAGATCTTTGCGCCAAAGCGATTTCAAAGGCATTTTACTATTACTCCAATTTATTTGAAAATGGACCCACATGGGCTGGCGTCCGATCGCTTGTCAAAAACACCCGAGATTGGACTATAGAGTCCGGCAACTTGAAGGCTGCTGGGGTAGATGAACCGATCTTTGACACACTTCGGCTTGAGGCACAACGAGCCATGCATCTTGCGATCAGTCAATACATCGAAGAGGAAGAAGGTTTGTGGTGGTGGCCCGGGAGGGGAGATACCGGGTTCCGAATGCAGCACTATTACCAAGGCGCAGGCTTTTATAGAACCCATTGCGACGGAACTCCATGGGAAAGACTGGCCTCCGGAGGCGAGAACCAGAGAGTCCTGGGTGCCATCATCTATTTGAACACCGTCGACGTGGGAGGTGGAACCAACTTTCCGCAACACAACTTGATCGTCCCTGCCAAGGCGGGCAGGATTGCCTTATTCCCCGCTGCTTGGACACATCGGCATGCCGGTATGACACCCCTGTCATCAGACAAGTGGATCTTAAGTAGCTTTATTACCGCCGTCGTCGAACGCGACGAGATCCCCCAAAGCAGCGAAGAATCAGAACTCACTCCTCTTAAAGACGCGACTCAGGCTGAAGACGAAAAGCCCGAGAATGACGAATGATACAATGAGGTGAGGACTGTCCTGGAGAATCACTATGCCCACTGTTACTCCCATTGAATGGGACGAGACACTAGATCGAGACGTGTGCCCCGAGCGCGGCAAGCCACGCGACTGTCTTATGATGGACATGCCCGTGATGACACTAGACGATCCAATCTTGAATCCCCCGGAGGAGGAATAGAGCGTGGCATACGATATTGATGCTGATTATCACCACATCTGCTCATCCTTGGCCGTATTGATCGCTTCCGTTGGAGGGGACGAAACGGCTGCGGGATCAATTGATTATGACGACCTCAAAGCCATGATCAACACCACCCACACCATACCGGGAGGTGCTGTGACGCCTGACTCCTGGACTGCATCGCAACGAACCACATATCGCCTTAGGCAGCGTTCTTATGACAACGCCAGGAAAATGATTTATATGCGTGATCTTCTCACAATACGGAGAGCGTCATGACCGTAACTAATGCGATTGACATGATCAAGGTTGCGGAGCAGTTCACTTCAGCAGCCCACACCACTGCTGTTGCTTCGGCAACTGAAATCGCCTCCGCTGAGGCCATCGTGACTGAAGAGCTTGGTCATGGAATGGATCGAAGTAGAGACAATATTGGCTACAACGATGAACTAAATGTCTACGATCGAGTGGCTTCAGGTTCCCCAAGCTTTAACGCCGTCAATCAACACATGCGCAGCATGCAGGAAATGCTGATTCGCATGGCGAACCCATCAGAACTCCTAGTCATAGGCATTCCCTACATCCCATTGAAGTTGGGGATCGGCAATGTAACACTGTCCAACAACGTCCATCTTGATTACATGGAACGCCATATGGATATCTCCGGCCTGGAGTACGACGTTATTTCCTTGGCTGATATCGAAAATGGGGTGTTCTCAAAGACTTTCGACATGGCTTCAGTCCATATGCCCCAAGTGAACCACAACTTCGACATAGTCCAAAACATCTACAACCAGCTACCTGTGGGTGGCGTCATAGCCCTTACTAGCAGCAACGACCACGGGCGCGTATTTGAGTATGCTGATGCGCACGACTATGCGGATTTGTTCATAGCGATGCAAGACACTGCTGGGGCGAATTTGTACCACATGTCAGCAGGCTTGGGAGTTTCGGTAATCACCAGATCGTCCTAACTCCGCTAAAGTTCCAACATGGACTTCAAGATTCATGGCCAAGATCTCGTTGGTGCCGAGTGGCGATTGGTTTCCGATATCGAAATACAACCTGGAGAAATATTACTTACTCCCCGCTCTGACAGGTTGTACGAACCCAGTATCACCCCTCTAGACAACTCGAAGACTTGGCCCTCTTGGAGAAGAAACGCTGGAGGGGGATTCAAGGCGTGTCAAGGAACTTCTGATTATCTTTCACTCGGAGGCACGTTTCGTTTACCAGCTCCCGTTCGCTTCAGGCCCAGCGCCGTTGGTGGTGACTGGGAATCACGTTGGGACGTTGGGGGCGGTGCATGGGAGCAGGATCCCTGGGGTCCGCTTTTGCAAATAGACCATTTCCCCTACGAAGCGTCTGGTGAGTCTTGCCCCATGAATGAGGGACGAAGCCTGCCAGAATCATCCCACATCAAACTTGTCAACCCCTGGATGATCAAAACCGCTCCAGGCTGGTCGACACTATTTCTGCCATGCTTGTATGAGGCCACGAGAGATTGGACCCTGCTGCCTGGCATTGTCAATACCGACTACTACCACCACATGAATTGGGTTATCAACGTGTACGCCGAGGAAGAATTCGTCTTACCGCTTGGTACGCCTATTGGGCAATTTTTTACTTTCCCGAGGGATTACCAGCAAATTCTTTACGGGGAAACCAGAATTTCCCAATTGCTGATCAATTTGGGACTAAAGTCTCCCATGGCTATTCCTACTGTTCGAAAAGGCGCATACCGCGATCACCAGAAAGAAAGCCCAAAAGCAGAAGTCTGTCCTATGTCAAAACCGAGACCCTCCATATGGAAACGGCTTAACAATTGGCTTTTCGGCGAGTTGACCCTCTTAGAGGACCGTGACTAGTACAGTATCACTGGTAATATGTAGAAGAGTTCGAATTCCGGGGAAGGACATCCTTATATGGCACTCACTCAAACTCGGTTGTCTGGGCCCGCAGTTGTAATCAACACGGGTACTTACGGGGGTGTGCAGGTCACTGCGTCTTCGTCTACCATTGTAAAGCAGATTATTCTTTCTAATATTACAGCCTCTGCCCAGACAGTCACTGTGACGCTGAAACCTAACAGCGTCACTCTTGCTGATACACATATTTTGTTCAAGGATCTATCGCTCACAGAGAAAGAAACGACCCTTTTGAACATGTCGCTGGTACTGAATACCGGCGACGAAATCCACATGCTCTGTGGAAATGCCAGCAGCGTCAACGCGGCGGTTAACGGAATTGTAATTACCTAATGGGGTGGGGCCGAGTTAGGGCTAACTCCCCCGGCAAGCTGGCTAGCTTCCTTGACTCGCCGGACGACATTTATGGTTCGGGGGCAGATCTGGACGCCACGATTTCCGGCAATGCCACCATGTCTAGTGACATGTACTACTACAACCTTACGGTGAATGGTGGCGTAACACTGAATACCGGTGGGTATCGGCTATTTGTAAAAAATGTCTTAACGATGGGTGCCTCTTCCGTAATTGGACTTCCTGGCGGTTCTTCTGCAACGGGAACGCTTAAAGGTGGCGGTGCGGCAGGGGCGAATACCACAAACAGCTTGGGGGGAAATGGCGCTAGTGCTACCGCAACCGCTATTACCGCAGCGGCTGGTGGTTCCGTTTACTACAAATACCCAGAACAGGCGATCCGGGGATGGAATGTCACCGCCTCAGCAACAACCCCAACCTATTTAGAGGGAGGGGCAGGTGGAACAGGTGTAGGAGGAGGCGTTGTAATCGTTGCCGCTCGATATATCTCAACCGGTGGAGCATGTACCATTTCTGCAACCGGTGGAGCCGCTGGTGGTGGCGGTGCAATCATCTTCGTTTCATCAAACGATGAAGCGACGTTTAATGCTCAGACCCACCTCAGTCTTGACGTTACTAAGGGGACTGGCGGGGGTTCCGACGGAACGGCTATTTATCTAGAGGTTGACTAATGCCGATCGTTCGACATAACCGCCCGACGGTACAACGCCTTGGCAACAACATCATTTATGGCCTTGGCGATGATGGAGTAACTACGATCTCGACCAATACGGTTCTGGTTAGAGACATGTATTACAACAACCTCACCGTCAACAGTGGTGTGACCTTGTTTACTAATGGTTTTAGGGTGTTCTGTTCTGAAACCCTGACCGTTGATGGAACTCTCGGCATGCCTTCAGGAATTGCTGCGACAACTGCCATCGGTACTGTTGCTGGGCGTGTCGCCGATGGAACTCCAGGTGTTGCTAAAACCTATGTGTTGGGGGATTCTGATGCCGGTGGGGCGGCACAGGTACCAGCGTCAATCCTCAAAGATATTGAAAATGCCATTCAGGGATGGAACTGGAGTGTAAACGACGGGTTTAAACGTATCGAGGGTGGCAGCGACGGCGCCGCCGGATCGGATGCTCCAGGAAATCCTGGTGGTTCTGGTGGTGCTGGCAACCCCGGCGGTGCAGGTGGAGGAGCACCCGGAGGTGCGCCATTAGGTAATCCGGGAAATCCTGGAACAGCTGGAGATGCTGGAGATGCTGGGAATCCTGGAGCTACGGGCCCTGGTGGAGCGGGTGGATTGGGTGGTGGTTTGGTTGTAGTAATCGCAAAAACCATTACAGGTAGTGGAACTATTATTAGTGAGGGCGCTGTCGGAGCAGCGGGCGTAAGCGGCGCAGACGGCACAAGCGGAAGCCCGGGTGATGCTGGCGCTGCTGGGAACCCTGGCAATCCGGCTTCGAACCCAAATCCCGGAAATCCCCCAAATCCCGCAAATCCTCCGACTGGTGGAAACCCGACTCCTCCGACTCCTGGAGGACCGACCCCTCCGACTACTGGAGGACCGACCCCTCCGACTCCTGGAGAACCGACCCCTCCGACTACTGGAGACCCGACCCCTCCGACTCCTGGAGAAGCGACCCCTCCGTATATTGGCCCACCGACCGAGCCCGATCCACCAAGTCACAAGGAAACTCCAGGGAATCCGCAACACAGCGAGGGTTTCAATCCCGGTTTTCACCATCCCACTACCGGCTACCAACCGGGTACGCCATACCATTCGGAACATGCTGGCCCTCCCTCGCATCACCAGGTGCCAGGAAACCCAAATCCTCCGAACCCTCCACACGGAAATCCTCCGAACCCTCCAC
>Ga0315328_10000606_pt1 | contig 15723 bp, 14 predicted proteins | sample M120032315metaG_FD_203462 | JGI IMG/M metagenome (GOLD analysis project Ga0315328, IMG submission 203462) | Ammonia-oxidizing marine archaeal communities from Monterey Bay, California, United States - M1 200m 32315 | ecosystem: Environmental > Aquatic > Marine > Intertidal zone | place: USA... | reverse complement strand
GCCGAGCCCTTCTTCAGTTGCCGGATGCACTAATAGATCAAAATGAGGCATAAAATCATCAAGATCCGATCGGAATCCTAAAAAAGTTATTTTTTGATTAAGTCCAAGCTCAGAGCATCTCTTGCGTAATAATTGCTCTAATTTTCCTTGGCCAAAAATTATTAATTTTATATTTGGATAACGCTGAATTAAGTCGGGCATAATCTCAATTAAATGAAGATGACCTTTTCTTTGAATCAATTGACCTACCGAAGCAATAACGAAGTCGTCCTGTTTAATATTAAATTCTTTAAGAAAGAGCATTTTATCTGCAAATTTTTTAAAACGCTTAACATCTACCGCACTTCGAATTAAGACTAATTTCTCTTGATCAATACCTGTATCTTTCAAAATATCGTATATTTTCTTTGAAATAACTATCACTTTCCGAAAAAGTCGATATCTTAAGTTAGATAAAAATTTAGGTTCAATACTATCAACTCTCCTAGAAATAACATTCGGAATAGCGCCAAACTTTGTTACATATCCAGCCAAGAAGTCTGCACCACGACGGCTATGCGAATGAACAATATCAGGTCTTTCTTTACAAATAATTCGCCACAAACGAAAAGCAAATAACAAATCTAGATCGCCCTTGCATGATAAATTTATAACTCTAATGCCTTTTGATTTTGCCATTTCACTCAGAACAGAATTTGGCTGACAGACAAGTATACTGTCTATGCCTTTTAGTTTTAGGCCAGAGCATATATATAACACCTGCTGAGGACCGCCATAAAAGAATCGGCCGGTTTCTATATGAAGAACTTTCATGCAACACAACAAAAAATTAATAACATTGAAGAATTATAGTAGATGTTTAAGCACAAAGAGAATCACAAAAATTCATAATTTAGAAGCAAGCAACTCAAGGGCTTCCTTGTTTGTCCAAGACCAAACTTTTTTAATTGCCGCATCAATTGGTAACCAGCAATACTCAGTGTGCTCAAGAGAATTTAACTTAATTTCTAACCGATTATCCAATAAATAACAAAATTCATACTCAATATTTGTTTCATTGTGATCTTTGTATTTGTGCTGCCATCGAGAATCTATTGCAAATGTTCGGCTTATGTTATTGCAAGTCATCACTCCTTCATCAATCAAGCCTGTCTCTTCCCTTAATTCTCTGGATGCCGCAACCTCTTGGGTTTCATTATCCCTTAGACTGCCCGTCACTGATTGCCAGCAAGGGAATGGTTTAGAACGTTTAAGCATGAGAACTTCAGCTTCTTTTGTATATACTAGAATTAAAACAGATTCTGGTCTGCGGTACATAATAATGTATGCACTAATCTGAATGAACTGGCCTTAAACGAATACCGGTTTCCTTTAACTGCTCAGATGAAACTGCTCCAGGTGCATCAGTTAATGGGCAACTGGCTGATTGTGTCTTTGGAAAAGCAATAACATCCCTAATACTTTCGGCCCCGGACATTAACATTACCAATCTATCAAGACCAAAAGCTATCCCTCCATGAGGCGGGCACCCATACTCAAGAGCATGCAATAGAAAACCAAATTTCTCTTGTGCCTCTTGGTCACTTATATTCAGTAACTGAAAAACTGCGGCTTGCATTTCCTTGTTATGAATACGTATCGAACCACCTCCTATCTCTGAACCATTAAGCACCATATCGTAAGCTTTAGACAAAACAGTACCTGGATTGCTTTTAAGTTCCTTTTCTTTATCCACGGAAGGGGCCGTGAATGGGTGATGTAAGGAGGTCCAATTTTTTGTGGCTTTATCTTTCTCGAACATTGGGAAATCAACAATCCAGAGTGGTTGCCAACTTTCATTAATTAAATCCAAATCTTCTCCAATAAGCACTCTTAAAGCACCGAGAGAATCGTTAACTACACTCTCTTTATCCGCCCCAAAGAAAATTAAATCCCCATCTTCTAAAGATGCACGCTCAATTACACCATCTATTACATCATCTGGTAAAAATTTTAGAATTGGAGATTGCAGTCCTTCCTTTTTAAGCGAAACGTCTACAACTTTTATGTATGCAAGACCCTTGGCCCCATAACGACCCACAAATTTTGTGTAATCATCAATCTCTTTTCTGCTTATTTTGCTTCCTTGAGGAATGCGCATTCCTGCTACACGCCCACCTTCATCTTTTGCCGGTCCCGAAAAAACCTTAAATTCGACGTCAGTCATTAGATCAGAAAGATCTATGAGCTCAAGAGGGATTCTTAGATCGGGTTTATCAGTCCCAAATCTTCTCATTGCTTCAGAATAACTCATCCTAGGGAAACTCTCTGGCAAGGTAATGTCCATCACATCCTTAAATAATGCACGAATTAGGTTTTCCATCATTTCCATTACAGTATTCTGATCAACAAAGCTCATCTCTATATCCAATTGAGTAAACTCAGGTTGACGGTCAGCCCTCAAATCTTCATCGCGGAAACAGCGCACTATTTGATAATAACGATCAAACCCAGACATCATTAATAATTGCTTAAAAATTTGTGGTGATTGAGGCAACGCAAAGAATTTTCCAGTATTTGTTCTACTGGGGACAATATAATCACGTGCACCTTCAGGAGTGGCTCTCGTTAACATTGGAGTCTCAACATCTATAAATCCATGCTCATCCAAAAATAATCTCAATGCTTTAGTAACCGCATGACGAAGGCGTAAATTAGAAAGCATATTTTCACGGCGCAAATCAAGATATCGATACTTTAACCTCAACTCTTCATTTGTTTTTTCATCATGATGAAAAGGAGGTGTTAGTGAATCATTCAATGTGACAAGATCAGTAGCTAAAATCTCTATCTCACCGGTTTTCATATTTGGGTTCATGGTCCCTTCCGGCCTTAATCGAACTTTTCCTTTGACCGCCAAAACAAATTCACCGCGAATACGTTCAGCTTCAGAGAAAATCGTTTTATCATCCGGATCAAAGACAACTTGAACCAACCCCTCGCGATCTCTTAAATCAACAAATATAACACCGCCATGATCTCGCCTGCGATGAACCCATCCATTAACAGATACTTCTTTCCCTTCAAGCAAGCTATCTACTTCTCCGCAATAATGACTACGCATAATATTCTTCATTTGATAAAAAAAGCGAAATATTACGGGCTAAACACTTTATCTGCAAGACTCTTGTCATATCTACCTCTTATTTAACAAAATTCTCATCTATGCTGTATTTATTTATTTGGGTTCTTTGTTGGGAGCTCACTCAGATCTCCTTTTTTCCACGTAGGTACGACTACTCCGAGTGATACAATCATCTTAAATGCTTCATCAACTTCCATATCCAACTCAATCACGTCTTCTTTTGGTACAATAATAATAAATCCTGAAGTTGGATTTGGTGTGGTTGGAACAAAAGTACACACTACATCCGATCCAGTTCTCTTTTGCACTTCACCCAGAGAAGTGGAAGTCTGAAAAGCCAAGCTATAAAGACCTTTGCGTGGATACTGAATTAATAAAACCTTTTTAAAAGATTGACCCGTGTCTGAGAATACAATTTCCGCAAAATTCTTTGATGCTGTATAAACTGATCTTACTACTGGAATCCTTTTAAAAATTTTCTCGCCAAAATTCACCATAGAGCGACCAACAATATTGGCGGCAAAAATGCCTGTAACCAATAAAACTAATACAGTTAGAATCAACCCCAATCCAGGTAATGTGAAGCCAATTAGTGATTCCGGTCTAATTGAAGAGGGTAAAAGAATTAATGTTTGATCCATTAACGTAATCAAAAAACGGAACAACAACACAGTTACCACTATCGGCAGCCATACCAATAAACCAGTAATGAGATATTTTCGTAGATTCTTCATTTTATTTTCTTAGTTTCTTTTTTCTTTGGTTTAATTGATGATGCCTCGTTCTTTTCTTTCTTAGCATTGGTTTCTTTTTTGTCGTCTGTTTTTTTCTTATTACTTTCGTTGTCATTTTTTGCGACATTCCGCTGATTGTCCTTCTTAAAATCAGTTTCATACCAACCGCCACCCTTTAAACGAAAACTTGGAGCAGAAAGTAACCGAGCCAATGCTGACTCTCCGCAACTGGGACAATCAACTAATGAAGCGTCATTCATCTTTTGCAATTCATCAAAAGAGTGATCGCAATTCTTACATTCATATTCGTATATCGGCATGATATCTCCGCAATCAAAAATTGCCCATATGAAAGCTGAAGGTTTTTAAGTCTTCTTGCATGATACTCGCTATTTTATGTAAATCATACTTGCCATTCTGCCGCATTTAATTTCCCTTCTATAAGAATAAAACAAGTCCGAATCTCTATATGTACAATAAGAACCACCAAATATATTTTCAATACCTAATAATTCGAACTTAATTCTCGCTAACTGGTAGATATCAGCTTGCCAGCGTTTATTATCGTTCATTTTAAAGCAATCTTCATTTTGAAGGTGCATATTTAGAAAAATATCTCTCACCTCATCCCCAACTTCAAATGCAGATTGAGATATAGCGGGACCTAACCAAACCATAATATCTTCAACATTAGACTGCATCGCTGAAATGGTATTTTCAATCACACCTGCCACCATCCCTCTCCATCCAGCATGAATCGAACCAACAATATCCTGAGATTTATTTGCAAGTAAAATAGGTAAGCAATCCGCAGTCAATACAACACTGATTTTTCCGGGTAATCTAGTAATACTCGCATCCCCTATCAATATTTCATTATTATCTGGTTCAACTAAAACGTTGGCCTCATGTTTTTGTTTAAGCCAGCATGGTTCAGAAGGTAATTTTAATGTGTCTTTTAATAGACGACGATTTTCTTGTACACAAGAAATATCATCATCAACATGATCAGCAAGATTAAATCTTGAATAGACTCCTTCACTAAAACCTTTAGATCTAAGTGTAGTGCCTGCAAAAATACCTTCTAGATTCGGCCACGTTGCTTTGATGATATTAATATTATGCATCCTTATAACTTAGATCTTTTTCCATGGCATTCAAGAGATCGTTATAGTCTGAAGCAAGATCTACCTCAACACTAAGCTTTTTCCCTGAAGAAGGATGAATTAATTCCAGTTTTGAAGCACACAAAGCTTGTCTCTTGAAAATTCTTATCTGATCTTCTAGTGCTTTACTGCATGACGCAGGAATTATCATTCTTCCATAAACCGGATCGCCAACTAAAGCATGGCGTCGAGACGAAAAATGAACACGAATCTGATGTGTTCTTCCTGTTTCCAATTTAACCTTTATGTGAGTATGCGCCCTAAATCTTTGTAACACCTTATAATGAGTAATTGCCTCTTTGCCATCATCCCTTGCAATCATTTTTACGCGGTGTATTGGATGTCTTTTAATTGGCTTATTGATTGTTCCCCCACCCGTTAACACACCATTACATATCGCATTATACTCTCTGCAAATTTCTCTGGCAGATAACTGCTTTACTAGTGAATTATGTGCGCTCAAATTCTTTGCAATCACCATTAGACCGCTGGTATCTTTATCTAATCGATGAACAATGCCAGCTCTCGGTAACTGACTTAATTCTGGCCATTGATGCAATAAACCATTCATTAAAGTTCCTTTAGGATTACCAGCGCCCGGATGAACGACCAAATTTGATGGCTTGTTAATTACTGCAATTTCCTTATCCTCGTATTCGACCTTAAAATCAATTTTTTCGGGTTCATTTATTAACTTATCATGATGTTTTGCTTGTATTGAGACGCTTTCACCACCATTAACCAAATCACGAGGTTTCCAGGATTCACCTTTGACTAATATTGATCCATCAAGGATCCAGTTTTTTAATCGGCTGCGTGAAAACTCAGGAAAGATCTTAGCTAAAGCTTGATCCAAACGATGACCCGCCAAATCGTCGGGGATAACTTTTTCTTGAATATAACTTGACATGAGGACAATTTTAAAAAGTATTCATTTAATTTGAGTTATACTTTTGACTTAAAATTACATTAATATTAACTTACTTTACATAAAACCATAGTAATTTACTAAAGCAAAAGGCTCGCACATTATTTTATAATAACTTGCTACTCATGATTAATTTTCAAAAAAACTTCACAATAACCCTAATCACATTATTTTTAATAGGCTGCGCGAATAATGAAGAATCCGCAGAGGAAGCATATATTAATGATGTCGTTAGAGCATACGAAATAGCTCAAACTGCTGTTGTTGGGGGAAATTATCGGCGTGCAATTGGTTTATTTGAAACCATTCAATCAAGATTCCCCTTTAGTGATCTATCGAACCAAATTCAACTAGAATTGATTCATGCGTATTACCAAAGTGGTGCAAAAGAAGAAACTATTGACCAAACTGAAGCGTTTATTAGAGAAAATCCAACTCACCCAAATATTGATTATGCGCTTTACATTCAAGCTCTTGCCTATTTCGAAGAAGAGCCAGATTTCTTGGAACGCCGCTTTGATAAAGATATGAATAAACGCCCTCCTGTTGATGTCGAACAAGCTTTCTCAATTCTAGAAAGATTGGTAACAAGATACCCTGCAAGTGAATATGCGGCAGATGCTGAATTACGAATGATTTTCTTAAAAAATCGATTGGCAGCATATGAAAATATTGTGGCTGATTACTATATTCGAAGTGGAGCCTATGTAGCCGCTCTGAATCGAGCAAAATATTCTCTTGAACAATACAATGGCGTGCCGAGTAATAAAGAATCACTAGAAATCATTCTCATGGCCTACGAAAAACTAGGAATGATTGACCTGGCCAATGATACCAAGCAAGTAATCGCTGAAAATTACATTGATGTGCCACAGAAAGTCGACATAGAAGGAAATAATGATCAAAAGTTCTGGCAAAAACTAAAAAGCTTAGTGCCAAAATTACCAAGTGGGCCCTCAGAAAAATAAAAATTTATACTAAGATAACTATTCTGGAAAATTATAACCCGACGTTATTGGGTATCTCCAATCTCTACCAAAAGCTCGACTACTGATTCTAATACCAGGGGGAGTCTGCCTTCTTTTATATTCATTACGTTTAACCATTTCTAACACATTAATCACAGTTTGTCGGTCATGACCTAGCTCAGTTATTTCTTTAACTGATAAATCTTCCTCAATAAAAGCCTCTAAAATAGGATCCAGAATTTCGTATGGTGGAAGAGTATCACTATCTTGTTGATTTTCACTCAATTCAGCTGAAGGCTCTCTATCAATAACACGTTTTGGGATAACCTCCGAGATAGTATTCCGATAATTAGCCAATTTCTTTACCATCGTCTTTGTACAATCTTTCAAAGGTGCAAATCCACCAGCCATATCTCCGTATAGAGTCGCATAACCAACTGCCATTTCACTCTTGTTGCCCGTTGTTAATAACATCATTCCAGTTTTATTCGACACTGCCATAAGTAATATTCCTCGAGCACGAGATTGAATATTTTCCTCTGTTGCATCAGGCTTGGTATCAATAAGAATGGGTTTCAATAAGTCCAAAGAAGCATTGTACAAAGATTCAATTGGCAACACATCATACTGAACTCCTAGTTTTTGAGCCTGTGCTTCAGCATCCTCAAGACTCATTGTGCTGGTATAAAGAAAAGGCATCATTATTGCTCTCACTTTATCTTTACCGATAGCATCACAAGCTATGGAAAGAGTTAAAGCAGAATCAATGCCGCCGGATAACCCCATTACTACTCCAGGAAAGTTATGTTTTCTAATGTAATCTCCAGTTCCCCGCACCAAGGCTTTGTATACACTTTCTTCTTCTGAGAGTCTTGGTGATAGTGACGCCTTTCTAGGCGAACACCTCTCGTTAACAAAATCAAATTCAATTACACTCATTGTTTCTTCAAAAGAAGGAGCTCTATAACTTAACTTACCTTCGGCATTCATAACAAAAGAAGACCCGTCAAATACGAGTTCATCTTGACCGCCGATCATATTCACATAAATAACTGGAAGCTCTACTTCCGAAATTCTTCTTCTGACAATCTCTTCTCTTTCTAACTGCACTTTCTTTTGATAGGGAGAACCATTTATTACAATCATTAGTTCAGCACCAGCATCTTTAGATTTCTTTACTGGTGATTCATGCCAAATGTCCTCACATATATTTATTCCTATCTTTGCTCCCTTGATCTCGAAAATTGCTGATTCATAATCTGGTTCAAAATATCTTTTTTCGTCAAAAACACTGTAATTCGGCAAAATCTCTTTACGGTATCGAATAACTTCAACTCCTCCGCAAAATACAGCACAAGTATTGTAAATCAAACCTCCAGAATACTCAGGAAAGCCCAATAAAGCTGAAACGCCAGAAATCTCTTGGCAAAGATAATTAACCGCTTCTTTGATGCGGCGTTGAAAACCAGAATGAAGTAGCAAATCTTCGGGAGGATAACCTGATATAGATAGTTCAGGAAAAACAATTAGATCTGCTTTGTAGTCACTTTTAGCTTTATTACAACAATCAAGAATACGTTTCGTATTACCAGAAATATCGCCGACAACTAAATCTATTTGTGCTAAAACAATACAGATCTTTTTTTTCATTTTTGCCGATATGTTTTTTAAGTAACTAATTCAAAGATTGCGTCACCAAGTTCTGCTGGCGACTTAACGGTCGCAACACCAGCTGAATCAAGTGCTTTATATTTTTCCTTGGCTGTACCTTTTCCTCCAGCAACTATTGCGCCAGCATGTCCCATTCTTTTCCCTGCCGGGGCAGTCACGCCAGCAATATATGCTACTACAGGCTTGGTTATTTCACTTTTTATATATTCAGCCGCTGATTCCTCATCGGTACCACCAATCTCACCCACCATAACAATGCCTTCAGTTTCAGCGTCTTCTTGAAACAATTCTAAACAATCAATGAAGTCCATCCCCCTTACTGGATCTCCGCCGATCCCAATACAAGTAGTTTGGCCAAGTCCATTTTGGGTTGTTTGGTAAACAGCCTCGTAGGTCAAAGTGCCAGAACGAGATATAACTCCTATCTTACCTTTTTTGTGAATAAATCCAGGCATAATCCCAATCTTGCATTCATCCGAGGTAATAATGCCAGGACAATTTGGACCTACTAACCGACAATCATACCCTTTAAGTGCAGCCTTTACTTTTACCATATCCATTACTGGTATCCCTTCAGTAATACAAACTATAAGCGCAATTCCAGCATCAGCAGCCTCTATTATCGCGTCTGCCGCAAAAGGTGCCGGAACATATATCATGCTTACATCAGCCTTAGAATATTCTACGGCTTCCATTACCGTATTAAATACTGGTACACCTAGATGCTTATCATTTTTTGATCCGGGGGTGACACCAGCAAGAATTTGACTGCCATACTCAATACACTGTTCTGTATGAAACGACCCCTGTTTACCGGTAATACCTTGACATATGATTTTACTGTCTTTGTCGATCAGTATGCTCATTGATTTGCCATCGTAACTGCTTTTTTTGCAGCGTCAGTTAAATTGGATGCCGAAATAATCTTCAAGCCGCTTTCTTTAAGAAGATTTCTTCCTTTCTCTACATTTGTTCCCTCGAGACGAACAACAACTGGTGCAGAAACCCCCGTTTCTTTAACCGCATCTATTATTCCTTGAGCGATAAGATCGCATCTTACAATTCCACCAAATATATTAACTAATATTGCCTGTACATTCTTGTTCGATAAAATAAGCTTAAAAGCAAATGCAACCCTTTCACTAGTGGCTCCCCCACCAACATCTAGAAAGTTTGCAGGCATTCCTCCATGCAGTTTTATGAGATCCATTGTTGCCATTGCTAGGCCTGCCCCATTAACCATGCACGCGATATCCCCATCCAATGAAACATAATTCAAATCATTTTGAGCTGCCTCGTACTCAGTTTTATTTTCCTGGGATGAATCCCTGAAGCTCATTAAATCTTTTTGCCTAAATAAAGCATTGGTTTCAATATTAATTTTTGCATCAAGAGCCATTAAGTCTCCGTCTTTGTTTACAATAAGCGGATTAACTTCAATTAAACTGGCATCTTTTTCCAGAAACAGAACATACATCCTTTTCAAAATATGTGAAAATTGCTTACATTGCTCTTTATCTAGCTCTATACCAGAACACAATTGTCTGATCTGATACATCATTAGACCTGTAGCTGGATTAATCGAAATTTTAAAAATTTTTTCTGGCTCATTTTCTGCTACTTCTTCAATATTCATGCCGCCGGAAGGAGATACCACAAACGAAACCATCTCTTTTTCTCGATCAAGAAGAATACTTAAATATATCTCTCTATCTATTTCGGAACCAGGTTCAATGTAGACCATATTTACTGGCAAACCTTCAGGTCCAGTTTGATTGGTTACCAAAACACTACCAAGCATTTCTTGTGTGTATTTCTCAACTTCTTCTATTGTTTTAGCTATCTTAACGCCGCCAACCTTCCCTCTTCCACCGCTATGAATTTGTGCTTTTATTACCCAAATCTCACCACCTATCTTTTCGGCTGCAAATCTAGCTTCGTCAGCTGATTTTGCCGTATAGCCTAATGAAGAAGGGATATCATATTCTGAGAATAATTGTTTTGATTGGAACTCATGAAGATTCATTGATTGTAACCATTTACTGGAAATTGAATTTTTAATTAATTGTCAATACTCAAGCAGAATTCTTTCATAACAACACTATAAATGGAACTAATAAAGTATTTAATTTTCCAACAGAATTATCTTGAGCTTAAGTAAACTTCATACTAAGCTTTTCTCACATATTATATTTTTTAAGAATACTTTTTATGAAGAAAAATAGAAATGGATTCACACTAATTGAACTACTCGTGGTGGTTATAATTGCTGGAATAATAATATCAATTGCAATCCCAGCCTATCAAGATTACACAAGCAGACCAATTGTCAATGCTAATAAACATTGAGAAATATATATTTACCTTAAAATGAGGGATTATTTATCCCAAAATAATAAAAAATGTCTTCAAGCATAATTACATTAATAATTGGCGGATTAATCTTTGGCAGTCTTCTAAACGTTATTATCTATAGATTGCCGCTGATAACAGAAAAAAATAATAAATTTAATTTATTTTATCCAAAATCTCATTGCAGAGAATGCAAAAAAACAATTAAAAATTTTCACAATATTCCTATTCTTAGTTATCTTTTCTTAAGAGGAAAATGCGCCTATTGCAAAGAACCAATAACAATACAATACCCATTGATTGAACTTATTACTTCATTTTTAACAGTGCAAGCTGGTCTTTATTTTGGATTAAATATTGAGTTATTCTTAAGTTTATTCTTTATATACATGTTAATAGTGATCAGCGTAATTGATATCAATTACAAAATTATACCTGACTCTTTATCACTAACTCTGCTATGGACTGGAATACTAATCAGCTTGTTCTTCTCATCAAGCACATTCTCGATTTTTCCTATTGATCCAGTATCAAGTATATTTGGAGCCATCCTTGGATATCTTATTCTATGGGGTATTTTCCATATCTATCTTCTTGTATCCCACAAAGAAGGTTTTGGATACGGTGATTTCAAGTTTCTAGCTGCTTTGGGGGCCTGGTTGGGTTGGAAACTAATTCCTTTTATATTATTCCTTTCTTCCATATTAGGCATTACATTCGGGTTATTACTGATACTCAAAAAGGAGATCAAAAAAGATGAACCCATCCCATTTGCACCATTTCTAGCAATATCAGGATGGATTTCAATGATATTTGATGTGAAAATAATAAAAATTTATTCTTTTCTTCAACTATAAATAGGCTTAAATATTAAAACAGATAAAACAAAGACATCTTTCCATGTTGCTCTTACTGGTGGAATCGCGTCAGGTAAAACAATGGTGAGTGAGGCATTTAAAGATCTGGGAGCAGATATTATTGATACTGATGAAATTGCACATACAATTACAGAGTCAGGTAAGGATGCATTAAAAGAAATAACAATAGAGTTTGGTGAAGAATTCCTCAAAGAAGATGGTAACTTAGATCGTCACTTAATGCGTCAAACAATCTTTAAAGACCCTTCAAAACGCCTTCTATTGGAATCAATTATTCATCCAAAGATTCACTATCAAGTTCAACGAGAACTATCAATTGCATCAGGTATATATCAAATTATTGTTGTCCCGCTTCTTACAAAATCACCATTACGAAATAAAGTGGATAGAGTGCTCGTAGTTGATTGCGACGAAACGACCCAAATCCAGAGATTGAAAAAGAGAGATGGTGAATCGGATGATCTTGCAAAGAAGATTATCGCTAGTCAATCTTCGCGTGGAGAAAGAATGGCAATTGCTGATGATATTATAAAAAACAATCAAGACTTTAAAGAAACGCTAGTACAAATAAAAAAACTAAATAAAAAGTATGTTGAATTAAGTACTAAACAATAATAAATTTAATTTTCAATCAAAATTGAAGTTCATTAATGCAAAGTGCAAAATAAAAAGATGAAATTTAAAACTGAAAAATTTGACCCCACAACACGAAGATCCCCTGAATACGAGTTACCGTTAAGCGAAAGGATGAGGACATTTCTGCGTATAGAATTTCTTTACCAACAATTCAACTACTTTATTGAGATTGATACTGATTGGGCATCTAGATCTAGTATCTCAAGTCTGCTTGAAATGATGTCGATACTTTCAAGAGGAGATATTCGAAGTGATGTATACAAAGAACTCGATAGGCATATAGGTATATTAACAAGTTACCATAGCCAACCATCAGTTGACCCAGAAAGACTAAAAGGTATGGTACAGAACCTAACAGAGAGAAGAGATGCACTCCGTGCTGCTGGCACTAATTTTATACAACCGTTAAAAGATAATGAATTCTTAAGCGCAATAAAACACAGAACCACTATCCCTGGAGGAACATGTGAATTTGACTTACCAGAATTCGGTCATTGGCTCCGACAACCACTAGCAAGAAGAAAACTAGATTTCTCAATATGGCTTAAAATGATTGAACCAGTTTGTAACGCTGTTATAGAACTTCTTTGGCTGATACGTGAAAGTACAGAACCAACAGAAGAGTCAGCAATTAACGGGATGTATCAGCATAAAATGCCTCCATACTCACACGATCAACTAGTAAGAGTTTACTTACCTAAAGAAAGTTATCTGTTTCCAGAAATTAGTGGTAATCAGCATCGATTTACTGTGAGATTTTTGGAATGGTGCGATATCAACCAAAGAGCCATTCAAACGCATGATGATATTCAATTCAAAATCTCAATATGCTAGATCGAAATGGGATCAATAATATCCTAAATAATATTCCTTAACTTTTTTATAACTAGGTCATCAGCTTCTAATAAATCAACTTTTCTCAGTTGGTCCAGTTTAAACCAATCTAGAGCCTGACCTTCATTCGCAATCAACCTTCCTTCCCATGAATTTACCAAAAAAAAATCTATAAGGACTTTAAGTTGATCATAATCATGCTCGATCTTAAGAAAGAACTTTAATTGCTTTGCATTAATGTTTAATTCTTCCTTTAATTCTCGAATTAATGCCATTTCTGGGGACTCACCAGCTACAATTTTTCCTCCTGGAAATTCCCATTGAAGAGGAAATGTTTTAAAACTTTGGCGCTGAGATAATAAAAGACGTTTGTTCTTATCTATGAGAATACCAGCAACTACAGAAATTCTTTGCAAAATCAAAATATCTTACTTGAGGCGACCGTGACATTGTTTGAATTTCTTTCCAGAATTACAAGGACAAGGATCATTTCTTCCTATCTTCTTATCTTTGCGAACAAATGGTAAGGAACCTTTCTTATCTAAAGAATCTTGCTTGTCAGAGTTAATTGAATCAATGTTTTCAGGATGATTGAATTCCATTGATTGTTCGGCACGTCTTTGCTCCTCCATTCTAGCAATATCCTGTTCACTTTGAATCCTGATGCGAGAAAGCATACTTATTGTGTCATGTTTTACTTGATCAAGCATCTCGCCAAACATGATAAAGGCTTCCCGCTTGTATTCTTGTTTAGGATTTTTCTGCGCATACCCTCTTAATCCTATTCCTTGACGAAGATAATCCATTGCCGCTAAATGCTCTTTCCAATGGAGATCAAGTTGTTTTAGCATAATTTCTTTTTCAACCATACGCATCAAATTAGAACCAACAGCTTCTTCCTTTTCTTCACTGGCCAATTGTATTTTTTCAATACATCTCTCTCTGATCGTCTCAGCATTTAGTGTTGGATCATCTTTTATCCATTGAGGAATTTTCAATGGCAACAAAAATTCCTTCTCTAAGGTACTCATTAAGCCTTGAGGGTCCCAGTTTTCTTCATGAATATCTTCTTGAATAAATCTATCTACAGTTATTTCAACCACTTCTTCTCTGATAGTTTTAATTGATTCACTTACATCATCTGCATTCATCAATTCATTTCTCTGATGATAAACAACTTTCCTTTGATCATTCGAAACATCATCATACTCAAGTAAATTCTTCCGGATATCGAAATTATGGGATTCTACCTTACGTTGGGCTTTCTCAATTTGTCTGCTTAAAAGCTTGCTTTCAATTGCTTCTCCCTCCTGCATCCCAGCCCGAGAAAGTAATGACTTAGTTCTATCTGGGTCTCCAAAAATCCGCATCAAGTTATCTTCCATTGACAAATAAAAACGGCTAGAACCAGGGTCACCTTGCCGTCCAGATCTACCTCTTAATTGATTATCAATTCTTCTTGATTCGTGACGCTCGGTTCCAATTATATGGAGACCACCAGCTTCAATAACTTGCTGCTGTCTTTTTTTCCATTTAACATTTATCTCCTCAGAACTACCTTCCTTTGATTCCAGCTCTGCTTCTAAATTACCTCCAAGAACTATATCTGTGCCACGACCTGCCATATTCGTTGCTATTGTTATTGCACCAGGTCTACCTGCTTGTTGAACTATGATTGCTTCCCTCTCATGTTGTTTTGCATTTAAGACTTCATGCCTGATATTTTTCTTTTTCAGTTTGTTCGACAATAACTCCGATGTTTCAATTGAAGTCGTTCCCACTAATGTGGGTTGATTTCTATCCCTGCATTCAACAATATCTTTAATGATTGCTTCAAATTTTCCATCTTCTGTGAGGTACACTAAGTCGGAATAATCGTCCCTTATCATGGTTTTATGTGTCGGTATAACTATTACCTCTAGTCCATATATAGATTGAAACTCATAAGCCTCTGTGTCAGCAGTACCAGTCATACCAGATAAATTATTATATAAACGAAAATAGTTTTGAAAGGTTATCGATGCAACTGTTTGATTTTCTTGTTTAACTGAAACATTTTCTTTAGCCTCAACAGCCTGATGTAATCCATCAGACCATCGTCTGCCCGGCATAGTTCGTCCTGTAAACTCATCAACAATTACGACCTCACCATCTTTGACAATATAATCCACATCTCGATTGAACATCACATGCGCCCTAATAGCAGCATTCAAATGATGTAATAGTCGAATATTGCCGGCATCATACAAACTTTCATTTTCCTGAAGAAGGCCGGATTTAATCATTAATTCTTCAACATGTTGATGGCCGGATTCGGTTATATATATTTGTTTTGATTTTTCGTCTTTAGAATAATCTCCATCTTGATCTTCTTCTTCAGGATTTAACTTAGATATTAATTTATTAATTTTTCGATAAAGATCTATATTCTC
>Ga0315328_10000602_pt1 | contig 15771 bp, 12 predicted proteins | sample M120032315metaG_FD_203462 | JGI IMG/M metagenome (GOLD analysis project Ga0315328, IMG submission 203462) | Ammonia-oxidizing marine archaeal communities from Monterey Bay, California, United States - M1 200m 32315 | ecosystem: Environmental > Aquatic > Marine > Intertidal zone | place: USA... | reverse complement strand
TTGGCCAAGCGCGACTGCTTACTGTAATCTCTTCCAGGCCATGATCAGCACGCCGATGATCACGACGGCCACGACTACACCGAAAATGACGAAGTATTTTCCGGACTTGTTCGATTTCTTGCTGAAGCCCTTGGCCGGCCCCTTGGGGGCTGAGTCGAGATTCCCAAACCGGACACCTTGCTCAAGGTGCTTGTCGTGGGACTGGGCTTTCCGGGGGCCATCGAGCTTCAACTCCACTTCGCCGAAGGTGATCACCTCGCTGGGTTGCAGCGGCGACTCGGCGACCTTGTTGCCGTTGATATAGGTGCCGTTGGTGGAGCCCAGATCGCGGACGTGCGCGTCTTCACCACGCAATAACAACTCGGCATGGCTCCCGGAAACGGATTCATGCGGAAGAGTGATATCGTTCTCATCGTCGCGACCGACTGCGGTGGCCTCCTTCGTAAACTCAAACGAGGTTGGCTCAATTCCTTCGGTTAAAACGATCAGCTTGGGCATTGCTCAGTCCGGAGCCGCAATTTGCTGCCCAAGTTGCTACAAGTCAACGGGTTTCTGTTAAACCGGCGTGTATTTCTGCCAAAAAACGTCAGGCAGTCGCGGGAGCAGTGTCGCCCAAGCCGTCGTCGAGCTTGGGCTTGTCGCTCCTCGGGGCGTCCGGCGTGGGGGTGGTGGCGTCGGCTCCCGAGGGCGGGTCAACGTCGGGTGGCGGCGCGGTAGGGGTGAATTTGCCGGTGAGCACGATGTCCTTGACCTGTTTGCCGTCGAGTGTCTCGTACTCGAGCAGGGCGTTGGCGATGAGGTCGAGTTTGTCGCGGTTTTCGTTGATGAGCTTCTTGGCCAACTCGTATCCTTCGTCGATCAACCGGCGCACCTCGGCGTCAATCTGCTGGGCGGTCTGCTCGCTGTAAGTCTTATTCTGCGAAATTTCCTTGCCGAGGAACACATACTCGTCGGTGTCGCCGTAGAGGACCATGCCGAGTTTGTCGCTCATGCCCCACTGGGTGACCATGGCATGGGCCATGTTGGTGGCCTGCTTGATGTCGCTGGACGCACCGGTGGAGATGTCGCCGGTCACGATTTCCTCGGCGATCCGGCCAGCCATGGTCATGGCGATAGTTTCGCGCATCTCTTTGCTTTGGCGGTTGAGCACGTCCTCCTTGGGTAGCGACATCGTGGCGCCAAGCGCCTGGCCGCGCGGGATGATGGTGACCTTGTGCAACGGATGGCACTTCTCGAGCAGGACATTGAGCAGCGCATGGCCGGCCTCATGCCAAGCGGTGGTTTTTTTGTCCTCGTCGGTCATTGCCATGCTGCGGCGCTCGCGGCCCCAGCGCACCTTGTCACGGGCTTCCTCAAGCTCAGGCATGTTGATGGCTTTCTTGTCGGTGCGCGCTGCCAGCAGCGCGGCCTCGTTAAGCAAATTGGCCAGTTCCGCCCCGGAAAACCCAGGTGTGCCCCTGGCAATGATGCTGAGGTCGACCACCTTGGCTAGCTTCACTTTTTTGGCGTGAACCTTGAGGATTTCCTCGCGGCCGCGCACGTCGGGCAGGTTTACCGTGAGTTGTCGGTCGAAGCGGCCCGGGCGCAACAGGGCGGGATCGAGGACGTCCGGTCGGTTGGTGGCGGCGATGATGATGATGCCTTCCTGCGTGTCAAAGCCGTCCATCTCAACAAGCAGGGCGTTGAGCGTCTGTTCGCGTTCGTCGTTGCCGCCGCCCAGCCCGTGTCCGCGCGAGCGTCCCACGGCATCGATCTCGTCGATGAACACTAGACATGGCGTGCTCTTGCGGGCTTGGTCGAACATGTCGCGCACGCGGCTAGCGCCAACGCCGACGAACATCTCCACAAAGTCCGAGCCGCTGATGCTGAAGAAGGAGGCCTCGGCTTCGCCGGCGATGGCCTTGGCCAATAGCGTCTTACCGGTGCCCGGCGGGCCAACCATCAGGACACCCCTGGGTATTTTGCCGCCAAGTTTCTGGAATTTTTTTGGATCCTTGAGAAACTCCACCAACTCGGAAACCTCCTCGCAGGCTTCATTGATACCGGCGACATCCTTGAAAGTGATTTTGTTTTTCTCCTTGTTGAGCATCCGGGCCTTGCTCTTGCCAAAGCTCATCGCGCCACGACCGGCGCTACGAATCTGCCGGATGAGCACAAACCAGATGAGCACAAAAATGATCAGGATCGGCAGCAGGTTCATGATAAACCCCATCAGCATGGTGTTCTTATCGCGCGACTGGAACCCGGCGTCCTTTAGGGATTTCTCCTGATCCTCGTCAAGCTTGTCCTCGAATGAGAACCGGGTTTTTTTTCTGCCATCATCGCGGTAACCGGTGATGGTGTACATCACGGAGGAGTTGGGTGGTGGATACTCGATGTAGCCCTCGCTTACCTCGCCGTGGGCGATCCAGTCCTGCAGGGTGTTGTAATCGACCTGCACTCTTTGGGTCGTGCCGGTTGTTTTGCCGACCTGGAATAGCATCACGACCATGAAGATGCCCAGTGCCCAAAGCATCCATGAGCGCGGATTCGGAAAACGATCCTCGCCGTTGGATTTGGGCTTATCTCCCTTTATTTTTGGTGGTTTCTCGTCAGCCATTTCCTTCGAACAGGGGAGTATAACACAACAGTTTGCGTTGTGGCAACCTGCAAGCAAAACTGTAAAAGCAAGACTTGGGCCTGAGCGCTCCCGCTTGGCCAATCGGGGCTATTTGCCGCCCTTGGCTGCTCGCTTGGCCTTTGGCTCGAACTCGAAGCCAACGTCGCCGTCCGGCTTGAGCACGAGAAAGGCCTTGAATGGCCGACTGCGCTTGGAGATGAAGTTGGGGATCAGGTCTGTCCTGCCGTCCTTGAGTAGCTTGGCGACCTGTTCCTTTTCGATGTCGCGCTTGAGAATTGTCTTGCCGGTGCGGAACTTGCACTCCCGCACTTTGCCGGTGTTCTTTTCGCAAACGTAGGCACGGCCGTGCTCGTACACGGGGCTTTTGCACTTGGGGCATGTGCCGATCGGTTCCTGCCCGCTGAAGTCGGCATCCTCCTCGTCCTCGTCCTCGTTGCCGAAGTCGAACTCCACCTTGTGTTCGCCGGTCAGCTTCAACTCCGCCGAGAAGGCGCGGCCCATCTTGCTGCGGAAACCATCGAGCGGGCCTATGCGGCCGTTGGCCACCAGTTCGTCCGCCTCGGGCAGTTCGAACTGCCGTCCGCCCATCGTCTTCCAGAAACTGAAATCGCAACCGCTGGCCTCGCAGTGGAATCGCTTGTACGTTTCTTTCACCATACCATCGCACTTGGGGCAGGGCGTTTTCAATTTGCCGTAGTCACCCGGCACCGTGTCGCCGTCGAACGCCTTGGCTGTGCCGACGAGTTTCTCGGTCATCGAGCGAATCTCACTCATGAACGAGTCTCGGTTGAAGTTTCGGCGCTCGATCTCCTTGAGCTTGAATTCCCACTCGCCGGTCAACTCTGGCTTCGAGAGTGCGTCTACCTTGAGTGCCGTGAGCAGCGTGATCAGCGAGGACGCCTGCACCGTTGGGATGAGTTCACGTAACTCGCGAACCATATATTTGTGGCGGATTAATTCCTCGATGATCGAGGCCCGTGTCGCCGGTGTGCCGAGTCCCTTGTCGCTCATGGCCTCTCGCAGTTCATCATTGTTGATACGTTTGCCGGCGTGTTCCATCGCACCGAGCAGCGTGGCTTCTGTGTAGCGCGCTGGTGGCCGGGTGGCCTTGGCCTCGACGCTTATCTCGCTCGCCTGCACCGACTCACCGGTCGCCACCGGCACCAGGTGTCCGTCGTCAGACTTGGCCTGGTCGCGCCCGTAAACCGTGAGCCAACCGGGCTTCATAAGCACCTTGCCATCGGTCTTGAACGGTTCGCTTTCCACGCGGGTGATGCGGGTTGTGACCAGGAATTCCGCCGAAGGATAAAACACGGCTATGAACCGCTTGGCCACGAGGTCGTAAATTTTCTGCTCCTGCTCCTTGAGCGTGCCAGGCGCCGGCTTGAGCGTAGGGATGATGGCAAAGTGATCAGAAATCTTAGTGTTGTTAAAAACCTTCTTGTTGCCGCCGTGCACCCAGTCGTTTTTCAGCACATCGCTGGCGAGCTTGCCGTAGCGAGCTTGGCCAAGCGACTCAAGCGTCTGCTTCACCGTGTCGGTGTAGTCTTCCGGCAGATAGCGCGAGTCGGTACGAGGATAGGTCAGAACCTTGTGCCGCTCGTACAGCGCTTGCGCGATGCCCAGCGTGTTGCGCGCCGAGAAACCAAACCGCGCGTTGGCCTCCCGCTGCAGCGTTGTGAGGTCGAATAACGCCGCCGCCGCCTGCTTAGTCGGCTTGCTTTGCTCGCTTACCTCGCCGGCTTGGCCGTCGCACTTGGCCTGGATGCCGTCCGCTTTGGACTGTTCCCAAATACGCTCCGCACGTTTGTGGGCGTCGTCGGGATCTTTCTTGAAACCCTCGTCGAGCCACCGGCCTGTGTACTCACCGGCGGTGGCACGGAAGGTGGCGTGCACTTCCCAGTAATCTTTTGGCTCAAACGCACGAATCTCTTTTTCGCGCTCGACTACCACGGCCAGCGTCGGCGTCTGCACCCGGCCGACCGGCGTCAGGTAAAACCCGCCGCTCTTCGAGTTGAACGCTGTCATCGCTCGCGTGCCGTTGATGCCCACGAGCCAGTCAGCCTCGCTCCGACAACTGGCGGCGTTGGCCAGCGGTTTCATGTCGTCATCGCTGCGCAGATTGGCGAAGCCGGTGCGAATCGCGTCCGGCGTCATCGACTGCAGCCAAAGACGCGAGACGGATTTGCCCGCCGTTTTCTTCGGGTGCTTCGCTATTGCGTACTGGATGATGTAGCGAAAAATCAGTTCCCCCTCGCGTCCGGCGTCGCACGCGTTCACAAGGCAATCGATGTCGTCGCGCTTAATCAGACGCAGCAACACCCGCAGCCGCGCCTCGCTCTTGGCGATCGGCTCCAGGTCAAAATGCGTGGGGATGTGAGGCAGCTTGTCGAAGGTCCACTTGCCGCGTTTGATCTCCTGTTCAGGCGGAACGATGATCGTCAGCAGATGGCCCACGGCCGAGGAAATTACGTAGTTGTCGTTCTCGAAAAAGTCCTTCGACTTGTCGCGAGGCGCCTTGAGCACACGGGCGATATCGGTCGCGACCGACGGTTTCTCTGCGATGACAAGTGATTTCCCCAAGACGTTTTAAGCGGACTGTGGTTTCAAGCGGCGCTTGGCCAGGCGCGGCTAAATCGTGCGGCGCGCAAAATGGAGAAAAACCAAAACCAAGTCAAAGCCCAAAATTTTTTTGGCCAAGTGTGGGCAATTATAGTGCAATTTCAACGCAAACGGCTCAGCCATTGGAGAGGGCGTTGATTTGGTTGGCGGCGAAACCGGCACCGAAGCCGTTGTCGATATTCACCACGGTCACTCCGCTGCCGCAACTGTTGAGCATGCCCAGCAACGCCGCCACGCCACCGAAACTTGCCCCATAGCCCACGCTCGTCGGCACGGCGATCACTGGGCGATGCACCAACCCGGCGACCACGCTGGGCAGCGCGCCCTCCATGCCGGCGACGGCGATGACGACGCTGGCCTCGCGTACGGCGGGCATGCTCGCGAGCAGGCGGTGCAGCCCGGCCACGCCGACGTCGTTTACGCGCACAACCTCGTTACCCATGAAATCCGCCGTGACGGCAGCCTCGTCGGCGACCGGCAAATCACTCGTTCCGGCGCACAACACGGCGATGTTACCGGGGCGCTTGGCCAAGCGCCTGGCTTCGACCGCGATGCACCGAGCCGACTCCTGGTGGACGGCATCGGGAAATACACCGCGCACGGCGGCGGCATGGTCGGCGTTGGCTCGGGTGATCAGCACACGCTCCTCGTGCTCCATCACCTTGGCAGCGATGGCGGCGACTTGGCCCGGGGTTTTTCCCGAGCCGAAAATAATCTCGGGGAATCCCTGCCGCAGAGACCGGTGCGCATCGACCTGCGCGAAGCCTAAGTCGTCAATCGGTGCGGCGCACAGCACGCGCAGCACCCCGGCCTCGTCGATCTCGCCGGCCTTGAAGCGCTGCAGCAATTGGCTGGTTTCGTCTGGTGTCACCACCGGGGAATTAACACCAGCCATGCTGCTGCGTCACGCCGGAAACACGCTTGACCAAGGGGGAATCGATCTTGACCGCCTTGGGGCCGATGACTAGCCTCGCCTGTGTTGATGGTTGTTGTGCATGAGGTGCGACGGCCGCCTTTCACGATATCTAGGAGTGAACAACGATCCAAACCCAGGCGCAGTGCCGTAACATTCTCATCCACCGTGGACTTTAAAGACATCAAAAGTATCGTAGACTTGATGAAGAAAAACTCCCTTTCTGAGTTCGAAATGGAGAAGGAGGGATTCAAGATCAAGCTGCGCCGCGCCTCCAGGGAGGGCAAATCAGAAGAGGTGCAGGTGCAGCACTACCTGCCGCCGGTCGCGGCGGTCGAGGCACCGGTCACTGCGCCGGCACCCGAATCCGCGCAGGCGCCCGATCCCGAGATCAAGTCGCCGATGATCGGCACTTTTTACCGCAAGCCTTCGCCCGAGTCCGAGACGTACGTGGAAATCGGCGACACGGTGATGGCCAACACGGTGGTTTGCATTGTCGAGGCGATGAAGGTGATGAACGAGATCAAGGCTGAGATGAGCGGCGTGATCACGGAAATCCTCGTCGAAGACAGCCGCCCGGTGGAATTCGGCCAACCGCTGTTCCGGGTGCGCCCCGCGTGATGAAGCGACGCAGCACGATCGTTAGCCAGGATCCACCGAATGTTTGAAAAATTACTGGTAGCCAATCGCGGGGAGATCGCCGTACGGGTCATCCGCGCTTGCAAGGAGTTGAATGTCCGCACTGTGGCGGTGTACTCTGAGGCGGACTCGAACTCCATGCACGCCCAGATGGCGGACGAAGCCATCTGCATCGGCGGCGCGGCCAGCGCTGAGAGTTACCTGCGGATCGACCGCATCATCGGAGCGGCCGAGATTTCCGATGTCGATGCCATCCATCCCGGCTACGGGTTCCTCTCCGAGAATGCTCACTTCGCCGAGGTCTGCGAGAACTGCAACATCCGATTCATTGGCCCGAAGTCCGACGCGATGAATGCGCTTGAGGACAAGGCCCTGAGCCGCGAATTGGCCCGCAAGACCGGCGTGCCGATCCCTCCCGGCTCGAAGAACATCGTCGAGACCGAGCAGGAGGCACTCAAGACCGCCAAGGAAATCGGCTATCCCGTGATGATCAAGGCTGTGGCCGGTGGAGGCGGACGCGGAATGCGCACTGCACACAACGATATCTCGTTGGTCAAGGGCTACCACACCGCCCGCAGCGAGGCCGAAAAGTCCTTTGCCAACAGTGGCGTTTACATCGAGAAACTCATCGAGAATCCGCGCCACATCGAGTTCCAGATCATCGGCGACACAAAGGGAAACATTATCCATCTTGGCGAACGCGACTGCTCCATACAGCGCCGAAACCAGAAGCTCGTTGAGGAAACGCCCTCTCCTTTTCTCGAGGGCAAGTACAAGAAATTGCGCGCTCAAATGGGCAAGGCGGCCATCAAGATTGCGCAGGCAGCGCAGTACACCAACGCCGGCACCGTTGAGTTCATCGTAGATGACAAGGGTAACTTCTACTTCCTCGAGGTCAACAAGCGCATCCAGGTTGAGCACCCCATCACCGAGGAGGTCACCGGCATCGATCTTGTCAAGCAGCAGATTCTCGTCGCAATGGGCGAGCCGTTGAAACTCTCGCAAAGCGATATCAAATTCAACGGCCATGCCATCGAGTGCCGTATCAATGCCGAGGATCCGTGGAATGAATTCCGCCCGAGCCCCGGCAAGATTGAGATGTACTACGCGCCCGGAGGACGCGGCGTGCGACTCGATAGCCACGCCTACGCAGGCTACACCATCCCGAGCCACTACGACTCGATGATCGCCAAGCTCATCACCTACGGCACCAACCGGCGCGACGCCATGAACAAGATGAACCGAGCCCTCGACGAGTACATCATCACTGGCATCAAGACGACCATCCCGTTCGAGAAAGCCATCCTGCATGACCCGGAATTTTGCCGGGGCGTCTACACCACCAATTTCGTCGAGGAACTTCTCGGCGGTGGCCGCCGAGAACTTATTCAGGAAAAAGCCTGAGCCGTGCTTGGCCAAGAGATTAGCCTTGGCAATGGGGGAGAACCAACTGCTGCGCCAGCTATTGGATTGTGACACTCCACGATGCTCCCGCTTAAGTGAAAAACTTCGATGCAGCCGAAACTTGCCAAGCCGCCGCGCATAGGCAAGCTTCCCCGCGTGACTCAACAGGGTAACTTAAATCGCCGTAACTTTCTTAAGACCGCCAGCGCCGCAACGCTCGGCGCCTTGGCTGCCGGTGACCCCCGCCAAATTATGGCCAAGCCGACCGGGGAGAGGATTGAGCCAAGCGCCGACGCCATGATCGTCCTCTGGATGGGCGGTGGCATGGCTCACACCGAGACGTTTGACCCCAAGCGCTATACGCCGTTTGAGAAAGGCCTATCGCCGAATCAAGTGCTCAGCACCTTCCCGGCGATCGACTCGGCGGTGGATCACATCAAGCTGACCAAGGGGCTCGAGAAAATTGGCTCGGTGATCGATCGCGGCACCCTAATCCGCACCTACAAGGCCGGCGACCTCGGGTTCATCCTGCACTCGCGCCACCAGTACCAATGGCACACCGGCTACGCGCCACCGCAGACCGTTGCCGCCCCTCACATCGGCGCGGTGATTGCCCGTACACTTGGCCCGCGCGACCCGGCGATGCCGGCGTTCATCGACATTGGCCAGCGGCTCGACGTTGGCGAGGGCGAGGAACTTAAGGCGTTCCACTCGGGCGGATTCCTCGGCAGCGAGTACGGGCCGTTCCATATTGCCAACGCGGATGAAGCGCTAAACACCGTCCGCCCGCCGGCCGGCATGAGTAGGTCGCGCTTTGCCAGCCGCTACAAGGTATACAAAAAATTGGTCGCCCAAAGTCCCGTTGGCCTCGCCGGCAGCGACTATCAAAAAGAATCGCTCCTGCGCTCGCTCGACAACGCGCATCGCCTGCTGACCTCGCCGTCGGCCAAGGCGTTTGACTTGTCGCTCGAGAAAAAGGAAGTGTTCGACACGTACAACACCGGCCAGTTCGGGCGCGGCTGTTTACTGGCGCGCCGACTGGTCGAGGCCGGTGCACGCTTCATCGAGTTGACCACCGAGTATGTGCCGTTCCTGAATTGGGACACGCACGAGAACGGCCACACGCGCCTCACCGACCTGAAGCGCCTGATCGACGCCCCGATCGCGCAGCTCGTGCTCGACCTCGAGGAGCGCGGCCTGCTAGACCGCACGCTGATCGTGCTCGCCAGCGAATTCAGCCGTGACATGCTTGTTGAGGGCAAGCCGGGCAACAAGGTGAGGGATCAAGTCAAAGTGCCGGATACCATCAACGAGTTGAAGCATTATGGCATGCACCGGCATTTCACCGACGCCGGCTCCGTGCTGCTCTTTGGCGGCGGCATCAAAAAAGGCCACCTCCACGGCGTGACAGCTGACGAGCGCCCCTGCTCGACCGTCAGGGATCCGGTCGTTATCGAGGATTTACACGCCACCCTTTACAAGGCCATGGGCATCTCTCCCAAACTGGCTTACGAGGTGGAGAAACGCCCATTCTACGTCACCCGTGACGGCCTCGGCAAACCGATCGAGAGTCTCTACGGTTGATCCCAAGCCAAGTGAAGGCGGCAACTTGGTGGTGTGTCTCGTGCACCTAAACTGCGACCGATTTTAAAATGACTGACAGGCTCATTTCCGCTTTTGCGATCTTATTTTCGTTGTCTTTGGGTTGCTCTTCGTTCGCGCAAGAACTCTCCGATGACCGAACGGTTCGCGTTTTCATTTTTGCCGGGCAATCCAATATGGTGGGCTCTGATTCAAGAGTTCAGGACATCAAGCGTTACCCGCCATTTGCCGGATTGGAAAGCTCGCAGGAAAATGTCCGTTTCTCCTACTCCATCGGTCGCGAAAATAAAACCAACAGCAACGGTTGGGTGGATCTTCAACCGGTCAATAATACCGTTGGCCCAGAGCTGAGCTTTGCTCGAAAGGTTTCTCAAAACATCAAAGCCCCTATCGCGATCATCAAGTGTGCGGCCGGCGGCACCCACTTGGGTGGTGATTGGAACCCGGACAAACCGAGCCGCTTCAAGATGTATCCGTTGACACTTAATCTGGTTAAATCCTCGCTGGCTAAGTTGGATCAAAAGGGCATCAAATATCGAATTGAAGGGTTCATGTGGCATCAGGGCGAAAACGATATGTTTGAGGAAAGCTATATGCCCAACTACGGAAAGAATTTGCAGAACTTCATCGCAAAATGGCGGCGTGACCTCAACACCCCGAAGCTGCAATTCTACATCGGCGAACTATGCACGAAGACTATTTGGGGCATGGATCTTCGCCCCCGCATGTACGCCATCAGCGAGGGGCAGCGTGAAGTCACCAAAACCGATCCTTTTGCCGAATACATTCCGACTGCCCACATCGGAGTTGAGATCGGCAATCCTGTTGGCCTGCACTACCACTATGGTACATTGGGGCAATTGGAACACGGCGTGAACTATGCCGACGCTTATTTGAAAATGATCGGGAAACACTCGCCCCAGGCTCGTCCATTGAAAACTTGGCCTTACAAAAAAGGTAGCGAGGTAAAATTATTTATCCTCGCCGGCCACCGAAACATGGAAGGCGAACGAGCCTTCATTCAAGAAGTTGGAAGTTCAAAGAATCATCAATCTCTCCTTAAAAACAATCCAACCATCGCCTACAAATATAGTTTGGGTGGCGGCTATCGAAAATCTAAATCATGGGAGCCACTTGGTCCTGTTGACTTTTACGACACGTTCGGCCCGGAACTCAGCTTTGGTCAAGCACTCCAAGCCAAGCACAAAAAAAACATCGTCATAGCGAAGTTTACCCACAGTGGATCGCAGATCATCGACTGGACACCGGCGGGCAGTTTGGCCAAGTCGCGCCATATTTATCCGGCATTCATTAACTTCATTAAAGAGACGATTGGTGAACTGCAATCCAAAGGCCAAGCGGTGGAATTGGCAGGTGTTTTTTATCACCTCGGTGAAAACGACATGTCCTTTTATCCATACAGAAAGCAGGCTGCAGAACGCTTGCAATCGATCATCAAGCAAAGCCGAGCGGATCTTGGCCAACCCTTGCTCAAGTGGTATGTCAGTCAGCAACCTCCCACCAATGATAAAGGTGTCAACTCAATCGATGTCATTTCAGACGTCGAAACAATCGCCGCCGCCGATCCGCACCTCATTCACATCAAAGCCTTCAATCTTCCGCCGCAGGAAAAGAAACTCGTCATCGAGACAGGTGGCATCATTGAACTGGGCAACTTAATCGCCAAAGAATACTTGAGTGCGAAGAAATAAGAGTCTCAATCAGAAAAAATGAAGCGGTTTAATGGGGGCCAACCCTCGTTTGGTCATCAATACCAAAGATGAAACACCTCTTATTCACGACAATCGCAGCCGTGCTGTTAGTGGGATGCGGGAAACCTAGCTTGGATATTTGGTAAGCTTCTTCGAGTGGATATCTGGAATCCGTTAGACTTAATTTGACGCTTGGTACAAATATCAATGCTAGGGATGCCAACCAAATGACCCCATTATTTCACGCTGTAAGCAATGAAAAGATGGCGGTGACTGAATTTCTTATCAAAGAGGGTGCGGAAATTAACACATACGATAATAAACGGAAAACACCACCGGATTATACCGTAGAACTTAAGCATGCAGAACTCACCAACCTCCTCCGCAAGCATGGCGCAAAGACGAGTGAAGAAATGATGGTTGACAGAAAGAAGAAAGGGGTAATATAAACAAAAACCGCCAACCTCCCCCACAAACACGGCTGTAAGACTGGTAAAGAATTGAAAGCCGCTTGCAAATGAAAATACCTTGCCCAAACTGCAATCATCGCTTGAAAATCCCCGAGGAACTTGCGGGTCATACCATTGAGTGTCCTTACTTTAACACTAACTTAGTTGTGACGCCGCAGTAGCCGATCGCGTTGGTGGCAGATCTAAAGGTGTGGCTTCAACTCATGTGCCACGGACTTCGTCACTTTTTTTTCGAGCAACTTGTAGGCCGGGCTGGTCCAGTGAAACCGGTCACCGCGAGCCAGGTTCAATTTGTCCGCGAGTAGCACATAGAAATCGTTCACCGGAACTTTCATTTCGGTCATGACTTTGGCCGCCAGACGGTTGTGTTCCACGATAACCGGGTTGATCTCCGGCTCGAGTTTGAGTTTCGAGGGCTCGCCCTTCGTCGTGACGGGCGTGCTGCTCGCCCACAAGATTCGTGCCTTGGGTAGCGCCTTGCGGATCACTCGCACGTAGCCTTTCGTGAGCGGCTCGAAGGTGCCGTCCTTGATCCGCCCCTCTTGCCACCCGTGCAAGCCGATGTTGAAATGGACGACATCGTAGGGTCCGTTGGCCAGGACCGCGGGCAGGAGCATATCGTTCAGGTGTTCCGATTGGTGGTAGGGATTGACCCACGCGTCCACATAGGCTTTTCCTTCGAGCGCCTTGACCACCTGGTTCTTGTAGCCATTGAGGATCGAGTCGCCGATCAAAAGAACTCGCGGGCGTTTCTTATCGAAGACCACTGCCTTCTCAAGCTTCCAACCTTTTCCGTCGGCATGCAGGCGCTTGTCAGGCTCTTCGGCGCAAGCGCTGAGAGAGGCACAGGCTAGAAAGGCCCAGAGGAATCTCAATAGCACTTTCTCAATATGATTTGTCATGGGACTATCTTCTACGAATGCGCCTCGCTTGGCAACGATTTCTGGGAACCTGAAACCCGCGCATGTTCATCAGGACCGGAAGCTTCGCCGACTCCAGCTTGAATGCCTGTCTCCATTTTCGCTGTTTCTAAAATTTAGCTGCAGCCAACCGATCCGCGCCGGTCTGCCCTCCGGGAAGAACTTAGGCTGGTTCGCAGTGCTGTGTCCCAACACTTCCCGATAAAATTAGTGCCTGGCCAATCCTTTGAGGTTTGACTGTTGACGGTGAAAAACTCATGTTCCCACCAGATTTCATTATGAAGAACCATCGCTACACTCTCGCCCGGAAAGCCGATTTCATGAAACGCACAATCAACCGCCGTGATGCGATGAAGATGATGGCCGCGAGCACGGGGTTCTGCCTGACAGGTAAAACAGTCTCTCGAGCGGCTGACTCGCCAAATGAGAAATTGAATGTTGCGTTGATCGGCATCGGAGGACAGGGAGGATCGAATTTGCGGGGAGTCTCCAGCCAAAATATCGTCGCGCTGTGTGACGTCGACGAAAAAAGGGGTGCAAAGGGCTTCGGTCAATTCCCCAAAGTGGCAAAGTTTAGCGACTACCGTGTCATGTTCGACAAAATGGAAAAAGATATCGATGCCGTCGTGGTCAGCACGCCGGACCATTCGCATTTCCATCCGTCGATGATTGCCATGTCACTTGGCAAGCACCTCTATTGCGAAAAACCGATGGCACACAATGTGTGGCAGGTTCGCAAAATGACGGAACTGGCCGCCAAGAACAATCTGGCGACCCAGTTGGGTGTACAACGGCACACGATCGGCAACGTACACCGAGTCGTCGAACTGATCCGCGCCGGGGCGGTCGGGCAAGTGACGGAAGTTCACAGTTGGGTCGGTGGTAGTCGTGGAATGCCAAGCATGCCCAGGGACAAACAGAAGGTGCCCTCGCATCTCAACTGGGACGTCTGGTTGGGGCCGGCTCCAGAACGTGACTACAACAAAGCCTATTGCCCCTACAACTGGCGATTCTGGTGGGACTTCGGTACCGGTGAAACAGGCAACTGGGGATGCCACACTCTTGACATCCCCTTCTGGGCTTTACAGTTGGACTATCCGACTCGCGTTGAAGGGAGCGGCCCCGAGGTACATCCGCAGACCACGCCAAAGTCGATGACAACCAGCTTCAAGTACCCAGCCAAAGGCAACCGAGGAGACGTCACACTGCATTGGTATCACACCGGCAGTGGCCCCCAGGTGCTGAAGGAAAAGAACCTCTCCCTCAAGGGTGCCAACAATGTCTTTGTCGGTACAGAAGGCATCCTGGTATGCGGATTCGGAACCCACAAACTCTACCCTGAAGAGAAGTTCTCGAACTTTAGCGCACCGGAACAATCAATTCCCGATTCGCCTGGATTTCACAAGGAGTGGATCACAGCGTGCAAAGGTGGGAAAACGGCAACATGTAATTTCGACTACTCGGGTCCACTCACAGAAACGGTGTTGCTCGGCAATGTCGCCTATCGAGCGGGTGGCGGATTCCAATGGGACTCCAAGAACCTGAAAGCGATAGGCAACGATACCGCTCAACAGTACATCAGAGAAGCAGTTCGCAGGGGCTGGGAAATTAAGGTAGATCGGACGCGCTAAGACCCCTCAAGGGCATTATCGGCGATTTTACAGGACAAATTGATGGGCTTGAGAAGGACCTGCTAACCGAAGAAAGTACTTCAACGTATTAAAGGCAAATGAAACACCTACTGCTCACAACAATCGCAGCTGTGCTGTTGGTGGGGTGTGCGACCCAAGCGAAGCAGTTAGCTTCTGCATCAGAATCGAAATTAAATGAACCCATTGCCGAAGTGCCAGCGCAGTCTTCGAAGCCTTTGTCAGAAGCAGATAAAGCTTTGATTGATGCTGCCTTAACGGGAAACATTGAAGCAGCCAAACAAGCCATTGTTGATGATGCGAATGTGAATGTGAAGGGTTCGGGTAGATGGACTCCTATGCATTTTGCAACTTGGGGCGGCTACAAGGAAGTCGTTAAACTGTTAATCGCTAAGGATGCGGATTTGAATGCAGAGGATGTTAATGGCAAAACACCGCTAGATTGGAGCGGAGGCGAAGAGGAAACCGCCGATCTCCTCAGAAACTACGGCGGTAAGACGAGTGAAGAATTATCAATTCATATAGCTGCCGAACGTGGGAACATCACAGTCTTTAAACAGCACCTTGCTGCTGGGGAAAATGTGAATGCGAAGGATAGGATTGGTAAAACACCACTGGATCGGGCCATCACCAATTACCAAACCGAAACTGCCGACATCATCCGCAAACACGGCGGCAAGACGGCTGATGAATTGAAAGCTGAAGGCAACTAAATCAGCCCACATTACCACCTGGACGCCGCAGGGTTGTTGCGGCAACAGTTAAAACGCCTTGAAAATTGTGCTCATCAGGATGATTGTCGTGTCGATATGAGATCACTAATTGTTTCAATTGTTGGAGGTTTTCTGTTGGTGGGATGCGGGAAGTCGCAGCGATCGACTCCTCCAGCAGAAGTGGAACCCGCGGAACTTGTTGCTGAAGTGCCAGCGCAGCCGTCGCCTCTTCCTTCAAAAGCGAATTCTGCTGAAGCTGTTGTTGAAGCTACACAACAATTGGAGTCCCTGAAACCGCTGTCGAAAGCAGATAAGCTATTGTTTGGTGCTGCTGAGGCAGGAAATATCGAAGCCGTCAACCAAGCCATGACTGATGGAGCGAATGTCAATGCGAATGATGATGTGTATGGAGGGTGGACTCCCTTGCATTATACGGCTATTGGAGGCCATAAGGAAATCGCCAAACTGTTTCTAGCCAAAGGGGCGAATGTCAATGCGAAGAATGAT
>Ga0315328_10000601_pt1 | contig 15786 bp, 12 predicted proteins | sample M120032315metaG_FD_203462 | JGI IMG/M metagenome (GOLD analysis project Ga0315328, IMG submission 203462) | Ammonia-oxidizing marine archaeal communities from Monterey Bay, California, United States - M1 200m 32315 | ecosystem: Environmental > Aquatic > Marine > Intertidal zone | place: USA... | reverse complement strand
CACGGTGGCTGCCGCGGGGGGGGCGTTCGAAGAGGCTCTCGAGCTGCTGGTCGAAGCTATGCTGCAGTCACCTCGCTTCCTCTATCGTATCGAAAACGAGCGCGGCGACGGCACCGCCTGGCCGGTGAGCGAATACGAGTTGGCCTCGCGGATGAGCTATATCATTTGGGGTGCACCGCCCGATGCTCAACTGCTCACGGCGGCCGAGAACGGCCAACTCTTCGAGGACGACGGCTTGAATGCGCAACTCAAGCGGATGCTCGACGACCCGCGCGCAGCCAAGCGGTCCGCCGAGTTCGTCCACGAATGGCTTAACCTCGGCCGCTTGGCCAACATGAAACCCAACCCGGAAAAGTTTCCGCAGTGGAATGCCGGCTTGGCTAACGACATGCGTGCCGAGACGATCGCTTTTTTCGACGACGTGGTTTGGAAGCAAAAACGCCCGATGGCCGACCTGCTCAATGCCAAGGTCACCTACGCCACGCCACGATTGGCCAGGCACTACGGCCTGCCCGTGCTGGGCGAGGGCCTGTCTAGGTACGACCTGAAATCCGTCCCCGAGCGGGGCGGTCTGCTGACCCAGGGCAGCGTGTTGACTATTGGCGGCGATGAGGCGTCGATGGTGACACGCGGACTCTTCGTGCTGCACGACCTTCTGCGAAGCGGGGTGAAAGATCCGCCGCCATCGGTCAATACTGAACCGGTGCCATCGAAGGCCGGATTGACCCAGCGCAACATCGCCAGGAAACGCATCGCGGACAAGACCTGCGGCGGCTGCCACATCAAGTTCGAGCCGCTGGCGTTCGGGCTGGAAAAGTTTGATGGTATCGGCGCGTTTCAAGAAAAGGACGAGCACGGCAACACCCTCCGTGACGACGGTGAAATCCTTTTTCCCGGCACGGCTAAGACGGTGCCGTACGAGTCCTCCGCCGAGTTGATGAACCTGCTCGCCAGCAGCGAGCGCGTCCAGCAATGCCTGACCTGGAAGGTGGCCCAGTTCGCGCTTGGCCGACCGCTTGGCCCGGCCGACACCCGCACGCTTGACAAGATTCACCAAGCCGCGCAGAAGGCGGGCGGAACCTATGCCAGTCTGATGCGGGCCATCGTAAAAAGCGACCTGGTGCAAAAAACACAAACCGAAGCAAATTGATGAACAAAATAAACAGGCGAACCGTGCTCAAGGGATTGGGTGGCATGACGATTGGCCTGCCAGTCCTCGAGGAGATGGCCATCCCGGGCGCGGTGGCGGCCAAGGCCAAGGCCGTGCCGGTCCGGGCGTTCAACTTGTTTTTTGGCCTCGGCGTACCCGCCCCGCTGCAAACGGAGGGGTTCGAAGGCGTGCTCGAGCCGCTTAAGCCTCTCCGCGACAAACTGCTCATTATGCGCAAGGTCGACCAGGTGCGCTGTGATGTCAGCGGCATCAACGCCCACTATGATGGCGCGACTGGCTCGTTCACGGCCATGCCGGCCGGAGGCGAGGCCAAGGCCGGCGGCCCCTCCATTGACCAGGTTGTCCGCAAAACTTTTTATCCCGACGGCATGCCGGCCGGAATGGTGCCGACGCTGATTGGTGGGACGTACTTCCGCCGAAGTCGCGTTGGGCGATACGTGCATAGCTACCACGCTGACGGCACCGTCGCCGGAACGATGCAGGAGAAACCGCGTGACCTGTTTGACCGCGTGTTCGGAATGTTGTCCGTCAATGTCGGTGGGGATGCCCGTAAACAGCGGCTTAAGCGCAGCGTGCTCGACACCGTCGTGGGGCAGTACAAGTTTTACACCGGTGCCAACTCCCCGCTTGGTGTGGCGTCCAAGGCCCGCGTTACCGAGCACCTCGAGCGCATCCGTGAGTTCGAGCAGCGTGCCTTCGAGATGAAAAAGAAACTTCCCGGGGCACCGACGCTCCCGCCGCGCTCGAAGGTCGCCCACGGCGGGCCGGCCGACCCGGGCGGGATGGGTATCGACATCACGCTCGAGGAACTTACCACCGAGTGGCGCCTGATGGCCGACCTGTACGCATTGGCCATCCAGATGGATCGCGTGCGGTTCGGCTCCCTGACTTTTCTCGCCGCCGGCGAGCGCATCCGACTGACTGGCGACTACGAATACGGCGGACGAAAAGTTTTCCAGTTCGACGATGCAACCCAGCACAACGCCACCGCCGACAAGGGCTGCAGCCACGAGTGGTGGCACAAGTTCAACGAGAAGAATAAGAACATCCAGCTCCGCGCCCATGCCCACATGAAGATGCGCGAGGTCGCCTACTTCCTGAGCAGGCTCGACGAGCAGAAGGAGGCCAACGGCCTGTCGATCCTTGAGAACTCAATGATTACTATCTCCACAGAGTCGGGTGACGGCCGGCACAACGACGTGAAGCGCGAACTCTCCGGCGTGTTCCACGCGATCACCGGTGCCAACGGCCGGTTCAAGTCCGGCATCGTCGACGTGGGCGCCGAGGGGCTCGACGTGTACAACACGATGCTCAATGCCGTGGGGGCCAAGGGCCGCCTCGGCCCGGTCAAGCGCGAGCCCCGCCACATCAGTTCCATCCTGGCCTAAGCTTTGGCCAGCAACCGCTTATAAAGCTCGTACTGCCGCTGAACGAGTTGCTCGCCGGTGAATTCTTCCTTTACGAGTTCCTGGCCCGCTTGGCCAAGCGCGGTTCGCAATGAAGCATCGTTAGCCAGCTTGGCCAGACTCTCCTCCAGCTTGAGCAAGTCGCCCGGCTCGACGAGGTAACCGGTTTTTTCGTCGAGACAGACTTCGCCCGCGCCGTCGCAGTTGAAGGCCACGACCGGCTTGGCGGCGGCCATGGCCTGGGGTAGGGCACGCGGCAGGCCTTCGCGGCGGGAGAGGTGCACGAGCGCATCCATTACGCCGATGAGCGACGGGATTTCGGCAGGCGGCACGAGGCCGGTGAAGAGAAAGTTTTGCTCGCAGCCGATCTGTTTGGCCAAGCGCTCGAACCGCTCGCGCCATATGCCGTCGCCGACGAGCAGGAAGCGAATATTAGGGATGCGCCTGGCCAGGCACGGCGCGATGTTGAACAGGTCGTCGTGACCCTTCAACTCGAAGAGCCGGGCGATTTTACCGACGACAAAGTCGTCCGGTGACAGGCCAAGTGACTCGCGCTTAGCTGGGGAGTTTTCCGCCTCGAGGAACGGTTGAAGGTTGAAGCCGCTCGGGATGCGCGTGTAGTCGTCCGCTTGGCCGATACCGGCGGCGAGGTATTGGTCGCGCATGGCGTCGGCGACGGTGACGAAGTGGTCAGTCATCCTCCCGGCGAAACGCTCGGCACCGCGGAATAGGCCGTTAGCCAGGCAGCCCTGAAACGGACCGAACGACGGGCCGTGTATCGAGTGGATGATTTTCGGCACTCTGGTGCGCTTGGCCGCCAGGCGCCCAATGAAGCCGGCCTTGCCGCTGTGCGTGTGGACAATGTTTGGCCGGAACGACGCAAACGCGTGCTTGAGCTGCCGGTAGGCGAGCCAGTCGCTCAGCGGCCGGATGGGCCGGATGAGATTGGGGACGCGGTGAAACAGTCCGTCGACTTTTTGGACGAGGGGCTCGAGTGAGCCTTCCGGGCCGGTGGTGGGGCCGCAGTAAAGCCGGACATCGACGCCCGGTTTTTCGTGCAGGCCGAGGACAGTTGACACGGTGTTCTCCTGCGCGCCGCCAATGATGAGGCGGGTGATGACATGCGCGACGCGCATGGGTTACTCCGTGCTGCCCGGCAGTTGTCTCATCCGGGTTCGAACCCGCTGCAGTTCCTCCGCCGGGACGGAGTCAGGATCAACGTATTTCAAAAACAGGGTGTAGTTTGTTAACTCTTCGTCATTCTGCTTTTGCGCCTCTGCGATCCGGGCGAGGCGGTAGTAGCTGCGCGGGTCGTTGGGAGCGAATGACTGAAGCGTGGAGAAGTCTTCCTTGGCCAGGTCGTATTGCTTGAGGGCCATGTGTGACTCGGCGCGGTTGAGCAGGATTTCCTCATGGTTGGGGTTGTCGTTGAGCAGACTGTCGAGAAGGTTGATGGCTTCTTTGTGCTGACCCATCGCCATGTAAATGGTGGCTTTCTGGAATTTAAATTTGTCGGCGCCGGTTTGGTTGATGGCGTCATCGATATATTTCATTGCCGAGATGAAATCGCCCTTTTCGGTGTAGGTTGCGGCGATCATTGAAATCAAGTTGGATTTTTGCTGCGAATTGGCCTTGGGCAACTGCATTGCCGACTGATACACCTTAACCGCTTCGCCATATTGTTTCAGTTTGGTAAGTAACTGACCCTTGTCCGTCAGGGTGTTCAAATGGTCAGGATTATCCTTGAGCCAAGTGTCCAGTAGTCCCAGGGCTTTCGCGTTTTGGTCATGATCTAAGTGAAACGCCAGCATAGTGTGGAGGCCCAGCGGTTTGTCGCCAACAAGGAAGTTCATGTGGGGCTTCAATTTTTCGGTCAGATATTTTTCAGCTTCAGCCGTTCTGGATTTTGCCACCAACAAACCTGCCTGGAGGCGAATCAAATCGATTTGCTGTTTGGGGGTAAACGGGTTTGCGTTGTGCATTATCGCGAGACGCTCGATGAAGAGTTGCGCCTTTTCGTGAAGCCCGTAGGATACAAACATGTCCGCGATGTAAAAGACGGGATCGGGTAGCGTTTTTGCGAGTTCGGCGGCCCGCGTCAGTTCGTGGTAGGCTTGGCGAATCTGAGTTTTTCGTGCGAAGTTTAGGCCAAGATGAAAGCAGGTCTGCGTCAGGTCGAACGGGCCGTATGTCTTCAGGGTGCTGTCGATCCGGGATGGGGCCAGAAACTCGTCCTCGCCAATCAGTCGATCCAGATCCTTATCAAATTCATAGTCGGACTCGGAATTGATTTGTCGAAGATTGGCCTGGGCAATTACGTTGCCATTTCGGCTTCCCTCGTAAAGCTCGCAGGCGGCGAGGAAGAGTTTCTCAGCAGCCTCCGACTGGTTGTTCCGGGCAAGGCTCACTCCCCGGTGGTTCAGGTTTCTGGAGAGCCAACCCATGATGATCAACGAGTCGAGAAACTGATTCTTCCACAGACGTTCGCTTTTCTCGGGGAAGTCGTGTTTGGTAACGAACTGTTCCAAGATGGTCTCGGCAAGGGTTGTGTTGGTTGTGACCTGCCCGCTGGTCAGGGGCGGCTTGTCCAGCGTGTCGGCCTCGGAGGGGTAGGGCATCAGTCGGAAAATCCCATTCTCGGGACTCAGGTAAAACTGCTCAAAGAAGTATCCGAAACTGGGGTGCAGATAGTAAATCGGCGTGGTGTCGCTAATGTCATTGAGCATGGTCAGAATCTGCAACTGATCGATGCGCTTGGCCTCATGCACCTCTTTTGGTGGGCGTGGCCAAATCGGGTTGTCGCGATTGGCCAAGCGCACTTGATAATCGGGAGACGCCAATTTGTGCGTCTGTACCAGCAAGGTTTGCCCGCCGGCATCGGACCGTGCCAACTCCGCCCGCAGGAGCTGGCTTTGCGGGCTCATGTCATTATCTGTGAACAGGATGGCCTTACCGGCGGGCAGGCTGTCAGCCAGCCATTTTGCGTAGGTGCCAGTGACATCATTTTTATTGTTGGCAAGGATGGTTCCCAGATTCCGCCAGGCCAACACCCCAATGACTACCAAGGCGGCGACCTGCAACCCGATGTGCAGGCCACGATTCAGAGCCTTGCCCAACTCGGAGGGCTTCTGCCATTTCCGGACTTCATTCTTCCCGGACAACAACAACAGGTATCCCAAAAAATACCCGATGCCCAGCGCCCCAAGATAGTAGAATGTTAGGAACGGAGCGCCGATTCCAGTGACATGCGACAGATTGACCAGTTTGCGTGGACTGACCACGTGGTCGAACGCCACATAAATGCATACTGCGAGGAACAGGAAGTGCACCAACCGAAGGAGGGCAGTCGTAATTGCGGAGGCTGCAGCGTTGGTGTCGCCGAAATTTGCCGGCCAACGAATACTCACCAGCAAAAGCGGCAGGATCGCTGTGGAAGCCATCACCAACACCATCAACCGCTGGCTGAAAAGGCTGCCGAGGAACGATTTCTGCAACCCAAGGTTTGCCATCAATACGTCCAGGAAATTTTCCCCACTGCCGGAGAGCACGGCGACCACCGGCAGTAACAGGTAAAACGACAGGCCGGCCAGGGCGTTTATCGCCAGTTTTAGCGGCAGGCCCTCGCGCAGTAATTGCATGCGGGCTGTCCAGAGCAGCGCGACACAAAACAGGGGTAGGAATCCCACCATGCCCCAGTTATTCGTAATGCCCATCGCGTAAACGAGCACAGCCCGGCTCAACCATCGGGTCTTGTGACCAATCCGGTACTCGAGCAGGCAGCGGATGACGAAGGCGAACAACAACACGTTGAGCATCTCGCCGGTGCCGGCCGTGGCGTGTTGCCAAAAACTAAGCTGCAGGCCGCACACCATCGCTGCGAAAAGAGCAGGCACCCAACTACTCCGCAGACTAAGCAGCGAGTGGGCGCTTTGTTCGCGTTGCCGTTGTTCCTTGGTCCGGTCATGCGGGAGGAGCGCCACGGAGCGCACGAGCATCGCCAGTGTCAGCGCCCCGAATACTGCGGCGAGGATGTTCATCGCCGTTGGCACCATAGAGGCCGGCATCACCCCCAGCGGCAGCGTGAGCAAATACAGTAACGGAGCCTCGGTCTGCGACAGGTCGTTCCACCCTCCGACATTTGACACGGCAGGCAGACTCGCAAAACTAATCCATGTGTGCAGCGTGAATAGGTAAAGCACCAGCATGCCCAGTGCGACGGCCCAGGGAAGGCGGGTTGCGGCGAATGACTTCAGCGGGTTGCTATCTTCTGCCATTGACTCGGTTGCGGCGACAATTGAAACCAATCCATCCACCCATTGCAAGACGGGTTTTGGTAGGATGATTCTCTCCGTAGTCGCGGTTCACGTACTGGTGTTCAACCGCAGGTCGGTCACGCATTCGGCGTGCTGGGTATGGGGAAACATGTCCAGCGGCACGACCTGCTCCAACCGATAGACCCCATCAGCGCAGAGAGCGTTCAAATCCCGTGCCAGCGTCGCCGGATGGCACGAGACATAAATGATCTGCACGGGCCTGCTTTGGCGTAACTGCTCGATCGCCTCAGGGACGCAGCCTTTGCGGGGTGGATCGAGGATGACAGTGGTTTTGCCGGGCTCGAACTTGGTCAGTAGTTTGGGTAGCAGGTGCTCGGTGCGGCCCTCGATGAACTCGCCGTTGCCACCGCCGAATTTGGTGGCGTTTTCGCGGGCGGCGAGGATGGCTCGATGGTCGTACTCTACACTAGCGTAGCGCTTGGCTAAGCTGGCCAGTTCGATTCCCAAAAACCCGACGCCGCAGTATGTGTCGATGAGGTACTCTGCGCCGCTTGCCCGAAAAATTTTTCGCATTACTTCAATCATTCGCGGCAGCATGAAATAGTTCGTTTGAAAAAAGGAATGATCCGGCACTACCCAGTCATCGGGCACCACGCGCAGGTTCACTTTCACTCCGCCCTTGTTTGGCGGGTTGTCGCGGACCTCGGGGATCTGTGCGTTCAACGCCGGGTCGGCGATTTTGCATTCATCGATCTCGACGACCCAGTGCGAGTTGCGCTTGCGGAAGCCGACCAGAAGCTTCTTCGCCTTGCCGTTCCACTGGCTGCGGATGAGGATGCGGTTTCGGTAGTTGTACGGTTTTGGGCAGGCAACGACCGGCGCAATATTGTTTCCGGAAAAACCGCCAATGCGCTCGAACAGCGCGGCGATCTGTTTTTGCTTCATCGCCAACTGCGCCTCGTACGCCATGTGCTGGTACTGGCAGCCGCCGCAGTCACCAAAATAGCTGCATTCCGGCTCGACACGACTTTCCGCCGCCTCGACAACATTAATGAGGTCGGCGCGCGCGAAACTTTTCTTCACCTCAGTGATCTCGCACTCGATTATCTCGCCCTCGATCACCAGTGGCACGAACACGACAAACCCATCCACACGCCCGACGCCTTCGCCGCCGAAGGCAACATCGTCGATGCGCACCGTGATCCGTTGACCGACCTCCGGCCGGGTGATTTCCTCTTTTGCGGTTGTGCTCGGTGAGTCGCTCAAAACAGTTTTCCGCCTGGCCAAGCGCTTGGGTCAAGGCCAAGGCCGGGGCACGTTACCCGTACTGTCTGCCTTGCGAAAGGCTGTTATGAAAAAAGCGCCTACTTTTTGTGGTGCTGCTCGTAATGTTGCCGGAGCAGGTCTTCGCCGAAGTCGCGCTTCAAGTCGCGCACGACGCAGTGGACATGGTTGGCGCCGTTCTGTGTGTTGTCATACTCGATCAGGAAGTCCGGTGCCTGGATTCGGTAGTAGTGTCCCTTGCCCGACTCGAGAGATCCGGCCCAGGCAAAGTGAATCATCTTGAGGTCGAGTCCCTCGAGATACTTCAACCCCTCTTCGGCCAGGTCGGGGCGGTAGTTGCGCAGGTATTCCTCAATGAGTGTCCAGAGCTGTGTGAACTGTTTTTTGTTCATCTCCGATGCAGCCAGACCAAGCGGCTCGAGTCTCCTGGCCTTGCGGTCGGCCTTGGTAATGATATCCGCTGGGGCTTTCTCGTCGACGACGGCCACCTTGCGCTGCTCGGCATTCAGTGACCTAGCCAGGGCGCGGGCAATTTCCTCCTCCGAGGCTAGCACTTGCAAACCCTTGCGCGGACCGTCGAGTACTTTGCCAGGGTTGGTGCCAAGAAAGGACGGCGTCAGGCCGCCGACGTGGCCGTCTACCACGGTAAAGCTCAGCGACAAGTGATGCCCCTCGAAACGCCAGCCCCAAGTGCCTTTGACGCTTGGCTTGCCAAAGATGCTGACGAAATACCATTTTGGGTCGCGGGCGAAGCGGCCCTTCGGGTTGGCGTCGTGCAGGATCTGTTCGAGGCTCATGATCTGCGCGGTTTTTTGCAGGCCGCGGGCGCTCAACACCGAGGCCAGCAGCGCGTAAGCCATGTGCTGCTGCTCCTGCGTCATCTCGCGGAACGACAGGCCGTGGCGTGGGTGCATCTCGGTCGGGACAAAGTGCCATCGAGTGCGGTTGGCGTCATCGAGCTTGAACGACGCCTTGGCCTTCTGTTCAGGCTTAAGAGTCGCGAGGAAGGCGTTTGCCGCGTTAGCCATGTCTGCCGCAGCGACTTGATCCGGATGGGCAATGGCGCTGGTCGAGAACGTCAGCGTTAGAGCGAAGGCAATGGGCTTGATTAAGTGCATGGATCGCATACGCGAAAGTCGAAGCTATCCCGCTCTAAATGGCAATACCAAAATGCCTCTCTCGACTTTGCTGGCGGCTCGAGCAATAAAGTGGTTGGTTTCATGGAGTCTATTTTTGTTGGCATCGAAATTGGCGGGACGAAGATTCAGGTGGTCACCGGAGATGACCAAGCGCAAGTCGTTATGAGGAATCGGTTCAATGCTGACTTAGCGAAGGGCGCGGAAAGCATTCGCGAGCAGATTGCTGCTGCTTTGGCCGACATCGCCAACCGGCAGCAAATCGCCGCCATCGGCGTTGGCTTCGGCGGGCCATTCAATCGCGAAACCGGCCGAACCTGCTGCTCGCACCAAGTCGAGGGCTGGGATGATTTCCCGCTTCGCGACTGGCTGAGTGAACAGGCCGCCGGGGCACTAGTGGCGATCGACAACGACGCCAACACTGCAGCACTGGGCGAGGCACTCGCCGGGGCAGGGCGGGGGTTGAGCCCGGTTTTTTATGTCACGCTGGGCAGCGGCATTGGCGGTGGCTTGGTGATCGACGGCACTATTTATCACGGTGCGTTGCCGACCGAGGCTGAGATTGGCCACGTTCGGCTGAATCAAGAGGGTGAGACGCTCGAGTCGCGTTGCTCCGGCTGGGCGGTGGACCGGCGGCTCCGCGAGTACGCTGCCGGCAATCCCGCCTCGCACTTGGCCAAGCGGTTCGATGGCGAGGGTGGCGAGGCTAGGCACTTGGCCAAGGCGATGGCCGCCGGCGACGTGGAGGCGATGGCGATCTTTGACGAGACCTGTGGCGAGCTAGCGCTTGGACTGTCGCACGTCGTTCACCTGATCAACCCGGCGGCGATTATCCTCGGCGGCGGCCTATCGCTGATCGGTGAACCGCTGCGTGTAAGCGTCGAGGCAGCGCTTGGCAGCGCGATCATGGATGTGCTCAAGCCGGGGCCAGAAGTGTGTTTGGCCCAACTCGGTGAGGACGCCGTGCCGGTAGGCGCGCTGTTTTTGGCTTTGAATGCCGGGTGAGTTGAACGATGCTCTGGCCCATGCGCGAATGGATTGCTAATTACATTGAAGCCGAAAAGGCCGCACTCGATTCCATTCCTATCGAGAAAGTCGAGTCGATCATTCTCAAGTTCAAGGAAGCCCACGCCGAAGGACGACAGATTTTTCTATTCGGCAACGGTGGCAGTGCCTCCAACGCGTCGCATTTCGCCACCGACCTGGGAAAGGGTTCATCCGATGTGCTGATCAAGCGGTTCAAGGTTTTGTCGCTCAACGACAACGTCAGTTGGATGAGCGCCATTGGAAACGACTACTCGTACGAGGACGTTTATCTGCGGCAACTTGAAAACTACGGTCAAGCTGGAGACATCGCGCTGACGATGAGCGTCAGCGGCAGTTCGCCGAACTTGGTGAAAGCCTTCGAGTGGGCCAACGCAAACGGCCTACACACCATCGCGCTGGTCGGTGGTAAGCGGGGCAAGTTGGCTGACTTGGCCAACGAAACGATCGTGATCGACGACACACACTACGGCCGGGCCGAGGACTGCCAGATGGGCATCGCCCACATGCTCTGCTACGCCTTCATGGAAGTGGATGAGTTGAAGGCGTAATTATTGATAAAATCAGACGGGATAGAATTGATACTTGATCCTCAGGTAAACCCCTTGTAAGGATCGCCCACGCAATTTTTTAAATTTTAACAACATTATGTCACGAGCAGTTACTCTTTTTACTGGCCAGTGGGCAGATTTGCCACTGGAAACGATGGTTAAGAAGGCCAAGGATTTTGGGTACGATGGAGTCGAGTTGGCCTGTTGGGGCGATCACTTTGAAGTGGATAAGGCCGACGCGAATTACTGCAAGGCCAAGCGTGACTTGCTTGAAAAACATGGCATGAAGTGTTTCGCGGTCTCCACTCACTTGGTGGGGCAGGCTGTATGCGATAATATTGACGAACGCCACAAGCAGATTCTGCCTGATTACATTTACGGTGATGGTGATCCCGAGTCAGTCCGTCAACGTGCGGCTGAAGAAGTCAAAAAAACCGCCACCGCCGCCAAGGAACTTGGTGTCAGTGTCGTAAACGGGTTTACGGGGAGTTCAATATGGCACTTGGTTTATAGTTTTCCACCAAATCTACCCGGTCAAATTGATGCTGGGTTCAAGGACTTTGCTGATCGCTGGGGGCCGATCATGGATGTGTTCCAGGAGAAGGGTATCAAGTATGGTTTGGAGGTTCATCCCACGGAAATCGCCTTTGACATTGCCTCCGCAGAACGTGCTCTGGAAGCGATTGATCACCATCCGGCCTTCGGTTTCAACTACGACCCCAGCCATTTGGGTTATCAGGGCGTTGATTATGTGCAGTTTATCTACAAGTTTGCTGATCGCATTAACCATGTCCATATGAAGGACGCTTTTTGGCATGATCATCTCTGTGACGCTGGAGTCTTTGGTGGGCATACCGACTTTCACAAGCCCAACAGATATTGGGACTTTAAGTCAGTGGGACGGGGGAAGGTCAACTTTGAGCTCATCATACGTGCCCTTAATGATATTGGCTATACAGGTCCGTTGTCTGTGGAATGGGAAGATGGGGGCATGGATCGGGAACATGGTGCAAAAGAATCAGCTGAGTTCTGCAAGCGCGTAGATTTCCCATCATCGGACATCGTTTTTGACGAACAATTCGATAAGGAAAAACAATCGTAACTACCAGTAGGCTTTTCGTTAAGCACAACCCATCTAGGATTGTGCTTTTTTTATCTCAAAAACGCATCAACTAACTCTCTAGCAGAAGGGTGTTGAGTTGTTCGGTCAGGCGTTTGACGCGGCTGGCTTTGGATTTAGCCAAATTTTGGCGTTCGAATGGGTCTTTGGCCAGGTTGTATAACTCGGTTTCGCCGGTGCCTTTTGCTTCGTCTCAGGTAGTCTCGGGTAGTGACGTTGGCATTGCGCGCGGGAGGATGACTTTCCTGTTGCCATTGATGAGCACGAAGCTCGGCTGCTTGGCGGCGAACAGTAGCCAGGCGATAAGGGGAAGGAGAGTGCGTTTCTTACCAATCTGACTATGGGAATCCGCCGGAAAAGTCAAAACCGGTGTTGCGTGGCAAATGGGATTTGCTTTCGGCTGGGGCATCGGATTCACTGGCGGTGATGTTTTCGCACATAGTTATTTTCTGGACCAAGCCGGACGTGGGGGATGCCGAGCAGCAATTGATCGACGGTTTGAACCACTATTTGCCGGATATCCCCGGCGTGATCTCGATGCACGTGGGCCGATGCACCCCGAGTGACCGGCCGGTGGTGGATCAAAGTTATCAGGTCGCGTTGAACATCACGTTCAAGAACAAGATCGTGCAGGACGCGTACCAGTCGCACCCTCAACACGTCGAGTTCGTGGAGAAGGTGTTTAAACAGGTTTGCGATCGAGTGGTCGTGTATGATTTTGGGGACTTGGAATAGCCGGAAGCAACGCTCCCACAAACCAAGCGCATGGATCCGGATCCGTTCATCTACAACTTCGTTTGCGGAGGGGCGATTTTTGTTTTTGGCCTCGTGCTGGCCTGGCGGCAGGGCAGCCTAGGGCTGAGCGGGAGGGGCCTGCGCAACCTGTGCCTTGCGCTGGGGGTGGTCTCGTTTTACTTCATCCTCCAGGCGTTTCTCCAATACAAGGCACCCAATATGTATGCCGCCGAGCCGTCCATATACAAGGCGACGAAAGCCAGTGAGGCGGCGATTACTGCGGTTGAAAAAAGAGGATATCGCGGTGCGACGATTGATTACGTGATTATGATCGGTTACTTCGTGGTCATCGTGGCGCTTGGCATGTTCTTCGGTCGCAAGATGAAATCGACCGAGGATTTTTTCTTCGGTGGCCGGAAATTCGCCTGGTGGTTGATTGCGTTCAGCATGATCGCCACGACGATTGGCTCCTATAGTTTTTTGAAATACTCGAGCAAGGGTTACGAGTACGGGCTCTCGAGCACGCAGACGTACAGCAATGACTGGATTTACTTTCCGCTTCTGTTGTTTTGTTGGCTGCCAATTCTTTACTTCTCCCGTGTCACGTCGATTCCCGAGTATTTCGGGAAACGTTTCAACTCGAAAGTCCGCTTTTGGGCGACGGTTTGTCTGATGGTGTACATGGTCGGCTACGTCGGTGTGAACTTGTACACAATGGGCAAGGTGCTGCACCATCTGCTGGGGTGGGATATATTCTGGGGCGGTGTGCTGGTGGCACTATTGTCCGTGTCATACGTGTCGAGCGGCGGGCAGACGAGCGTGATTATGACCGATCTGTTTCAGGGGGTGATGCTGCTTGTCACCGGCGGGCTGATCCTAGGGCTGGGCTTCGCCTATCTCGGCGGCTTCGATGTGTTTTGGGATAACCTGCCCGGTGATTCGCGAAAGGTGTTTCACAATTTCAACAGCGATCCCGGTTTTCCGAGCGTGGGTATTTTTTGGCAGGACGGCCTAGCCAACTCGATCATGTTTGGTTTTCTGCATCAGGGGACGATTATGCGTTACATGTCGGCGCGATCGTTCAAGGACTGCAAAAAGGCGGTGGTCACGCATCTGGTTGTGCTGATGCCACTGGCCGCTTGCGTGGTCGGCGGTGCGGGTTGGTTGGCCAAGGCGCTGGCCAACCACGGCGACCTGCCCGGTAACATGGCGGCGGGTGATTCGTTCTATGTCGCCACGCAACTCATCAGTCAGCCAGGCATCTTTGGGCTGATCTTGGCGGCGATGATTGCTGCGCTAATGTCCACAGTGGACACGCTCATCACCGCGATCTCCGCCGTCTGGGTGAACGATGTTCACAAGCAGTACATCAACAAGAACATGACCGACCGCGAGGCTCTCAAGGTGGCCCGATTGACGGCGATTGGTGCGACGCTAGTGGGTATCACCCTCGTGCCGGTCTTCATGACTTTCGACTCGATCTACGACGCACATGGGGCGTTCACGGCAGCGGTGACACCGCCGCTGGTGGTGACGTTTGTCTTCAGCGTGTTCTGGAAACGCTTCACAGCGGCGGCGGCCATGGGCACGTTGGTGGTGGGATTGATTGCCATAGCCTTTTCGTTTTTTGTGCCGGAAGTGATCACCCCGTTTGCGCACGGCGTGCCGATGGGTGAGGCCGGAGACGGGCTTTTCGGCGGGGTAAAGCAGTACAAGTTCATGCGTGCCTGTTACGGCTTGACGATCTGCACTGTGGTGGGCGTTGTGGTGTCGTTCTTCACCAGGCCGGAGACCAAGTCCCTGACCGGCTTGGTTTGGGAGAAGAGTTTTTATCGGTCCCTAAAGGCAGATTGACCGGCATGGCCAGGGCGAACTACGTCAAAAAGAAGTTTTATTCGGCTTACAAGAATCTGGACCGGACTGTGTATGACGCGGAGAAGCGCCGGTTGCAGGCGCAGTTGCTCAATCTCCAACTCTGGGCGGTCGACAACAAAAAGCGTGTCGCCATAGCCGTCGAGGGCCGTGATGCGGCGGGCAAAGGTGGCACGATCAAGCGTTTCGTCGAGTATCTCATGCCGAAATACCTACGCGTGGTCGAACTGGGCGTGCCCACCAAAAACGAGTCGCGCAACTGGTTCCGCCGATACGAGAAACACATGCCCAAAAAGAGTGAGATCGTTTTCTTTGACCGTTCATGGTACAATCGCGCACTCATCGAGCCGACCATGGGCTACTGCACCGAGCGGCAGTACCGCTACTTCATGAAGCGCGTCGTGCCGTGGGAGGAGCAACTCATCGCCGATGGGCTTATCCTCATCAAGCTGTACCTGTCGGTGGATCGCGATACGCAGTTGTTTCGCTTCAAGGAGCGCATAATCCATCCGCTCAAGTATTGGAAATACACGAAGAACGACGAGAAGGCCCGGGCCAAGTGGGAGTTGTTCACCAAGTACAAGACTCAGATGCTCGAGCGCACGGCATCGGATGCCAGCCCGTGGCTCGTCATTAACGCCAACGACAAAATGTATGCGCGTTTGGCCTGTATGCTCTACACCATCTACCGCATTCCGTACGTGGAGAAACAAACCTTCAAGCCGCTGACCGGTGGGGAACTGCCAGCCAAGTTCCGCATCGAGATCGACGGTGTGCCGTTCAGCAATCTAAACTACCGCCAGCACAGTGTCCTCGAGCGCCTCTCCAAGCCGCACTAGCCGCGGTTGGCTAATCGCTCGGTTTTGGGTTGGCTCGGTTGAATGGGTCGGGTAGCTTTTCCGTCCACGTTTTGACAATGAATCCGGTAATGCTTTTTCGCATGTCTTTTGCCCGGCATATCTGTCTGGCTTGTGCGCCTGTCTTGGTTCTTTTCGCATGGCCGAGCGGCTTGTTTGCGGGGAAGGACTTGGGCGGCGTCGACTTTGCCCGCGATATCCGGCCGTTACTCAGTGACAACTGCTTTGCCTGCCACGGTCCCGACGCCAAGCAGCGCAAGGCCGATCTGCGGCTCGACACTCGCGAGGGCGCCTTGGTTTACATCGACGGCACCTCGGCGGTCGTCCCCGGCAAGC
>Ga0315328_10000595_pt1 | contig 15812 bp, 20 predicted proteins | sample M120032315metaG_FD_203462 | JGI IMG/M metagenome (GOLD analysis project Ga0315328, IMG submission 203462) | Ammonia-oxidizing marine archaeal communities from Monterey Bay, California, United States - M1 200m 32315 | ecosystem: Environmental > Aquatic > Marine > Intertidal zone | place: USA... | reverse complement strand
TCCACCATCTGGTCTATTTGATATAGCCAAATCTAACATGGAACTACCAGTAGAAATAAAATCTTTGATATCGGTAGGTGTTGTATCCGTACCATCAAGAAAGTATGCTACTTTAGTATCTTTGAATTTTTTATTTAGTGAGTCGGCTAATGTTTTAGCCAACACATCATTTACTGATGACATTTTTTTCTCCTATCAATAATGTAATTGGGTGGTTAGGCGTACAATAACAGCCAACTCTTGTTCTCAATCTGTGAACTGCCACCCAAGTACGGGGTTCTTATTTATGAATTAAATAGATCATCGAAAGCATCTGATGTATTAGATACTTTAGACTTTTCCAATTCGGATGAAACAACAGTATCTACTTTAGTAGTAGATTCCTCTTCTTTTGCATCTTCTTTTGGATTCAACCATTCATTCAAAATCTCTGTCATATCATCATATGACAATTCTTGATAGATTTCTGTAATGTCCTGTTGTTTCTTTACGACCTCTAAGACTGCTGGATCATCAGAAATAGGTGTTTGATTTGGTTTAACCCTAATATTTGTTTTAGGGAAACTTGCACCTGTTTCTTCAGCTGATAGAAATTCTACCACGACATCACGACCATTTACTGGGTCTGTGATATCACCATAATCTGGGTCAGCAATAATGGAAAGCAACTCTTGATAAACCGTTTTACCAAAACCCCAAAACTTCACACCTTGTTTTTCCTCACCTCTAACTATTACTGGAGCAAAAGTTCTCATTTTAGCTTCCAACTTTCGAGAAAGTTGATAGTCTTCTTTACTACCACTTCCTCTTAGTTTTTGAGCAAACTCTTCAATAGGGTCTGGTCTACCAAAAGAAATTGGTGAAAGATAAGAACGGTTGTTCAAATTGTAGTGAAAGAATAACTCGATAAAAGGATTATCTTTATTAAAAGCGTAAGGTACGATTCTAATTTGTGTTTTTCCTGGTTGTGGTTTCCAAAGACTGGAAGTTCGAGTGTTTGTGGTTTGTAACTGATTTAAGCGTTTTTTAATTGCATTTAAGTCCATTGTTTAACTCCTTATGTATTATTTGTTATTTTTCATTTGTTAATCAAGTGTAACCTTGATACAATAATAAGTATCATACCAATAGCTTAAAATGTGATCTATTTTAATTAGATCAAAAAAAAAAGGTTCATTTCGTTTTTAAGTCTATTATAAGTGGAAACTAAAAATCGGTGAGAACCTTTTTTTTAAATTTTGGAAATTTTAGGGAATGTAGGATTTGCATACCTACAACTTTCTGCTCAGATTTTATTGCCCTTGTACCTAACACCCATCAGTTATGATGATTCTTCTCTGTCTGGTTAAGACTATCGAAGTGAGTACAACCTCTGTGTTATTGCCTTATCTCTCTGAGTTTAGATTGATTCAGCCATGAAAGTAGGATTTCAGTCTTACCCTTACCTACAACAAGGTCTAAAGAATTGCTTCTTTATGTGTTCAGAAAGTACATTAGATGATTGATGCCTCAACTACTTAACCATTCGGCCTCGTAGGTTCACCACGAACTCATCTTGGATTACCTTATGGGCTTCTAAAGGATACCCATTGTTCGGTCAATTCCATACAGAGTTTATAACTCCCTGTACTTTTCAAAATCCCAAATTGTCAAAAAACTTTGTATCAACCTTGATACAATAATATATATGTATATAAAACCTCAAAATACATTTTATTTTTATTTTTTTCAAAAAACTTTTGGTGATTCCAGAAGAAGTCGTCTGATCTGATTTCGGACTGCTAGCAGTGATTCTTAATCCTAATCACCAAAAACTTGTGGTGTCGTGGTTTTCTAACGATTCAAGTCAAAAGACTACCTTTCGGTCAACACCAATTTTGTGGAAAGGTAAGGACTCGAACCTTACAGAAGCTTTCAATCGGTATAGTAGATTGATTAAATCTAACACCCTACTCACTCCACCATTATCTTGGTTGATTAATCATCTCAACCTTAACGACATACATTCCAATTCTTTGAGATTTCAAATCGGTAGAAATCTCGAAACCACCACTTCGATTTCAAGGACTCGAAGCCCGTCCTAATTCTTGTGCCTTTACGCCCTTAGACACTTTTCAATCTTATCTCAATCTAATGAGTCGGGCTTTATCTAATTCAATCTTTATCATCCATTTCTTATACTATAATATACAACATATATATGAGAAAGTCAAGCTTTATTTTCACTTTTTTAAGCTAATTCTAACATTGCCAATGGAACATTATATAACATACCACTCATCTCAACAATGGCTTTCTTAACCTTCATCTTAGTAATAACTCCTGGAGTCTTTTTAGTTTTCTGAACCACAAAGACATTATCTCCAACACTTAGTGAAGATTTACCCAACATAGTTTTACACTCATTAATGAAAGCTGATAAATCGTTCAATTCTGAAAGACTATCTAATTTTCTAAGTTCTTTTTTTAAGTTTATTAAGTTTAACATTTTTTACCTTTTCTTTATACCTAAATATACAACATAAATAGTATATAAGTCAAGCACTTTTTTACTTATTTTGTCCTAATTCTAATAATTCTCTAAAATTATCTATATCGGCTACACCACCTGTATAAGCGTTTCCAACCCAATACTTTCTTTCCGAGTTTATCCACTCAGGGGTGATTTTCTCACCAATTTGACTAGCAACTTGTTCGGCTACAAATGTAGCATCTTTACCTTCTGTATCTCTCGATACATCATTTAATGTTACATTGTCAGGTACTTCAATATCTACATATATAACTGCTCTGTATCTAGCCATTAAAAATCGTGAGAATCTAACCAATCTTCAATTTCTTGTGGTGTCATTCTCCCGTCCTCTTGTAAATCTCTTCTCCAATCATCTTTTGTCATTCTATCCCACTTCTCAAAGTTTTGATTGGCTGTATGTTGCATACTAATATAATTTCCCATTTCAAAGTGTTCTTGTTCTGTAATATTATTTTCTTTTAAATAATCTCTTTTTTCCATCGTTTTTTCGTCCATTTCCATCATTATTACACTATAATATACGAAAAGTATGGCTCAATGTCAAGCTTTTTTTTAACTCGGCATATAACTATGTATATCTTCTATCTTATATTCTTTATCATTTGTAGCAGTAAATGTTGTTGGTAAATTATCCCATTGTCCTTTAGGTATCTTACCCATATCTGTCATTGAACCTTTCTCTCTTTCGGGCGGTAGTCCTTCTAAATCACAATAATCCCATTGTATCCATTCATCTGAATCATCCACTTGAACTAATGGTTTACTTGTTTGGAATTGGTGTAGTTGGTGTAAATGAATTCTCATATTAATAGTATAAAAAAAACCTAAGAATAGGAAATATACCCCATACTACGATACATATTTTTAATAACCAAACAGCTGTTATTATTGGGGCCATAAAATAAATTCTTACTAATAAAGCCAATACCATTTTAAATCCCATATTCCAATCACGCAAAGGCCATGTGTGTTCATAATAAAGTACTTTTGGATACCATTGATTACTATATACAATATCCTTATCTTCATCATATGTTTCAAAATGAGTAAATGGCCAATCTTTTGTATATATTTTTTTCCAATGTCCTTTAGGCCAAGTTACTCTACGATATACCGTATCTGGTGTCTTAGGTAAAGAATCATCCCAACCCATCTTAGTTTCTTCTTGTTACTCTCCGTCCACCTGATGAACTTGATGAAGAAGAACTTGTTGAAGAACTTCTTGTACTTGATACATTAGAACTGTTAGTTTGACCACTATTGTTATTACTTGATTCAGAAGTATTAGTTCTCGTTCTCGTAACAGTTAAATTTGTTCCAGGTGATTTAGTATCTCTTGTCCAAGTTCTTATTTTTGATTTATATAAATCTGTATAAGGTATGTGCATTGTATATCCACCTAAAGTATAACTATTATTATAGTATCCACCATTATAATTGTAATATGGATTATAAAAATTGTATCCTCTACCATATCCCATAAACCCACTAAACCTATTATACATCGTTTGATATGCCATACCTAATGATTGTCCTGCTCCATCTTGAGCATATATCCCAACTGACTTTAGTGGCCCTGCTACTGAATACGAATAGAATTGTTCTACCTCTTCATCCAGTTCTGGTGATGGATAAAACATAGAGAGTTGTGTATAACATCCCGATAGAGTCAAGCCCCCAAAGACAAATACACAACTCAGTAATATATTTTTAAGTTTCGTTAATATGAAAATTTTAAAATCTATTAATCTGATTAATATGTTTGTAGGTTTCATTAATTATTCCTCTGACTATTAAAGGTATCTTGTTGTGGTGTATCTTGTATTGGATATGGATTAGATATTGTATATTCTATATTTGAGTAGTCAACCTTTTTAGCTGGTTGACCATCGGTTAATTCAACAACTATAAGTGCTGAAATGAACCCTAAAGCGAAATATACAAAAGTTATGTGTGTAATCATTTTCCATGTTCTTTCACATTTATAATTTGAAAAATCTTTGTCGGTATTATATTCAGTCCTGTCTCATTAGTAAGTATCAATGAATTCTGAAATTCTGTCCAATCAACCATAAACTTTTTATCCAATATCCCATTATTCTTAGAACGAATCACTTCATTTAATGCATTAATTGTATATAATGTATTGGTTTGTTTCTTTCTATGCAGTGAGATTGTATCTATTATACCTTCTTGAAATCCATCATCAAACTCTACATTATAAGTACAGATTAATTGTGATGGATCATTTTGATTTGAAAATACATAAATCTTATCATATAAAATATCATTACACTCAATGATAATATTAACAACATCTTCTAAGTCGGTTTGGCGAGTGAATGTACATAGTAGTTGAGTTTTCATATTATCCACCCCATTTCGCACTTAACATTTCAAGTGTTGCCTGTGTTGAACCATTAAATCGAATATTCATTTTTAAAGTACCAGTACCATATGCTTTATTGAAAACCTTAAACTCAAATACAACACCTGCTGCAGTATTAGTATCAGTAATATTAATCTTTCCTTTTAATTCTAATCCACCACTTGATTGATACTTTTGAACTTTAGCTCCTTTACCCGAAGTACTCCCTACTACCTTAAAAAAGGTAGGACTATAATCAGTAATTCCAAGAGCAAATGCTGCAGTATCTACAAATGTTGATTTACTTTGTTTTAATAAATCAGCCATAAACTTAAACATCTTTAGTGATGCATATTTTTGATATAAGAACTCAGCACTTTTAACACCAGTTAGTTTACCCTTATCATCTATTCCGATGTTAAAATCTGAACCATATTTATAAGAATATCTACTACTATCTAATTTACCAGATATTTCTTTTCTCCACTCACTTATTTGGTCTGATACTGAAACTGCCCACCCACTTGGTTCTTCATCAGGTAATTCTTGTTCACCTTTAGTTAAATTATAATCAAATTTTGTTGTTAAAGAATCCCAACTCTTTAAATATCCTTTTCCTTTACCAGCTTGTGCTTTTGCCTGTTTTAAAGATACACCGACAATATTACCATCCGTAGCTCCCCAATCGGATACGAATAAATTATTTAATGGAGCAATTCGTTCTACTTCAGAATCACCCGTACCAGCACTTATTGTAGGTGAACCTTTTACAAGAAAAGCATCTGCTGGATTCCATTTATCAGGATGTAAACCTGTAATACCTTTTGCAGTACTTCTAGCAGAAGAATGTAATTTATCTCTATCCCACTTCCAAGAACCATAACTTGATTTACATTTTAATGCAATAGATAATGGGTCATTTAATTGATTTAAAATATCTTTTTTAGGTTTTTCTGTTGGTAATCCACTTAACCATTTCTTTATATCACTTTTTGTTTTAGAACTTTCACCTTGTATTCCACTTATATTCTTTATTAATATAGAAAGAATTTTCTTTATATTTTGTGGTGTAACTGGAGATTTAACATCACTCTGAAACATTAAACCTACCATTCCCTCTTTCATATCAGTAGTAGTTGCACCTGCAGCTTTACCTGTTTTCAATCCCTTAAATGCTATAAGAATATTAACATACTTTGGTCTCCATGGCAATTTACCACTTACTGATTGTGTATGTTTTTTCCATCCACCTTTTTGCAATCTAACTTTATTAATAAATATTTTTTGTGCAGCATCAACAACAGGACCTCTACTATCTCTACCAATTTCTTTTAAATCTAAAACTACTTGTACCGATGGTTCTTTTCCTTTTTTTAAGTTAACCACTTCCATACTTCTAATACTTACTTTTCCACCTGTACTTGAATCTTTAGCTAATCTTTTAACAAAATCATCTACATATTTTTTAATAGCATCGTGTGGATTATCACCTCGTTTATCACCATAAACTTCACCAAACCCACCACTATCAAATTTAGCCTCTGTAAGTGTTTTTATTAACTCGATACGAGCATCAGCAGGCCATTTGAATTCTTTCAATACATCATATAATTTAATTAAATGTTGTTCGTTTTCAAAATCAGGACTTCCTTCATGAACTCTATAACTTAACTCATTTAATATTTTTTTAATGTCTGTTATCATTTAATTTCCTTACTCCACGGCGATACTTTTACTGGAAGATTATAACCCAATGCCACACCTAACATCAATCGTGTATTTCCACCTAATAAATATAAAGTTCCTTTATTATCTTTAATCACGATAGGTGGTGCAAATGGAACTTTCTTTTTAATACCATCTATAATTCTTTTATAATTTTTTTTATATTTTTTAGCCATTTCAATGGCCTTTTCCAATCTATCATCAGGATGAGTATCCAATATTTCACCTACATCAGTATTACTTATAGCCCTTAATTCTGTTTCATCAAAAAATTCGTATGGTGCAGTTTTTATACTGCTCCTACCATCATCTCTATCTTTCCACATTTTTGGCAATTTGGATTGAGTATAATCATTTCTAAAATACTCATCTATTTCCTCTTCAATTTCATCATGTTTATATGGACGAAAATATTTGTAATTTTTTAATGATTCAATTAATATGTCTTTTAAACTATACATTAAATTTCTCTGTTATGTCTCGCATCTCATGATAGTTATCTCCCATTGATACTTTAGTTGGATATTTACCATCTTGTTCTAATATACCCTTTACTTTCTTTAGATAATCTAACCCATCTTCCTTATCAAAGTCAAGCAAAAAAGAATCGTAATTATACAACACTAATCTACTAGCATACTCTCCATTCTCTATCTCTGGTAATAGAGTATTTAAAATCCTAATGTTATTTTCTGTTTCTAACAATTGTACTTTATAATTAAATACTTTATTCGGATTCATAGATTGCATATTTTTCCTGTATATTTTCCGATAATAAATATCTGATTCTATGAAATCCTGTCTTTTATATACCCCCCACAAGTCCTTTATATACTCGTCTACCATACCAAAGAACGGGTTTTCTTTCATTTCAGTAGTTATACCACCATATAAATACTTGAAAGTTAATGATTTTCCTTCATCATAACTCAATCCATATGTTTTTGATATGTGTTCGTGTGCCGAACCATTCGGGAATTCATAACCAATTAAATCACCTATTAATCGTGGGTGATACGCATCAAAATCAAACTCAACCAATACACCACCTTTATGTCTACTGATAAATTGTTTTCTACTACCATCTTTTTTATTGAGAGCTGCAAAGTTCATACCACCAAATCTATTACTTGGACGACCTGTTGATGTGTATGGATTATACTCTGAATATACCACTTTTTCATCTGTAGTGTATAATCCTTTATCTTCTATTTTTAATAAAACTTCCAAGATAGTTTGGTCATAATCTTTTTCAAAATTTCTAATTAAGTCTTCTGATAAATTACTAAAGTATTCGGCATGTTTTACTAATGGAATAACATCATTTACATTTTCTTTCTCATAATGTAATCTATAATTATGATGATGTGCATTTGTTAAATGTTTATCAAAATCATATGGTTCATTTGTTTTCATATAATGACACCAATTCAAATCATATACTTCTGTTGAATTTATCATTGAACAATGTTTATAAGATTTTAAATCAGATACAAGTATTGTTGAATTAGTATCCCATTGTACTGTATCTTCTGAAAACCTTTCATTATGATGAACTGGTATAATATATTCATTCTGTAAAGTTCTAATATAATAACAAGATACACGATTCTCTTTTGGATGTTTATTCACATCGGAATACATTTGTAAATATATAAGTGGGTGTTTCCGAATCTTCTTTAAAGCATCGGACAACTTTTCCATTGTATTAATTATTATCATTGACCTATCTTATGTTTAACATAAGTAACTATTTGTTCTGCAATATTTGTTTTACAATATTTATCCATTCCTTCAAATCCTGGTGAAGAGTTAACCTCACATATACTATACGATTCCCCATCAAATAACAAGTCCACTCCTGCTATATCCAAACCAAGTAATCTTGCAGATTCACCACCCAACCATTCTATATCTGCATCAATTTGATATGGAATACCTTCACCACCTCTTGTGATATTAGCTCTGAAATCACCATCTACTGATTGTCTCATCATACAACCAACAACTTTACCATTGACAACAAGCACTCTCAAATCTTTACCATGAGAATCTTTAATAAATTCTTGAATGATAATATTGTAACTTGGTTTCGTTATCTCTGCCATTTTCAATAATTGTTGTAATTGGTTTCTATTCTCACACAGAAATACACCTGCTCCAAAAGAACCACTAAGAGTTTTTATAATTGCAGGATATCCTATGTTCTTTTCTACAAATTCTACATTAATTGGGTGTTTAACCAATAGTGTTTTTGGTACTGGTAGATTTGATTGTCCTAATACTTGTTGTGTGTATAACTTATCTTTAACATTATCTATCGAATCACTACCATTAATAAGTATCACTCCCAACCGCTCTAAATGTCGAATAATTGCTTTAATAAAGTAAGTTGTTCCACTACCTGTTCGTGGTATTACAAAATCTGGAAGTGTTCTCGCCTTACCATCAACCAAAATACTTTTCCTATCATCTCTATCTACAAAAATATCTACAGCGTCTGGGTGCACTACTCGAACCTTAATTTCTTGTTTCTCAAATTCTTCTATAAGTTTTTGAGTTTCCCAAGACTCTTCTATAGGATTTTTATATAATATCCAACCGTTCATTTATTAACCTTTGTTATTTTTTCGTACCAGGGACTAAACCAATTTAATACATCGGTTTGACTTCCATACACTTTTAATAAATCTCTTTTCTTCATTAATAAATCATTAGGTAATCTAACATCATGATTTTTATCAAAACACCATAACAACTCTGGTCTTAAATGATTTAATATATCGTGTAATGCTCTATGTCTTGGATGACCATATTCACCTTGTTTATTATGTGTTACTATTTTTTTATATTTTCTTTCTCTCAATACTCTTAACAATTCATAGATAAGTTTTTCTCTATGATAATCTTCCCCACCTTTATACCCTGTCCAATGTTCAAATTCTTTTATCCCTATAAACTTCATAGAGGCTATAAGTTCTTTTTTTCTAACTTCATTATGACATTCATCCACTACTACAACTTTATATTCGTCTGAATGTGTTAATAATTCAGCTCCACCGAATAGTGCTTCGTCATCAGGGTGTGCTACAATCATTATCTTATCAATCATATTAAATACATTTGTTTATAATTAAATACATTAGTAAACATATCATCCAAACAACTATACTACTTGGTTTAGGTAATAACTCTTTCCAATTAATCACTATAATATACCTTTACATTTTTATGGTTTTGTAAAATGGATGCTGGTATATCTTCAGTAATATTACCATACATCGCTTGTTCTAAAATATCTTTTTTATGTTTTCCATTTGCCATTAATACTATTTTCTTTGAACTCATAATTGGTTTCAATCCCATAGTAACTGCTTGTGTTGGTACTTCATCTATAGTTGGAAAAAATCTTGAATTATCTTTAATTGTTTCTTCGTTTAAATCTACCATTCTTGTTTCTGAATCAAATGAAGAACCAGGTTCATTAAAAGCTATATGTCCATTACCACCAATACCCAATAAACATAAATCAACTTCAGTTCCATAACTCAAATCTGGCCACACTGCAGTATCACCTGGAAAATATATATTATCATCATTCATATTAATATGTTTAAATAAATTTTCCATCATAAAATATCTATAACTTTGGTCCTGAATTGTATTATCAACATATTCATCTAAATTATATGTAGTTGTGGTACTCCAATCTAATTGTCTACTTACAAGTTCTTTATATAAACTAAGTGGTGTTGAACCTGTAGGTAATATTAATTTAGGTTCTGGTAATGTTAATGTATGTTCAACTATATCTGCTACATGACTACCTAATTCCAAATAACTACTTAACTCTTTAATTTTATTCATTCAAATATTCCTCACTCCACAATTTAGTTGTTTCTGGAAATACTTCTAACATTATTTTCTTTAATGCTTTCGCATATTCTTGTATCTCTACTTGAGCTGTTGGTTCATCTCTCAATTCTATGAAGTTCATCACACTTTGAAATGATGCAGTCCACCACACCTTTGTATAAACCGTCAATGGTAAAATACTTCTTGCCTGTTCTCTTGCAACACCCATCTCTAATAAATCTTCATATGCTGATATAGCTTCTCGTTGACCAATTTCCCAAGTTCTTTTTGCATACGCTTGTTTATCTACCAAACCATCACTTGCTTGTTTATTATCATCCGATTGTTTACGAAACTCTGTTGGTTGATAGAACTCATCATAAGGAACATATCTTCCACTTATCTCATTCCATGCATGGTCTTTCGTTGGATGGTTTGATGTGGTTTCTATACCAACTACATGCTTATACCATTGTCTCATTACAAATTCAGGTGCTTTAATAATAACTTGAATATGTTGATGTCTAAATGGTGAGAAGTGTTTGTGTTTGATTAAAAACTTTGATAATTTCTTATCTTTGTCTGTAAATTCTTTACTACGACTACCAAATGATACACGAGCTGCATTTACTGGAGTTAAATCATCTCCAAGTGTATCTATTAATTCAATATAACCTTTATCCAATACATCAATTTTCACTATGCACTTCCTTTTAATTTAATCATTTCTATTAATTCATCACTTCTTTCTTTTTTATATTTTTCACGAATTTTTGTTGCTGATATCTCACCAATTTCTGTAGGTGGTGTGTGTTCTATAACATCATATCCCACTCCTCTACCATAATTTACAGATTCTATATCAGGTATTATCATAAGTTTAACTTGTTCAACTCTAATATAATCTGATAACTCTCTTGATAACATATCAAATACTTCTTCAGAAGTGAATGGATTGTTTTTATCTGGCATCATATCTCGAATACAAATCAAAACATTCTTACCCTCTTTCAATCGTTGTTCTATTAACCATTGATGTCCTTTATGCCAAGGTTGCCATCTGCCGATAAACATCGAATATTTCATCTACACTCTCCTCTATTGTTTTGTCTGTATTTATATCTGTAAAATTGTGAAGTGGTGGTTCATAACCGTCTACGAAATAATCTTCCTTACCTCGTATCTCCGTTGTGTGAAGATAAAACTCTGCAATATTTCTATTCGATTTTAATTTTTCTCGTTGATCTCTGTATGGTGATACCATAGATACAATAACTATAAAACCTTTATCATCTAAAACTCTCGTCATATTTATTGCAAATTGGATATTCTTTCTACGACCTTTTTCTGAGTAATCTTTATTATCCAATACATCTCTTAAATCATCTCCATCTAAATGCACAACTGCTTCAGATGTATAAGAAATTAATCTATTGTAAAATTCTGTTGCTAATGTAGTTTTACCAGAACCTGGCTGACCTGTGAACCATATAACCATTTACTATAACCTTTACTAATTATAAATATACATTCCAAATCCCAAATACATATTTATTCCTGTGGTGTTTGGTTTTCTCTTGCTTTAACATGAAAATCTACAAAACTAATCGATTCCGTTCCATCCCCTATTACTTCTTTAGTTTCTTCTTCTATTAATTTACCTGTATCTTTCTTTAAACCTTTCATATCAATTCTCATTTGTCCTGTAATTGAAGTTGTCCATCCAGATGCGTCTAATTGATGGTCTTGTGAAGATACTTGAAATAATGCATACTTCCTATAAACTTCGGGTAAATAATCTACTGCAAACATATCATACAAATCTATTCCGCCGATACCAGCCATAGTAAAAGTAACACCTAATGGTACAAGTGGATCAATTTCATATTGAGCTTCTGGAGACATAGTTAATAAGTATATCATAGTTTTTTCATAACTTGGTATCATTGTACCATCTGGATTCCAAATTAAACCAACATTTTGTGGTGTATCTACATTAAACCAATTATATGCTTCATCAAATTTATCAATTTCTTCTTCAGTTAATCTATTTGATTCTAATTCTTTAATAATTTCATTTGGTGATTTATCTCCCATTGGCTGTGTAAAAGAATCGCTTGCAGGTTTAAATTCAACTGCAGAATCTTGTTTTGTATTTATTGATCTCTTTGCTATTTTACCTTCAGCTGATGGATAAGTGATATTTTTAAGTACTACATCTTTATGTTTATCTTTATCATCTCCACCTGCACCTGATAAATCAATATTTTGTAATTCAGCTAAAGCTCTAAGTCCAAAATCTTCTGGTTTTTGTGTACCTGAATCTCCTTTTTTCTTTGTATTTTTATTAGTATGAAACATTGCCATTGTTGCCTGTGCTGAACTCAACTTAACATCCATATCAAAACTTTTCAGTAACGAATCTTTACCAAAATTTCTAAAAACAAATGTACGATTACAATCTCTTGCTTTAGATTCTGTATGTGTCATATCTAATTCTGGATTAACATCTCCTACTCTATATCTTGTAGAATATAAATCAACAACTCCAATTTGTCCAGTATTATTTGTTTGGCACACAACTTTAAAATCCCAATAACTACCATATTGAGCATTTACAGTTGACCAAAAACTATTCAAAGCACTTTCTAAATCTCGAACACCACCTGAAAATTGTGATTTTAAAAACTCACTACTAAATAAAAAATTTCTTATAATTCCCTTTCCTTCGACTGAAGGTGTAAGAGATTCATCTTTATCTGTATCTGGGTCATTTACAGTTTTCATCTCTTCAGCAGTCAGTTCAAATTTTGGAATTCTTTCCGGATCATCTTTAATTGCTTGTAAAGTATGAAAAAAATCAGTATAATCCTTTAAAGTTTCACTTCCTTCAAATTTCTTATTCATTAATGCACCAATTCCACTATTTTTTAATCCTTCTTTACCTTGTGTTGGAATTATACCAGCAGTCTTTCCTGGTAAAATAATATGTTTTGAAATTGTAAATAAATTTTTACCACTTCTGCATGTAGTAGGTCCAGTTATAACTTCAGGTTCTTTATTCCCCTTCTTATCCATATTAAATGTAATACCCATACTTCGTACTGAAGTCATTAATTTTGTATTTGGATTTCCATAATCTTTAGTACCATCTGGTTGTGGTAAATTTTCACCCTCTGTAGTAAATGCAAAAAATGTATTCAATACTATATCTTCGAAATACGCCCAATTACACCATCCTTTTTCTCCATCATGATAAACTCCTTGTTCTTTTTTCTTATAGGCTTCTTTTAAATTATTATCAAAATTCTCCATAAACTTTTCAAAAAATAAGTTTGAATTATTATAAGCTTCTTCTCTTACTTTAGAATTATTTTCTACTGTAATTTCATTAACTGCTTCTTCTGGTGCAGGGTCTATTTGTCCTTTAAATAGTGTACTCCCCATTGAAGTTAATTCTGTAGTACAATCGAATCCACCTTGATCATTAATTTTATAACTAAATGATTTTATTTTACCTATTGCACAATAATAATCTCCACCTGCCAGTTTTATTCTTTCATTTGTTGCTCTAAATATTTGAACCATATCATTTGCATCTGTTACTGGTGGTGCTTTTTTATCTGGATCAGGTGTTCCACTATGTGAAATTCCATTATTTTTACCCCATCCAAATTCAACCAATACTAATCTACCATGTGTTAATAAAGAATTTTTATATTTATCAAAATCTCGTATATCCCAAAATTTCCAATTAATAGTTACATTTTGAATTGAATGATTTTTAAATGTTGTACTGATAGATGTAATTCCACTATGTGGTCTAAAAACGGAATTTGCTTTACTTGTGCGTAAACTTTCTTTTGATGTTAATGGTTTATTCATTGGTGTTTTTGCAACTTCTTCACCACCTTCAAAAGCACTCGACAATCTAAATAATTTCTTCTCATCCACTTTTCCATCTTCATCATAATCATAAACGGCAGATGTAACTCTAGCCCAAACTGATTTTGTTAACATTTCATCCATTGCATTTGAAGAGTCAACATTTCTTGGTTGAAGTGGTGAATAAGATTTATCTCTATTTAAAGCATCTATTCGATTGAATAGTGTTTGTTGAATATTTTTATCTATTTGATCAAATTGAAACATTATATACGATTTATTTTAGTGTGTTGTTTTAATATTTCACCTATTTCTGTTGGTATGATTAACTTTTCTCCAACTTCCATTTTAATATTACCTACAAAATTATTATTTGCTCTTGCAATAACCCACCATAAAGTTTGGTCATTATAAAATCTATGAGCAAGAGACATATAAGTATCATCAAATCTAACATAATAAGTTATATCTGAATCTTTTCGTACTATAATAGGGTATTCTGTAGTTGCAAAAACCTTATTCTTTGTTACTCTATCTTTAAGTATTTTAGTGGTTCTATATCTACTCATAGTTTATTTTACAGGTATACCTGCACTCCATTTTGGGTTTCCATCCATCATAGGTCTTGCTGTTTTTCCATTTCGTGGGTCTGTTTCAAATGTTCCAAATTTGTTTTTTCCAACACCCATATCGTTCAACCAAGGCACTTCATAATGTTTACCTAATGTGTGTGGTAAATACTTACCAACATGAACAAACTCAACACTCACACTAAACACTTGTGGTATTTGGTGTCCTTCATCCAATTCCCAAGTAGCATTCTCTTCCATTGTGATTGCAATAGAACTAAAATATCCTGGAGTATTATTGAATAAATCTCCAATGGTTAAATAAATGTATGGTGCTACTGGTCTCTCTTCATCATCAGTATCTAAAATCTTTTTAAATGTAGGATAACCCAATCCCATTAAATAATTCATCTTCTCTTGAATGATTGGTATTTCTTGTTTAGTAAATGCTGCTACTTTAAAATCAAACGATACACTTCTATCTGCCCCACCATATAAATGAATAGAATCTGGTCTACCAATATATTTTTCAGTAGTCCAACTTGGTGTAACGGTATCGGTTATTGTACCGATATGTGCAGGAAATACTAACCACTTACCATTTACCGCATCTCTTATTCTAAATTTTATAAAATCTTTTGGTAATGTAGTATCTGCAGTTGGAGCCCAATTTAACTTATCAAACTTACCACCATAAGGAACTTGTAAAGTATTACTTACACCAACACTATAAAGTTTACCAGTATCACTACCATCTGAACTTTTTATAAGACTCTTTCCTAAATTATATTTTTCTCCTGATACTTTACCTTCTTCTGTATCCCTATGTAAAGCCCATAGTCCAGTATCATCTAATTCTGTTCCAGTTGCATTTATA
>Ga0315328_10000591_pt1 | contig 15833 bp, 15 predicted proteins | sample M120032315metaG_FD_203462 | JGI IMG/M metagenome (GOLD analysis project Ga0315328, IMG submission 203462) | Ammonia-oxidizing marine archaeal communities from Monterey Bay, California, United States - M1 200m 32315 | ecosystem: Environmental > Aquatic > Marine > Intertidal zone | place: USA... | reverse complement strand
AAAACACCCATTGTCGCCCTTAATATCCATTAATTTTGGAATTTATTGTCCATTCACCTCATTTTTAGACATTGGCACAGTGTATGCTTTAGGAGTCAAAACTGGCGTCATCGGGCGTCATAACCCACATAAACAAATACAAACCCAATCAAGAGGAAAACCATGAAAAATCAAAAAGGTTTCACACTTATTGAACTGTTGGTAGTGATTGCCATTATTGGCATTCTGGCCAGCATGCTTCTTCCCACCTTGGCGAAGGCCAAGAAAAAGGCGAATCGCCTCAAATGTAGCAACAACATAGGGCAGATAGGCAAAGCCTTCATCGCCTCTGGCGGTGATTATGATGGCTGGCTTCCTTGGAATCTCACCAATGAAGACAAAGTGGCTGTTGCCAACGAAGGCAATGAACGGTTGTACGCGTTGGCAGGTCGGAATACTAAGGGTGGCAACAGATATGGTGGCTGGTGCCTGTACAACCATGAGTATATTTGGGCGGCCCACGCTGGGTTGCGCGATGACCTTGGCAGCGCCAAATCACTGCTTTCGCCTTGTGACGCCAAGAGCAAGCGCAACAATGGGCTGGATGTTCGGGATGGCAAGCTTGCCGGGTGGTGCCGCAGCCGTATTGGAAACAACGCAAATGCTCGTTATAAATTGCACACCCGCGCTCAGACTTACGGCATCCACATGGGTGGCGATAGCCAAGGTAAATCCATTCTGGCCACGACCCGCAACATCCTCGGAGGCAGCTCTCAGGCTGGCTTCAATGCTAATCGCACTAAGGTGATGACGGGTGGCCGCTTGAGCGCTTCCACCGGCCGCTGGCTGAGCTCCACGTTGATTGGCAAAACCGATCCGCGTGTGAAGGATGCCAACGGAAACGCACTGGGCTACATCTCCTGGATGGGCCCGGGAGCTAAAGGCAAGTGGGACCGTACCAACGGCAGCAGAGTGATCAAAACTTATAACGTGGAAAGCCACCGTAATGTGTCCGGTTTGGATATTGGCCAAGGCCAGATTGTCAACAGCGATGGCAGTGCCTTACAGGTAGATGACGCCGGCTTAGCCAGCGCAGTCAGTGAGCACGACCAAAAGGTTGGCGGCGTGAACTCCTATAAGCAGGAGATCGTGTCCGTTCCTTACATTTACTAACGAACACTGATAGCACATCCAACCAAAAAAACAGCGTCCCCTTTTGGGGGCGTTTTTTTGTGTCCTTCATTATGCGAATAGCAGCAATCTCAAACATAGGAAAAAACAGAAGGGCATAAAAAACCCGCCACTGGGGCGGGGGTGAGTTGGTGAGTGGTTTTGGGACAGGGGCTATTCGCCGCCGCCTTCTCCACCGTCTTCGTTCTCTACGCCCTCTTCATTAACTGGATCAGCTTCCTCAGGCTGTTCGGCCTCTTCAGCTTCGCCACCACAACCAGGGAGAGCTACTGCAAATGCAGCGAGGGACACGATCAGGATCGATTTTTGGATTAGTTTTTTCATTGGTCTTTTGTATTTGTTGGCTTGTGCCAAAGGGCTTCAGTTAGCACAAGAGGGGAGTTGATGCAACGATAAATAGAAGAGATATGATTACAATGGGATCGGGTGGATTAGGACCGCCTTGGTCACCTCGTCGATTTTTCATTCACTGGATCCATCCAAAATGGTGATCTCTCCCTCTCCGATCTCAAAAACGAGGGGCAAGATCAGCAAGGCAGTACGCAGCGGAAACTGGATCCCGGCAAGCGGGTCTTTCGGGTACATCACTTGGCCCGGGACGATTAAATTAAACGTCCGAGATATTAATGCTTTTCACGCGCAAAGGTTTGGGCAGTTCTTTGGTACGAAGCAGCCGGATTTCCCTTTCTGGTAGCCAAATCGGGGGGAGCGTTCGAAATCTGTTTGGCGTGAAATTAACGCCGAGAGTGGAAATCCACGCAGTTCAAAAACTTAGCTTCATCATTTCACCCTAAATCGCCTGTTTTTGCACTGAAATGAAATGGCATGCCGTATGCTTGCAAGGGGTTGGGGAGTGATGTACTTTGCCCATGCGCGTGAATTTAACCAGAATATTTAAAACCAAATATTTACCGTGTTGCCCATGAAAAACCAAATAGGTTTCAACAACCAGAAAGGTTTTACGCTCATCGAACTGCTGGTCGTGATTGCCATTATTGGCATTCTCGCCAGCATATTGTTGCCTACATTGGCAAAAGCAAAAAAGAAGGCCAACCGGGTTAAATGCGCCAGCACAATGGGCTCTATCGGCAAGGCGTTTACGGGGTTCTCTGCAGAATCGAGCGGCAACCAGTTTCCTTGGATGGTGACAATGGGCACGGCACGGTCAATGTACGATGAGGCCAATCTCGCGACAGGTTTGGTGTCACCCGCAATTTATGAGCGTACTCAGGGACGCACCATATCCAAGCCACGCGGGTGGTTCAATGCCGGCTGGAAATCGGGGAAATGGGACCGGCATTACTACGATTGGTGGTGCGCCAAGGATATCCATTGGCTGTGGAGTGCCGCTGCAATGCGTAAAGGCATCGGCGGGGCAAAGGGCTTGCTTTCGGTGAGTGATCCCAAAGCCAAGCGTGCGAATGCGCTAGAGGTGAGCAAAGGTGCTTTTGCTGAGGGTATTGGCTATGGGAAGAGTCCCAGTAAAGCTGCGCAGATTTCCTCCGAGAATCAGGCTAGCGGTAAACCCCGTTTTTACACGCGTCGGCAGGCCCAGAGTTACGCCATTCACATGGGCGGCGATGCTAATGCCGGCAATTCGATTCTTGCCACCACCCGCAACGTGCTGGGAGCCGCCCGCGCAGTGGGTTATGCGGGTAATTTGAATCACTTCCAATTGCGAGGCCGCCGCGAGACCATTAACTCTGCCCGCACCCTTACCAATGTGCACATTGGCCACAAGGACGACTCGGGTAATGAGTTGATTGGGTTTGCCGGCCCCGGCAGCAAGGGCACATTTGAGCACGATAATAGCATAGCTTATCCAATTGCCTCACGCCGGGCGATGGGTGGGCTGGATCGTGGGCAGGGGAATTATCTCCTCTCCGGTGGCAGCGTGAAACAGGCCTCAGACTCGGAGTTCCAAACTATCGTGAAACAACACTCTGAAACACGGGGATCCTTGGCAGGTAAAATGAACCACATGGTGACTTCGCCCTGGCAATAGCCTGAGAATCCAAGCCCCGACCTTGAAAATACAAATTAATCGATACGACAAACGTCATAAACAATTAGGACAAAAAACTGGATGCAGCCTCCTAGGTGGAATCCACAACTCAAAACACCAAACAAAAAACAAAATGAAAACCAAAAGAAACAAAGCGTTTACGCTAATTGAATTACTGGTTGTGATTGCCATTATAGGCATTCTTGCCAGCATGCTGCTCCCCACACTCGCCAAGGCCAAGAAAAAGGCCAACCGGCTCAAGTGCTTGGGCAACTTGAAGCAAGTGAACACGGCGCTGATCTCCTTTGCGGGTGACCATGAGAGTATGCCTTGGCATATGACTCCGGAATCGGCCACATCGCACTATGACCAAATCCTGCGCGCAACCGGCGTCACCCAGAAATGGCAAAATGGTAAGTACGGTGGCCCAAACCCACAGGATGGCATGACCAACTTGGACAATTACATGATTGACCCGCGGTTCATCTTCCTCTCACCGGATTTACGCTCGCAGCTCCAGACCTCCAAACTGTTGATGAGTCCGAGTGATCCACGCGTAAAAAGGCGGAATGTCTTGGACGTCCGTGACGGCAAATACAACGGTATGGGCGCCACGCACTGGTACAACAATCGCTATTACACCCACCAATATGCCTTTAGTTACGGGGTGTGTCATGGGGGCGATGACCAACGCGGTGCCTCACTGCTGACCCTCACCCGCAACATCGCAGGCGGAAACAAAACCAGGCAGGACTTTGGCTGGGGAAGCCACAACTGGGGTTGGACGCACATCATGCGCACCTTAACTTTGGCTAACATCCAGTGGGTGGGACCGGACAATAAGATCATCGATGCCAATGGCAAGACGCAGACCACCTTCGACCGCTGGAGGGGCTCTAAGGAACCGCTCAAGCGCCTGTCCATGTCAGGCTTAGACGTGGGTCAAGGCAATGCCGGCAAAGCTGACGGTAGCGCCGAGTCGGTAGACGATGGCACTATGAAGGAAGCTCTCGAAGGCCACCTCGACCAAACCGGTGGTAATGGCACTTCGAACGGTCGTATCGGCCGTCCGTTCAACGCCAAATAGTGGCCTGGAAAAAATAGAACTTAATTCAAAGGGCGCCCTTCGGGGCGCCCTTCTTTTTGGCACAAAAAAACCGCCCGGCGATTAACCGGACGGTATTAAATGGTGAGATCAGGAAAACTATTCCTCTTCCTCTCCCCCTCCGCCTTCGGTGACTTCGCCGGCAGTATCTTCGCCGTCGCCTTCTGGTCCGGGTTGCTGGGCTGAGTCGTCCTCGGGATTTGCGTCATCTTCCGCTCCCCCGCCGCAGCCCGTCATGAGGGGCGCAAACGCAAGAACACCGGCAACAGCAGTAACAATTGTGATTTTTTTCATATGTTTGGTGTATGTTGAATGGATGTCAATTTGAAGCCCCCTGCGCGTTAGTGCGCGAAAGCGGCTCCTTTCCTAACTATAAGAGGCGGGTAAGGCAACGCTTTTAGGGGATGAATGGCATTCAGAGGGGCAAATCAGCTAAAACCAAACGCGTGAGAAATGCGTCCAATGCGTGGAATTCACACGCGAAATACGAATGGCCCGCGTATAAGCGCTGTTTTCGTGGGGGAAAATCAAAATATGAAGGTTGGCATGTGTCGTGCTATAGGAGTCCCAGATAATTAAATCGCGCTGGTGGGAGCGGGGACGAGTAGTTCCAGACCAAAGGCGCACAACCCAACCCAGAAATGGAAAGAAATAATATGAAGAAAAACCAAAAAGGCTTCACCCTTATCGAACTGTTGGTCGTGATCGCGATCATCGGAATCTTGGCGAGCATGTTGCTTCCTGCCTTGGCCCGCGCCAAAGCGAAAGCTGCTCGCATCAAATGCGTGAACAACCTCAGCAGCATCGGCAAGGGAACTCTCGGATTTAGCCAGGACAATGGCGGCCGTACACCTTGGAACCTTATCCCCAGCCAACGCAGCAACCATTTCGGCACACAAGGTGGTACCAGTGCAGGGCAGATCTTTGGCTTGGCCGCAATGAAGAGCGAAGTTCAGACTGCCAAAATCCTGGTTTCCCCTTGCGACGCAGCTCGCACGGCTGATAACGAGGTTCTGCAGAATGGATGGGCCAACATTAACACCAAGGGTGGAAACCCCGTGACCGTTGGCACCAGCTACGTCTTCTGCCAAGGCGGTGACTTCCAGCGTCCTGCGTCAGTGGTGGCTCTGACCCGTAATCTGAGCTCCAACAACGTTGCCGCTGGCAACTGGAGTGGTGCGGACGAGAACCCGGTCCCCGGAAACGCGATGGCCGGCTTGAATAAGTCACAAGGCCAGCTCGTGCGTGCTGATGGCAGCGCGGCCCAGTCCACTGACGCCGATCTCGGCGCCTCTGGCAAAGTCGTGAAGGGCCACATCAACGCCCGTGGTGGCACCAGCCCGTTGGGTGCTTCCAGCACGGCAGTGATCCGCTAGGTCTGTTCTCATAATCAATCACAAGGGCGCCCTTCGGGGCGCCCTTCTTTTTTGTTTACAGGATACCAAGTACAAACAAGCAGGGTCTGTTTCCTAACCTTTTGACTTTTGATTGCCCCCTTTTTACTTTCTGAATATGTCCTCGGTCGACTTGTTGGAATTGCTTAAGCGGTATTTTGGTTTCGATTCTTTTCGGCCTTTGCAGGAGGAAATTATTCGCACCGCGCTCGAGGGGCGCGATGCGTTTGTGCTGATGCCCACCGGCGGCGGCAAGTCGCTCTGCTACCAACTCCCCGCGCTTGCCCGCGAAGGGCTTACGGTGGTGGTGTCGCCACTTATCGCGTTGATGAAAGATCAAGTGGACGCGCTGCAGGCAGCGGGCGTGCCGGCTACGTTTCTCAATTCCACTCTTGATGCCGACGAAGCCCGCCGCCGTTTGTCTGGTTTGTACGATGGCGAGTATCGACTGCTCTACGTAGCGCCTGAGCGGTTGATGCTCGATGGGATGCTCGACCGACTCGCCCAATGGCAGCCCGAAGCCATCGCCATCGACGAAGCCCATTGCATCAGCGAATGGGGTCATGATTTCCGGCCTGAGTATCGCCAGATTGCCGAGCTCCGCATACGCTTTCCCAAGCTGCCTTTTATGGCGCTCACCGCCACGGCCACTGACCGTGTGCGGGCGGACATCGTCACCCAATTGAAACTGCGCGAGCCGACGCAATTCGTAGCCAGCTTTGATCGCGCTAATTTGGTTTATCGGGTCCTCCCGCGCGCGCAGCCGCAGCGGCAAGTGCTCGAGTGGGTCAACAAACAGCCGGAGGACAGCGGCATCATTTATTGTTCCAGCCGCGCCCGCACTGAGCGGCTGGCCGATATGCTCAATGAAAACGGCGTGCGCGCCGCCGCGTATCACGCGGGGCTGGACAAAAAAGTGCGCGCGCGGAATCAGGAGGCTTTCATTCGCGATGAAGTGCGCGTGGTGTGCGCCACAATCGCCTTTGGCATGGGCATTGACAAACCGGACGTGCGGTTCGTGATCCATCACGATTTGCCAAAAAATCTCGAGGGCTATTATCAGGAAACCGGTCGCGCCGGCCGCGATGGATTGCCGGCCGAATGCGTGCTGCTTTTCAACGCCTCGGATGTTGCCAAGCAAACGGGCTTCATTGCGGAGAAAACTGATGAGCACGAGCAAATGATCGCCCGCAATATGCTCCAGCAAATGGTGCACTACTCGGAAACCCGTGATTGCCGCCGTCGCTCTTTACTTGAATATTTCAGCGAAACGTATGCGGAAGAAAACTGTGGCGCGTGCGATAATTGTTTGGAACCAAAACAAACTTTTGACGGCACCGTGGCGGCGCAAAAAATGTTATCGTGCGCATTTCGCATTCGCGAAAAGTCAGGATTCGATTTTGGGTTGAATCATTTGGTGGAAGTGCTCACCGGTGGCGACACGGAAACGGTGCGCAAATGGGGTCACGAACAGCTTTCCACTTACGGCATCGGCGACGAGTTCGGCCGTAACGAATGGAAAGCCATCGCGCGCGAGTTGATGCGGCTGGATTTCCTCCATCAAACGCCCGGCCGAATGAGTGTGCTGGAGCTCACCGCCGCCGGCATCGATTGGCTCCGTTCTGGCAACCGGAGTACCCCGCTGGAATTAACACAGCCTGTCGTGCCCAAAACCAAAGAGAAAAAACGCAAGCCCCGCGTGGGCGATCTTGCGTGCGACGAGGCGCTGTTCGATTGCCTGCGCGAATTGCGCCGTACCCTCGCCAGCGAACGCGGCGTGCCGCCGTACATTGTTTTTTCCGACGTAGCCCTCCGCCACATGGCCCGCGAATATCCCATCACCCTTGCCGCCTTCGGCCTCATCCACGGCGTGGGCGACAAAAAATTAAAAGAATTCGGCGACACATTCACGGCGGAGATTGAAGCGTTTTTGGAAAACAATTCCCGACAGGAATTTGGGGCGTGATGGTAGAGGCGCGCTTTGCGTGTCCCTACTGGGCCGCGCGTTTGGCGGTGTAACGTTTGAGGAGTTCGTCGGCCACCACTCCGGCGAGGATGACGATGCCGAGGATGGCGTATTCGAGGTGGGTGGAAATGCCGAGCATGTTGATGGAATTATAAATGAGCCGGATGACCGCCGCCGCAATGATGACGCCGAGGATGCCGCCTTCGCCGCCGCGCAAACTGCAACCGCCGAGCACGGCGGCGGCGATGGCGTAGAGTTCATAGAATTCGCCGGTTTGCGCCGGTTGCACGGAATCCAATTCAAAGGCAAAAAGCAATCCGCTGATGCCGGCAAGCAGCGAGCAAATGACGTAGGCGGCAATTTTTAGGTTGTCGGTTTGGATGCCGCTGTAGCGTGCGCCTTCCTCGTTGTTGCCGAGGGCGAGCAGATAGCGACCCCAGATGGTGCGGTTGAGAAACAACGCGGCGGCCACGGCGATAACGACCAAAAAAACAAAGGGCATCGGCAGGGCGAAGGTGTCGGTGATGGGAATCTTGCCACTAAAAATTTCATTCAATTGGTCGTGTCCTTTGAAGCCCATCGATTGGTTATCGGTGGTCCATCGGGCCATTCCGCGATAAATTAAAAGCCCACAAAGGGTGACGACAAAAGGTTGCAGTTTGGCTTTGGTGATGAGCAATCCGTGGATGAGGCCGATTAGTGCCGAGAGGCCGAGCATAGCGCAAATGGCGACAACGGGATCCCAGTTTTTGCCAAGGGTGAAAGCCAGCAGCGAAGCGGTGAGGCCGATCACCGATCCGATGGAAAGATCGATACCGCCGGTGATGATGACGAACGCCACGCCCACGCCCATGATGGAGTAGAGGCTCGACCACTTCACGAGGTTTTGCATGTTGTACGCGCTGATAAACTTGGGGTTCAGCACGGCAGTGATCGCGAAAATCGCAATGAGCAGGCCGAGGATGCCGAGAATATTTTTTTTCATGATCGTGGTCAGGCGGCAAGCGGGGTGCCGGTGGCGAGCTGCATTACGGCTTGTTCGGATAATTGATCGCGTGGCAACTCGCCGGCGATGCGGCCCTCGTGCATCACCAGTGCGCGGTCGGCCATGCCGAGCACTTCCTCCAATTCGCTGGAGACAAATAGGATGGCCACGCCGTCGGCGGCGAGTTGTTCCATGAGCCTGTACATTTCGCGCTTGGCACCGACGTCGATGCCGCGCGTGGGTTCGTCGAGTAAGAGCACACGCGGCTTGAGCGCGAGCCATTTGCCGAGCACGACTTTTTGCTGATTGCCGCCGGAGAGATTCACGGTTGCTTGGTCGAGGTCGGGGGTTTTGATGGCGAGTTGTTCCGCGGCTTCGGCGGCGACTTTTTCTTCGGCATTGAAGTTGAGGAAACCATTTTTCTGATCGCGGCCAAGGCTGGCGAGGCTGGCATTTTCGCGTACGGCCATTTGCAAAATGAGGCCGTGTTGCTTGCGGTCTTCCGGCGCAAGGGCAAGCCCGGCACGGATGGCTTCGCGCGGATTGCACGGGGCAAAGAGTTCGCCCGCCATTTGCATTTGGCCGCCCACGGCGGGGGTGACGCCAAAAATAGTTTGAAGCAATTCCGTGCGACCCGAGCCCACGAGACCGGCGATGCCCACGATTTCACCGGCGCGGAGTTGTAGCGAAATTTCCGCGTGCGGATATGCGGGGGTGCGCACCGCATCCAGCTCCAGCATGATGTCGCCGGATTCGTGTTGCTTGCGGTCGTAAAATTGTTCTAGGTCGCGGCCGACCATCAGGCGCACCATCGCGTTGTGATCGATTTCTTTGCGGCTGAGTTCGCCGGCGTTTTCGCCATCGCGCAGCACGAGGACGCGATCGGCCAGTTCAGTCACTTCGCCGAGCCGGTGCGAAATATAAATGACGCTGATGCCCTGTGTGCGCAGATCGCGGACGACTTCGAAGAGTGTTTCGGTTTCGTGTTGCGAAAGGCTGCTGGTGGGCTCGTCCATAATGAGCACGCGCGCCTGGCAGGAAAGGGCTTTGGCGATTTCTGCGAGTTGTTGGCGGCCGATGGGCAGATCGCTTACGAGCGTGTCGGCGGGCAAGTCGAGCCCTACGCGCTGCAAGTGTTCCGTGGCTTCGGCGTGGAGTTTGGCTTGGTCGATGAAGCCGAACTGATGTGGCTCACGCCCAAGAAAGATATTAGCGGCAAGGTCGAGGTTGGCGGCAAGGTTGAGCTCCTGATGAATCAGTGCCACGCCTTGAGCCAGTGCTTCGCGCACGGATTGGAATTGCACCGGTTGGCCGTCGATGAAAATTTCGCCGGTGTCCGCCGGTTGCACGCCGGCAAGGATTTTCATCAGAGTGCTTTTGCCTGCGCCATTTTCGCCGATTACCGCGAGCACTTCGCCGTGGGCGAGTTTTAGGTGTGCGTTGTGCAGGGCGCGCACGCCAGGGAATCGCTTGCCCAAGCCACGGACCTCCAGCAGCGGTGTTGCCGGGGCCGTCATGTTTATTGCTTGCCCAGTTCGGCCATCTCCTTTTTGGTGGCCCAAAACTCGTCCACGTTTTCCTTTGTCACCACGAGGAATGGCACTTCCATAAATTTATTTTCCGGAATGAACGCGGTGTCGCCATCGAGAATGCGCTTCATCGCCTTCACCGATTCGTAGCCATACTCCCAAGGCTGCTGGCTGATGGTACCTTGCGCGGTGCCGTCCTTGATGGCCTGCAGCATCGCGTCAGGTTCATCGAATCCGCACACTTTTATTTTCCCGGTACGGTTGGCCTCGCGGATGGCGTCCAAGCACGCGGGCGGGTTGTAAGCGAACAAGCCGACCATACAGGCCACATTTTCGTATTTGGTGATCGTATCCTCGGCGTTGCTCTTGGCCTTGGCTTTGTCGAAATTATCCGTGCGCGTATCGAGGATGATATATTTTGAACCTTCGGCCTTGAGGTTTTTGGCGTCCACGGGATCGAATTTTGCTGTGCTCAATTCTTGCTCTGGGCGGCCCAGTAATTCATCGATCACGCCTTGGCGACGTTGGCGGGCGTTGAGCTGTTCGAGGCGCCCTACGAAAATCATTACCTCGCCGCCTTCGGGCAACGCGGCTTTCACCAGTTCGCCCAGCGCGCGGCCGGCTTTGTAATTGTTCGTGCCGATGTACAGCATACGGTCGCTATCCGGCGCATCGGCATCGTGGGTGATGAACTGGGTTTGCTTGGCGGCTTCGTTGAGAAATGCAGTTTGGTTTTCCGCATCTATCGGGCTGATAGCCATGGCGTCGATACCTTTGGCCAGCAGGGTTTCCATAATGCGTTTTTGATCCACCAATCCTTTGGTGGGCATATGTACTTCGCATTTAATGTCGAATTCTTTTTCCGCGATGCGCACGCCGGCGGCGCAGAGGTCCCAAAATGGATCCACGCCATTGGTCACGTAGGCGACGGTAACGGTGTTGTTTTTTGAATCAGTCGGTTTCTTGCAACCCCAACCCAACAAGAGGGCTGAGGCGCACGCGAATGCCAAGAGGTAACGAGCAACTTTCATAGGCGTGAGTGTTCACCCAAGCGGAACAGGGGTAAAGGAAAAATGGACTAACGGAGGGGTGTGCCGCCAAGGGCTTTACCGTTGGTGTTGAGGATTTGGAAATGCCGGATGACAGGACGGTTTGGCTGAGCGTAGGTCCACACGGATTTTTTGGCGCGATTAACTTCCACCAGTTGCGCCGTGGCACGGCTGGGGCGGTGGGTGGCAAAGACGAGGTTGCCGTTGGGCAGGCGCTGGATGCCCGAATGCAGATCCAACATTCGAGCCCCTTGAAAATCCTGATTGGTGAGCTTCCACGTTACCTTGCCCGCGCGGTCCACTTCGAGGATGCATTTGCCAGTGGTGCAGGCGATGAGCGTGCGTTGGTTGGCGAGCCGAATCGCGCAGGAGGGTTCGCCGTCGGTTTTCTTTTCCCAAACCACTTTGCCTTGGGCGTTGTATTCGCGCACCACTTTATCGGCGGGTTGTGGCACGAGATAATTGCCGTTGGCCAGCTTGCGCGCGGCGCCGATTTGTTGCAGCGGATCTTTGGCGGCGGTTTGTAAAGTGATTTTAACGAGCGTGCGTCCTTTGGTATCCACCTCCATCACGCATGGCTTGGAGCCGCCTTCGGCGATGAGATAACGGCCTTCGGCGATTTGCTGGGCGGTGTTCACGGTTTTTTGTTTACCGCGATATTCAAACTGCACGCGGCCGCCTCGGGTGACCTCCACCACACCGCCGCCATAATTTTTCCCGTGAGCCAACACGAGCAACAAATTTCCATTCGGGAGCATCCAGCCATCGCGCGTGGGGCGCGGGTAACGCCAGACGACGCGGTCGGTATGGGAGACAATGTAGGTTTTCGCGCCAGTCGCGAGAAACGCGTGGCGGACGCCGTGCGCGGATTGTTGGGCGGCTGGGGCGGAATAAAAAACGCCCCCCACCATCAATCCCGCAATGAGGATATGGCTTGGACGCATAGGAGGTTACACGTGCGTTGGGACGGAGGAATTTAGTGGCAAAACGGAAGTTGTCGACCCCTTTTTTCGCAAAGATACGTACACGGACTAAAGCCGGCCCGGTTCGCGGCGCCCTTTGCCTTTTCGGTTGGAATCACCCAATTCGCCCCGCATTGATTCGCCCAGAGCCCGCAGTTTTGAGACAATCTCGGGGTGTTTAGCTTGCACGTCCGTGGTTTCGCCAATGTCATTTTCTAAATCAAACAGCGCGAGGCCGATTTTAGCGGAGCTATAGCGGGTGGGAATGCCGTCCTTGCCGCCGGGCTTATCGGCCATCGTTCGGTAACCGTGCGGAAAATGCAGTTTCCATTTCCCCATCCGAACCGCCTGCAATTGGCGCCCATAATAAAAGTAATAGGCCTCCTGCGGGCTCTTTTCATTTTTTCCGGCAATGAGGTTGAGAATGCTTTTGCCGTCGATTGTTTGCTTCGGAAGTTTTGCGCCAATCAATTCCGCCACCGTGGGTAAAATATCAATCGTCATCGCGGGCGTTTTGCAAACGCTGCCGGCGGGCACCGTGCCTGGCCACCACATCAGCGTGCTCTCGCGGCAGCCACCGTCGAACATTGTTCCTTTGCCCTCGCGCAACGGCGAGGCTGAGCCGGCGTGGTCGCCGTAGCTCAGCCACGGGCCGTTGTCGGAGGTGAAAATGACGAGTGTGTTTTTGTCCAGCTTATGCTTGCGCAGTGCGCCGAGGATCTGGCCCACGCTCCAGTCTACTTCCATCATTACGTCGCCAAACAAACCGGCTTTGCTTTTGCCTCTGAATTTATCGGAAACATAAAGCGGTACGTGCACCATCGAATGTGGCACGTAGAGGAAAAATGGCCGCGCTTTATTTTTCTCGATGAAGGACACCGCGCGTTCGGTGTATTGCGTGGTGAGCTGTTCCTGATCTTTGCCGGTGACGCGCGGGTTGATGACCGCGTTCCCATCGATCAGAGGCAGATGCGTCCAACGTTTCAGGCGGTCTTGCATCGGCAAATGCAGCACGCCCGGATGGTACGGCCACATATCATTGGAGTACGGCAGGCCAAAGTAATCATCAAAGCCGTGCTGCATTGGCAGGAATTTTTTATGATGGCCTAGGTGCCACTTGCCGTAGCACGCGGTGGCGTAATTTTTCTGTTTGCAGAGTTCGGCGATTGTCATCTCATCTGCATTGATACCGTGCTGTGACTTGGGGCCGAGCGCGCCGAGAATGCCCACGCGCACATTGTAACAGCCGGTGAGCAGCCCTGCACGTGACGCGCTACATACGGCCTGCGTCACATAAAAATCCGTGAACTTTCGTCCCTCTTTCGCCATGCGATCGAGGTGAGGAGTGGGGTAGGCTTTGGCGCCGAAAGGCCCGATGTCCGCGTAGCCCATGTCATCAATAAAAATGATGACAACATTGGTGGGGGGCTTGCGGGTTTCAGCCGGAAGCGAGAACGTGAGCAATGTGATGAGGGTAAAAAGTAGAGTGCGCATAATCCGTAGAGGCTTACGCGGAGAGTAACGAGTGGTGGGAAAGTGTCAACGTAGAGACGCGCGCTTTTTCTTGCCTGTGCGGGAGCGGGCGGCGGCCTCGGTTACGGAGGCGCGCGCAGCATCAGCGGCAGCTTTGCGATGGCGCTCGGCCTCATTCTGCTCGGCCTTGTGCTTGAGGCCCTGTAATGCTGCCAAGCCAATGCAGCAGCCGACCAGCAAGGTGAATTCCCAATCCATGCCTGCCAGTCGCGCGGTATACATCATGCCGATCGTGGCGAAGGCGGCCAGAATGGAGGAGTTGGCGTTCAGGTCGAAATGCCGTATCAGTTAGTCTGTTTTTTGGCAACACTCTATAACTAAAATAGTTAGTTATGACACAGGTTGTGCCAGGGGCGGGGACAGGGTAAACTGGCGGCATGAGCATGGCCATCTGCACTGAGTGCAGCCAACCGCTGAGCACTACGGCACCGGCGTGTCCGCACTGTGGTGCGCCGGCGGCGGTGGCGTTGTGCGTGCCCGCGGCGGATCCGGCGGATTGGCCGGAGGCGCTGGAGGCGGCGGTGCGCGCGGCTTTGCAATGGCCGGAAGGAGAACTAGCGGTGGCGCAGTTGGCGCAGGTGGAATCGGTGAAATTAGATGAAGTGGATGCTGCTGACCTCACGAAATTTGTGGTGGGCTTGCGCGGATTGCCCGCGCTGAAGTGGCTGGGCTTCTCGCGCGCGGGCATTGCCGACGCGGGGCCGCTTAGCGAACTGGTTGGGTTGCGCTATTTGTATCTGGAAAAAAACCACATCACCGACCTCGCGCCGCTATGTGAATTGAAGGCGCTCAAGCAACTGTGGCTGTACGGCAATCCACTGGAACCGGCGGCGGTGGCGGCGTTGGAAGAAGCGTTGCCGAAGTGCGAGGTGTTTATCTGAGCTTGAACTTGAGGGCTGGCGAAATAATCGGTAGGTTATCACTGTTTTCACTAGGAGGACCAAGGCACCCTATGCGCGTGTAATGCAAATTTATCTTTTCCTAAATGGCAAACAGGTTGGACCGTATCCAGTTGAACAGGTACAGGTCATGTTGGGCGTCGGGACGCTGATGCCGGATACGCAGGCATGGCACGAAACCCAGCCGGCTTGGGTGCCGGTGGCGCAGTTGGTGGGCGGGACGGCAGTGACGGAGGAGGTGGTAGATGAGGAGGTGGTAGATGAGGAGGTGGAAATTCCGGGCGAAGGCGAAGTGATTTTGCGGGTGACGCATCAGGCGGAGTACTCGCGCGGTCAGTTGTTGTTGCGGACGTTCTTGGGGGTTTTCTATTTGGTGTTGCCGCATACGATTTGTTTGGTGGTGTTGGGATTTGTTATTGATGTGTGTATGCTTGTTGTATGGTTTGCGATTTTATTTACCGGACGATATCCGGCGGGGATTTATCAATTTGTGGTGAGTGTACACCAATGGGGGGTGCGCTGGGCGGCGACGGTTGTGAATTTAGGCGACGGCTACCCGGCGTTTGGCTTGGGGAACAAGAGGGACGCGGTCAGCTTGCAAATCACACAGCCCGCAACCTTCAGCCGACTGCATTGTATACTGCGGATTTTTGCGCCGATTTATGTAGGTATCCCGCATGGGATTTGCCTGGTGTTTCGGCAAATCGCGGGAATAATTTTGTTCGTCGTGGCGTTCTTTGCGGTGTTGTTTACGGGGAAATACCCGAAGAGCATGCACGATTTTCAGGTGGGCAACTTGCGCTGGGGCATACGCGTGATGGCGTACATCACAATGTTGTCGGATCGATATCCGCCCTTTAGCGGGAAGCCTTAATCTTCCTTTGTACGCAATGCGGCGCGGGCGGTCTCGGGGCAGCGCAATGGAATGGTGGCGAGCTGGCGGTAGAGCGCAGCGGCTTTCTTTTCGTCGCCTTTTTTATACAAGGCATCGGCTGCCTTTAGAATTTCCGGTGCGGCGCGAATCCATTTCATTTTTTTTGCAGCGTCGCGGGCTTGTTTGATTTCGGCGGCGTTAAACGTCCAGCCCGAAGTGCCACTGGCTAGGAGGTTGGTGACGGCCTGGCGATGGCGCAATGAAAGGGCGTGGCCGAGTTCGTGGGCGGTGACACGCGGGATGGGCTCGCTCACGCCATCTTCCACCGTGCGCAAGCGGGCCATATCTTTCACAAACATTCC
>Ga0315328_10000588_pt1 | contig 15847 bp, 13 predicted proteins | sample M120032315metaG_FD_203462 | JGI IMG/M metagenome (GOLD analysis project Ga0315328, IMG submission 203462) | Ammonia-oxidizing marine archaeal communities from Monterey Bay, California, United States - M1 200m 32315 | ecosystem: Environmental > Aquatic > Marine > Intertidal zone | place: USA... | reverse complement strand
TCTACTCTGGTGTGGAAAGAACTTAGCTCAGTAGAACTATTTGAATACTTCTCACTTGTTAATTTTATTCGGTATTCCCCAATAATAAATATTACGATCCTTAATATAAAATTAGTAATTACTACTTTTCTTAAGAAAGTATAATCAATGTCAATGAAAATATAGTCACCAAAGGTAAATCAGCTGCCAATATTCATTTTTGACGTACACCTTAGAAAGAATTTAATATGACGTAGCTACCCTGATCTTCACTCTGCATTTCTCAGGCAAATTTTCGGCAGGAATGGCTCCTTTTCCATAGAACCCATTTTTATAAGAGAGCCAATATTAATTTGCGATCAAAGATAATTCCAATTAAAGTGAACCAATATCAGTTAAGTTATAGCGGAGAGCATAATGGAACCGAACGAATATGCCAGGCTTGACGGGGTGGCGCTCGCCAAGGCAATCAAGAGTGGTGATGTGTCTGCTATGGAAGTCACCGAAACCGCTATTGGTGTAATTGAAAAGCTAAATCCCAAGCTCAATGCCGTGGTGATGACGAACTTCGAAAATGCACGTGATGTGGCAAAGGATGTACTTGCGGACACTGCCCTGGCAGGTGTTCCATTTCTGCTTAAGGACGTCAATCAGTTTAGCCATGATATGCCCACGACGTTTTCATGTGCATTTTTTGCAGATGTGGCGGCTAAGCCAGACAGCGAGTTGGTTTCCCGTTGGCGAAGTGCCGGCCTGATTGTTCTTGGTAAGACAAACATGCCAGAGTTTGCCGAGGACTTCGTGTGTGAGCCTACGCTTCGTGGCGTAACGCTTAATCCGTGGAACCCCAAGGTGACGACAGGTGGTAGCTCCGGTGGCGCTGGTGCCGCGGTTGCGTCTGGGATGGTGCCCTTCGCCCACGCAACAGATCTGGGCGGATCAATCCGCATTCCAGCTGCTTGTTGTGGGGTCTTTGGTCTCAAGCCCACGACAGGATTAAATCCAGTAGGGCCATACTACCCCGAGATTTCTGCTGGCTTCAATTCCGATCATGTATTATCACGAACCGTCCGCGACAGTGCCGCAGCGCTAGACATCACTGCCGGTCCCATGAGAGGCGCCCGTTACCACGTGAGGCCAATGGTTCAATCTTTTCTAAAGTTTCTTGACCGTCCCGTTCCCTCCCTTCGCATTGGTGTTTTGAAGCGTACGCCATACGGTGATGCGGTTGGCATTAATCAAGAGCATGCGGTTAAAGAAGCATGTGCTGTCCTTCAAGGTATGGGTCATGAACTAGTCGAATACTGTTATCCAGAAAATCTCGGCATTGGAAGTTGGATAGAAAGTCTGTGGATGATGGATGTGGTCTATGAGATCGAAAATAGAGTTCAGGAACTCGGTCGCGAGCCGGAACGTCACGAGTTGGACGCACTTACACGTTATTGCCGCGAACATATTGCAGGTTTAACTGCCATGGATCTCTATAGGGCGCGTCAGGGCGCACACGAGGCGAGCATCAAGTTGATGGACTCAATGAGAGATCTTGATATGGTTCTTACACCTGCCTTGGGGAGTGACCCCATAGGCGTTGGCACACTCGATAGCCGCACCGATAAATTCAATATGAAAAAATGGTTTGAAGGAGGGCACGCATTCGCACCATTCGCCTACATCTGCAACATCACGGGTCAACCGTCCGCATCTCTACCGATACAGCTAGTTGAAGGCGAGCAACCCTGCGCAGTGCAGTTGGCGGCCCATCACCTGCAAGACCACGTATTACTACAGGTTGCCCAACAGCTTGAAGAACATTTCCAGTGGAGCAATTATCGTCCGCCGGTCTGGGCCGGAACACATGAATGATCAAAAAAAGGTTATGAATAACGGTTGAACATAGATCACCTATGAAATTGTAGTTTTTAAATCAAAGGCTCCCTATGAACACTATTTTGGATGCATTTTCGGGTTATTTGAATAGCATTTTCATACCGTAACATTCAGTCAGTTGATTTATTTTTTTAAAGTCACACGACTTCATGATGTAATGCCCGCAATCGTGAAGATATGTATCCTGTATTGATACCATATTTACCAAGTTCACCGGATAACCGTTGATGTTCCATTTTTGGACAGAGGTTTTGGACCACCTCAAGACCGTGATCTCTAGCCAATTCTGCCGCTTCTTGATGTATAACTCCGATTTGCATCCAAATTGTCTTTAAATTTGGTAAATGATTTATTGCTTCTTCCACAATACCAGGAACCGCCTCAGATTTACGAAATATCTGAACCATATCAATTTCTTGAGTTATATCACGGATCTGGCTATAAGTTGGATTGCCCCACATTGACTGACCAGAGTATGTAGGATTGACGGGTATAATAGAGTAACCACGAAGCGAGAGCCATCGTGCGACAAGAAAACTCGGTCTAATTGGATTAAGACTAACCCCAACGGAAGCAATTCTTTTATTTTCACTCAGAATTTGCCTGATATATTGTGCAGAATATGTTTCAGTTTGGTTCATGATCAGTTCCTTTGATCCATTAGTACAGTTCAAATAAAATTGAATATATGTTACTACCCATTGTGTTTTACTCCTAGCTATCTTTAATTTTTGCACCAGGGAAAAGATCAGCCATCCCCTCACTATTCATGTCCGTGTAATTAGAGAGAGGGGCTTCTATATCGTATTGGCCTAGTGCCTTTGACATCATTTCTCTAAAAGGCTCTGAGGCTTCAAAACGAGCTTCATTCAATGTGCCATCGGTATCATGGTCCTCCTTGAAGCCAAATTCCTTCGCAAGACCGGCAGTAAATACGGTTTTACCATTTGCTTTAGATAGAAACTCCTCATCTGCTTGCTCTGCAAGAGCCATAACTGCTCGACCTACATACGCAGGAGTCTCACCATCGGGGAAAGATGTGATTTCGGTTTGTCCGCCAGAAGGATGTAAGTTAATTGCTCGTACATTGTACTCACGTAATTCAGTTGCCATATCATAACTCAATCGATCCATCGCTGCATGGGCGACACCGTAACCAACGTCAAAAGCATACACAAAGCCACCGTAGCTCGAGATCTGGACAATCAGGCCACCCTTATTTTTAATCATGGATGGTGCAAATAACTTGCTCATGACGTACGAACTTCTTACACCGATATTCATTGAGTCATCATATACTGATATTGGCTTTTCCCAAAATCGTTTTCCAAAATGTGGGGTCATAGCTATCAAACCGCCGTAAGCACTATTTACAAGTAAATCGATTTTATCCTCATTAGATGAAACCTGATCAGCAAACTCTGTAACTGCCGTGTCATCACTTTGATCCAAGACAATTGGAATAATTTCTCCTAAACCTTGGCTAGCGTCCACTTCTTTTTTTAACTCATTTAACGCCGCTTTATTTCTAGCGGTCGCGTAGACTTTGTAATTGGCTTCTGTTGCAAGAACGTAGGCAGTGCCACGACCAAATCCGCGTGATGCCCCCGTGACAATTGCTATCTTTGTCATTTGAAATACTCCCAGTTTTTTGATATTTAAATCATATAAAGATTAATCAACGTCTATTGGTAAAGAAATGCCCGAGAAGGCATCAGTTCGACTCTCATCTTCGTACTTATCGAGTAAGTGATCTACAGAATCCAACCACTCCAAGCCTTCAATCTGTCCATCAATTATAGCATCTATGTTTGGCATTCGAGCGATCTGAACATATTCACCAGTGCCATCAATCTTTATAAACTCGTTTACAAAATCATATTCTTTGTTATCGGCCATCATTTTTTTAAGCCCCTTAAGGCTATCAAGAAATTCCTCTTCACAACCCTCTTTAGGTTTATATTTGATTACCGTCCAGACCTCTTCAGACAAATGGAAACTCCTTTTTTCTTTGCTAATAATATTACTACCAAACTAAGTTTGTATTTATAACAATGGTGTATTAACGCGAACAGTCACCCATTAAAATTAACCTCTTTTAAAACTATTAAGCATTATTAAAAACAAAACAGTCTTACATATATACATAATCTGGTTTACTTTGTACTTACAACAAAAAAAGGTAATTCCAACTTATTCATTCATCTACAAAGAATGATTTCGATACCTAGTTTCTCTAATAGTCTAGATAATTTCATTAGATCATTATTAGTTTGTTACTTTTAACTTGAAATCTTTGCTAGTTATGTGCACCAACCTACGGTGAGTAATTATGCGAATGTTATGAAAAGATGTCGCCTTTTAAGTTTTTATTTTTAATTTGTTTTTTGATTTATAGTTAAGCCTTTGATTGAAAGAACCATGGATATAATCACACTAACAAACGACTTGGAACCAATTGCCCGTGAAGCGGGCGCAAAGATCATGGAAGTCTACGCTAAAGACCCCCAAGCGGATTTCAAAGGTGATGGTTCTCCTGTTACTGAAGCAGACCGGGCCGCTGAGGAAATTATTTTACCGGCCTTAAACAAAATAGCACCAAACATAGCTGTTGTGTCTGAGGAAAATGCTGTCAGCCATCATGTAAAAGTGTCAGATAGGTTCTTCCTGGTCGATCCGCTGGATGGGACAAAGGAGTTCTTAAAACGTGATGGAAAAGGAAATTTTACTGTCAATATTGCTCTGATTGAGAATGGGGTTCCCGTCATGGGAATTGTGTATGCGCCCGCGCTCGACCGTATGTTTATTGGAATTGTTGGTGAAGGTGCTTCTGAAAAATTTGGTGGCGTAAAAACATCAATATCTATTAGAACTCCATCGACTAACGGTGTGGTTGCTGTTGCAAGCTCATCCCACAGAGATAAAGCGACAAATGATTGGCTAACCAAACATTTTATTACTGATACAATATCAATAGGCTCTTCTTTAAAGTTTTGCCTTATCGCCGCAGGTGAGGCGGACGTCTATCCCCGATTTGGCCCGACGATGGAGTGGGATACAGGTGCAGGAGATGCAGTGCTAAGAGCCGCGGGAGGCGTTGTAACTTTTCCAGATAAAACCGATTTTATTTATGGCAAGCCAGAGTATCGGAATGGTGCTTTTATAGCTTGGGGTGGGCTTTCCCCATTACGTTAGTGGATCGTTTCAAATGCATCTTTGTAGCACCTATTAATACTTTGACTTAGAGGTTCTGAGATATTTTTTTCTTGATATCTATTTCAGTTAAGTGCAACCCATCTTAATGGAATATGATACTGTCATAATAGGCGCTGGTGCCGCGGGAATGATGTGTGCTGCAGTACGTACAGGTCGCACTCTATTAATTGATCACATCAAGGCACCCGGTGAGAAAATTCGGATATCTGGAGGAGGGCGTTGTAACTTCACTAATCTTTACTCCGGGCCTGAAAATTTTTTGTCTGGTAACCCACATTTTTGTAAATCAGCTTTAAGTCGTTACTCACAATGGGATTTCATCGAATTAGTAGAAAAATATAATATTGCATATCACGAGAAAACCCTTGGACAGTTATTTTGCGATGGCTCTTCCAAACAAATCATTGAGATGCTTCGTACTCAAATGGATCAAGTAAAGACAGACCTTAGATTGTCTTGTTCTGTCGTGGATCTCCGTAAAATGGAGAGTGGTTTTGAACTAACACTAGAACAGAGCGGAACACACACCACTGTCAAAACGATGCAGTTAGTTATAGCAACTGGAGGGAAATCAATCCCAAAAATGGGGGCCACAGGTTTTGCGTATGATATAGCTAAGCAATTTTCAATTCCACTTACAGAAACTCGGGCTGCATTGGTGCCTCTGACATTTACAGATGCGCGTTTCAAACCCCTAGTTGGCACATCCATGCCAACAAAGGTGCATAATGACAAGGCAAGTTTTGATGAGGGTATGTTATTCACACACCGGGGGTTGTCAGGTCCTTCAATTTTACAAATTTCTTCATATTGGCGAGAAGGTGAGGTAATATTTGTTAATTTAGTTCCAAAAATACCCATCCTTGATGAGTTGAAAAAACAACGTCAAAAACAAGGGAAGCGTAATTTAACGACCGTGCTATCACATTATATTCCCTCGCGATTAGTTGAATATTTGACAATACCGTTGAACCTTTCTGGTAAACTTGGTGATCAATCAGATGTCGTCCTCACCGAAATTTGCAATGCTCTTAGTGCCTGGCCATTGACACCAAATGGCTCGGAAGGATATCGAACTGCAGAGGTTACCTTGGGTGGTATAGACACGAATGCTCTCTCCTCAACAACTATGATGTCCAAATCTGTGCCTGGTCTATATTTTATAGGTGAGGCTGTCGATGTGACTGGTTGGCTTGGAGGCTACAATTTCCAGTGGGCCTGGTCATCTGGTTGGGCAGCAGGGCAGGCGATGAAAGAAAAACATTAAGTTTGATTTTGTATTTTGATAATTGAACTATCAAAGTTAATCCAAGGACGTTTATATTTTTCCCATATTGAAGCCTTTGGTGTTTTAAAATCATCTACGTCAAAAACAGCGACCGCCACACCAGTAGTTTTTGGATCCAATTCCATTGCCCAGTAGATCGTCATACCACATTTTGGACAAAAAAAGTTTGTTAAAGTTCGTTCTTCTTGAGCAGATCTAGTGTGGCCATTAACTTTGCCATAAATTTTTACATGCTCATGCAGAAAATAAACGTTATTAGAGTAATCTGATCCTGTTCGTTTTTGACAAGATTTACAGTTGCAAATTAATCTTGAGGACGGTTCCCCAGTAGTTTCAACCTTAACCTCACCACAGCCACATTGACCTCTTCTCATCTTTTTTGTCATCAATGTTTTCCTCCTAAATATTCTTATTCTCTTTAAACAATTCCTTTGATTGCATTTGAATGAGCGGCATATGTAACTGTTCCATCCGTATCTGTGACTAGATTTTCTTTAACAATTAGCTTTAATTTAGTTAATTTATTGTTGTTTATTCTATTTAACACGGGCTGCAATGCCGGTGATTTTAATGAAATTTTCCAAAGTTCATCGAAATTTGAGAAAGTTCGATGTGCAATGATTTTTCGTGATTCAATCTCTTTTAAGCCCGCAGTTGACCATAATTCATTAAGATTAGCCATTTTGGAAGCCTCCGCACTTGGCGGTATAGGATAATCAATGTTCATTTCTCTCAGTCCAAAATGGACGACTTCAACAGGTAAACCACCACCATATACGTCCCAAACATAGGCAGATATTGAGCCACCAGGCTTAACCACTCGAACCATTTCTTTTACACCGGTTAGTGGATCTGGAACGAAGAATAGAACGAGTGCCATTGTCGCAAAATCAAAATAGTTTTTGTCAAATGGTAAAGACATTGCATCCCCAATTTTAAAATCTAAGTTGTTAGACGAAAAGCGATTTGTTGCGAATTCAATTTGCTCTTTAGAGGGATCGATTCCAATAATGTTAGTTGGAGCGCACTTGTTAAAAATTTGCTCGGTAAACGCCCCAGTTCCACATCCAATATCAATCCATTTTTTATTAATTGCTGGGTTTAGCCAGTTGATAAATTGTGATCCCAGGAGTTGACTCCAAGCTCCCATCATCTCATCATACGCCGCGGCATTATTGTATATTATTGTCGTCTTGGAGGGCCCTGCCATAATTTTATTCCTTAAAATACTAGTGGTACTTAAAGTTATTCAAAATCTATCTATGAAGCTGAAGCTGTCAATATAATTTACTTGTAGTAATTTGTTTACAAAAATATACATCAATGTAAATTTTAAATTTAGTTTGTAGGGTTTTAAATGATTGGTTCTTCTTTAATAATAATCAATGGTAATGTTCAAACGATGGATGAGAAACCAACGACCGCTGAGGCGATCTTTATTAATGGCAATACCATCCAGGCAGTTGGCTCTAACGAACAAATATTAAAGTTAAAGAAGATGGATAGCCAAGTAATTTCGGCTAACGGCGGAACTATTATGCCTGGCTTTATCGATAGCCATGTCCATCTTTTTCCAGGATCAGATGGGTTAAATAAACTCGATTTAATGTCTTTAGATAATTTTGAAGAATTAAACCGAGCTATTTCTAATCAGATAGGGACTAATCCTCCTAGTTTATTTGTTTATGGGCGTGGGGCAAATTATAAATTATTTCAGGGCTCTAATTTAAAAACACGAGAGCAACTCGATCAAATATCAACTGATACACCAATTTTAGTGCAGGCTCCCGACGGTCACACGGCATGGGCAAATACGAGAGCCCTAAGCAAGGCTAAAGTTCTTAATGGGATAAGCCTACCTGTTGGACATGAGGTTGTGATGTCATCTGATGGGTTAGCTGAGGGGATGCTAAAGGAAAATGAAGCTATTAGACTCGTCCTTGCGCTGCAAGGACCCAACCGATCGAGAGTGGGCCTCGATACAGGAGAAGACCCTGAGCCTCCAGTAACTAATGACGAACGTTCTAGCGATGTGGAAACCTTACAAAACGGCCTAAACCATCTCGCAAAATTAGGCATTACCAGTATCCACAATATGGATGGTAACTTTTACACTCTAGAGTTGTTAGAGAAAATCAGAGACGCAGGAAATTTAACATGTAGAGTTAAGGTGCCCTTTCATTTCAAAAGCGAAATGTCGATTGAAAAGTTAAACCTAGCCTCAGAAATGAATAATAGGTGGAATGATGACTTTCTAAGTTCAGGTCTCGTTAAGTTCTTTATGGATGGTGTTCTTGATTCGGGCACCGCATTTTTGATTGATGATTATGCTGACACCCCAAATTGGAAGGGTGAAGCATTATTTGGAGAGGAAACTTTTAATAAACTTTCAGAGGAAGTGGATCGTAGGGGGCTACAAATTGCAGTTCACTCTGTAGGTGACGCAGCTGTAAGGCGCGTGTTGAATGGCTATGAATATGCTCAAGAAAAAAATGGCATCCGGGACAGTAGACATCGCGTTGAACATATCGAATTAATCCACAAAGATGATATTTCAAGGTTTGAGGAATTGGATGTTATTCCTTCAATGCAACCAGTTCACCCTCCAGGTTCAGATGGCTTACCATTAGAGCCAACAATATCCAAAATTGGTTTGGATAGGTTTAATGCGGCTTACGCTTGGCGAAGTATTAAAGAGGCCGGTGGGAGGGTTACCTTCTCAACAGACTGGCCAGTATCAAATGTTGATCCAATTAATGCGATCTCAAATGCAATAAATAGGCAAGTTTGGTCTGAAGGCCAGTTGGATCAAAGATTAAGCCTCATAGATACATTAAAAGCTTACACAATTGGAGGTGCATATGCTGAGTTCAAGGAACACAAGAAAGGCATGATAAAAGAAAATTACCTTGCTGACATTGTTATTCTCTCAGATAGAATAGATCATTTGGACATAAATGAAATTTCTAAGATAAAAGTTATGTGCACGATAGTGGATGGAAAATTAGTTTATAAAGCGGATCGGTAATACTGGATAGTCAAAAAGATCTAACATTAACTTACTTAAGTTTCAAATTCAGAAATAATGCAGAGTAATTCCCAAAGCATTGTCCCCGCAACTAGAGTTGTATTGCCAGTTTAACCAAAAGTGCCTCTCCTTATTAAAATTAAGTTCGCTGAAGAACGTAAACTGTTGAGCCGACATCAATTGTTGATAAATGCGGGCCGTATTCTGAAAATAACTCAATTGCTAAGTTGCCATCAATAATACGTGCAAATTCCTTCTTACAGGCGTCTTGAGCCATTGAGGCATCATTTAGTGAGAATGCGAATAAACCACCCGGGATTAATGCTTTTAGAGCCTCACTCATTAGGCTTGCTGGTCCCGCACCAGCGCCAATTACTCCAATCGCAACTATTGCCTCATATGTTCCTGAATGATCGGGAAAGGGCTTATCAACACTCCCAAGTAGAAGCGATTTATAGACATTTGTCTTTTTTGCGTGTTCTAACATTGCTGGATTGATTTCAGAACCATGAATATTTGTAAAACCAGCATTTGATAACGCTACGCCTGACAAGCCTGTCCCACATCCTATATCGAGAATAGATGCATCTAAAGTTAGAAACTGTTTTAAGGCAACGGCTGTTCGGGCAGGGGAGACATAACCATTTTCTGTAACTTCATAATCATAACTCTCAGCCCACTCATCATACAGGTCATTTAATTCTTCTTGAGTTTTTAAGCCATACGCTCTAGGAAAAAATTTAGGCCGATCAATCATGAAATATTTTTAAACTGGGTTATTAGGGCAAGTCTAGCTTAATTTCATAAAAAAATATTGCCTAGATTTTTCCTTACACTAAACATTGTTATTCATTTTCTTTAATTCTCTTGGGATCTAATCTCCACATTGGATTGCTTTTTCTTTTCTTTTTTCAACCATATCCATGAAGTTTATAATGGATTTTAAGTTTTTCAAATAATGTTGAAAGAGCTTTCTTATCTTGATCTTTTCTTTTTCATGTTTTTCGCCAGTGTTAAGTCATTTGTTGGATGTAGATCATTTGCATTGTTTGACGAGACCAATTATCAGCAATATATGTTGTCACAATCCATATATTCGCATTGAGAAACAAAATGAAGCTCAAACATTGTCATAATTTTCAAGACTTCAGAAGACTGGCAAAAAAACGTTTACCATCACCTGTCTTTAATTACATTGATGGGGCAGCTGATGATGAAGTCACATACAGACGAAATACTTCGTCATTTAACGATGTTGATCTAATACCAAACGTCTTAGCGGGAGTTGATAAGGTTGATTTATCAACAACAATATTTGGAAAAAAAATTGATATGCCTTTATATTGCGCACCAACGGCAGTGCAGCGATTATTTCATTATAATGGAGAGCGAGCCGTTGCTAAAGCTGCACAAAAATATGGTACGATGTTTGGGATATCGTCACTAAGTACTGTAAGTGTTGAAGAAATTGCAGAATTAACAGACACACCCAAGATGTTTCAATTTTATTTTCACAAAGATCGTGGCTTAAACGATAGTTTGTTGGAGAGAGCAAAAGCTGCTAAATTTGATGTTTTGGCACTTACAGTTGATACTATTACCGGCGGAAATCGTGAAAGAGATCTCAGAACTGGCTTCACCATCCCACCTAAAATAACACCCAGTAGTTTACTAAGCTTTTTAACAAAACCAATGTGGGGCATCAATTTTATCACAAAGCCAAAATTTGAACTACCACATTTACAAGATTATGTTGGTGCGGGGACAAATGTCACAACGTCTATTGGAGAGTACTTTTCCACGATGCTTGATCAATCAATGAGTTGGAAAGACGCAGAAAAACTTTGCTCACAATGGAACGGTCACTTTGCATTAAAAGGTATAATGAGTGTTGAGGATGCCAAAAGGGCAGTAGACATCGGCGCAACGGGAATAATGGTTTCCAATCATGGGGGGCGTCAATTGGACGGTTCTCGTGCTCCATTTGATCAATTGGCTGAAATAGTTGACGCTGTAGGAGATAAGTTGGACGTAATTTGCGAGGGCGGAATACAGCGTGGAACCCATATTTTAAAAGCATTATCAATAGGAGCCAAGGCATGTTCTGGAGGCCGGTTATATCTTTATGCACTAGGAGCAGCGGGGCAAGCAGGCGTTGAAAGAGCTCTTAATCAATACAAAATAGAGTTAGAGCGTGACTTGAAATTAATGGGTTACACCTCAGTTGATCAATTAAATAGATCTAACTTACGTATTCGATAAAAAGTAAACGTATCATATGAGTAAGATAAATCTTCCAACAAAAGTTTGTGTGACCTGCAAAGGAGCGTGCCGAACTTGCAAACTTTCCAGAAGTTATACAAAACCATTAATATTTGCTTTCGACCTAATTTATATACTAGGCTCTTAATTGAATTTTATAGATATTAACGGGTATTATATTTAGGATCAAAATGGAATTTGACGATATCAAGGTAAAGAGATCGGGAGCTTCTGCAAATTCATTTATGATAACTGACGATATAATCGGTTCGGTGAGTCCCAAAAATAAATATTTAGCTACCCTTGGTGGCTTAATTAAAACGGACAATATATCTATTGATAACAATCAGTTTATAGAAGTTTCTAAACCTAATTACGTGTCAATTGAGGGTGAATGGACCCCAGTTATAAATGATGAAACCAGTAATGCAAACTTACTTGGCGGGTTTGGGACACTAAAACTTAGAGATAGCGTACTAAACATTCCAGAAAACATAGCCACGAAAGAAAATCTTGCGTATTATGGAGCAAAACTAATTAAATTAGGCGATGTCTTTGAATTTGACACTGATGTTGAGCTGCCAGTCACCATAATGAATATCGGAAGTACTTATGTTGAGGATTACCTTAAGATAGAGAGTTTGGGCGGTGGGGTGTATATCGAATATCATGATCGGCCACATTTTCATTTACCTCTTGAGTCAAAGGCAGAAGGGCACATGATAATAGGACACCAAAAAGGATCTGATTATAGACTATCCGCATATAGAATTCCTTTCGGGTACGGGATTTACACTCCACCACATCTCCTTCATGCAGACGCTTTTCTGGTTGGTAAATATCTGGTAGTATATTCCGTCACTGAACATTTCTCTACGGTACTGTTAAAATCAAGAAATGACGAATTGGTTGATGTTCGAATACAATAAAAACTTAAATTAAATCAAAAGTTTAAATGTAATATATTAAGTTATTATAACTACTGGAAATAATTTTTATACTTTAATCTTAATATATTTTTCTGTACTTTTCCCATTGTATTTCTTGGAAGTTCGGTAATATATATTATTGCTTTAGGATGTTTATATTTAGCGATTGAGTTTTTTAATGAATGGAAAATATCCTCTTTGGATAATTTAATGTCCTTATCCTCAACTATAAGAGCGGTTACCGCCTCTCCAAAATCGGGGTGACTTAATCCAATAACGCAGCTCTCAGTTACTCCGTTCATATTATCCAAAACACTTTCAATTTCTTTGGGATAGACATTATAACCTCCTGAAATTACTAAATCTTTTTCTCTTCCTACAATTGAAATTCGCCCCGTTTCATCTATAGATGCCATATCCCCTGTCACAAAATATCCATCACTCCTAAACTCAGACGCTGTTTTTTCGGGCATCCGCCAATAACCAGCAAAGATATTTGGACCTTTCACTTCTAATATTCCTATCTCAGTATCACCAACCTGTTCACCGTTCTGACTTGAAATCCTACCTTTTACAGTGGGAAGTAGATAACCGACGGTACCAGCAACTCTGTCACCGTTATAAGGATTAGAGGTTAACATGCCCGTTTCCGTCATCCCGTAACGTTCTAAAATAGTCTTATCGGTCAAATTTTTAAACGAATGGAAAGTCTCAGACAGCAGAGGCGCAGACCCAGAAATAAATAATCTCATATTTTTGCATTTTTCTTTATTGAATGCTGCATCCTTTAGTAGCCTAACATAGAATGTTGGAACTCCCATCATTACTGTTGAATTTGGTAATTCATCAATAATTTTTCTTGTATCAAACCGATCAAGAAATATGACTTTTGAAGCGTTTAATAAAGCACAATGTAAGGCAACGAACAAACCGTGGACATGAAAAATTGGCAACGCATGAAGTAATACATCATTCTCACGCCAATCCCAGTAATTTAGCAAAACCAATGCGTTAGATAGTAAATTCTGATGCGTTAACATAGCACCCTTTGATCTGCCAGTCGTTCCAGAGGTGTATAAGATTGCAGCTAAATCATCATCTGAGCATATCTCAATATGTTTGGAATCTACGACCACGTCTGTTAATCTATTAAATATTGAACCATCTGACTTATGGCCCAGAGAAACTAAATTGGGAATCCCAACCTCCGACACAAGTGTGCCCATAGTTTCCTCCAGCTCAGGAACACATACGAAAAGCGTAGGTTCTGAATCCCTTAAAAAATAGTTAATCTCTTCTTTGGTGTATGCAGGGTTGAGTGGGATATAGATTGCGCCATATCTTAGACAGGCAAGATAAAGTAATACAGCCTCTATAGATTTTTCAACCTGAACGACGATTCTATCACCTTTGACTATTCCCATCGCAGCAAACATCGACACATAACGCCCAGTTTCAGCCTGTATTTCATTATATTTCAAAGTTCTGTACTCTGAAACTAAAAATGATCGATTGTGATACTTTAAAAACTCTCGTTCAAAATAGGTATATAGATTTTTATTGTTCATCTTTGATATGGCCTGGTCTCTTATAGATTTAACGACAATTTTGATTATCAAATTAAATTGAGATTGCAAAACAATTATATAGTTTGTATTAAAATAATTAAATAATTGGCATATAAATTTGCATTAATTCATATTTTTAGATCATTGTTTTAAATAAATAAATTTAACACAATTCATATATACACAGAAGCCAAAAATAAAAAATATATATTTAGAGAGAAATATAATATGATTAATGCAGGTATTAAAAATTCTTTGCTTGAAATCTTATATTTAAAGCGGTTTATATTTATTTTCTGGAGTAAAACCCACATCTAAAGGATCTCTTGGAGAATTAACATAAAGCTCTCGGTTAGGGTGCATTCCGGCACCAAATATCGCTGAAACTGCAGAACACCGCATGCGGTTAAGTAGCCTGGTATTAGCGTTCCCGACATTTGGATGTATTCCATTATTGTTTTCCACTTCCTCATCCCACTTCATTTTTCTCTGATTGAAAATATCTTTATCAAGTAATTCTTCGCAATTTAGCTCATTTGAGTTTAGATCCACCGTAATCTTATCGCCATCTTCTAATAATCCAATTAAACCACCCACAGCAGCTTCTGGACCAACATGGCCAATAACAAGACCAACAGAACCTCCCGAAAATCGCCCATCTGTCATTAAGCCTACAACTATATTTTTCTCACGACATAGAGTGGTAATACGGGATGTTGAGTCCAGCATCTCTGGCATTCCCGGACCTCCAACTGGTCCCTCATAACGAACAACAATCATATCGAAGTTTTCAAATGAGTTAGGGTTTTGCTCTAAGCCATCTAATAGAGCTTGCTCACCATTAAATACTTTTGCCTGGCCCTTAAATATATTATTCTCTAACCCACCCTCAACGCCAGCCAGCTTAAGCACAGCGCTAAATTCAGGTGATAGATTACCACCTAATACCCGCAGGCCACCCGTCGGTTTAAATGGCTCCTTTACAGAATAGATAACATCTCCATCAGGAATTGGAGGATTTAATCTATTATTTTGCTCTGCCAAAGTTTCCCCAGTACATGTTAATACGTCGCCGTTCAATAAACCAGCCTCTAATAAATCCTTAACTATAACCTGCACACCACCTTTTTCATCAATATCTACCATAGAGTACTTACCAAACGGCCTTGCATTTATTACTACGGGGATTACATTTTTAGAGAGGTGATTAAATTCCTTGGCGCTCATAACGTCTGATGTAAAATTTTTATATCCGGCTGCCCTAGCCAACTCAGGTGCATGTAGCATCACATTGGTTGAGCCTCCAACAGCCATAGAAACAATTATAGCATTCCGAATAGATTCACTCGTTACAATGTCTCTCGGCGTAATGTCCTTCTTAATCATATTTGCCAGATAATTGATTAATTCGTCGGGAAATTGATTGGTGCGCCTCTCATCTTGTGATGCTGGGGAGACCATATGTAGTGGCTGCATTCCTACAACGCCGATAAAAGTTTGCATGGTATTGTAAGTAAACATACCTCCACAGCTTCCGTAACCTGGACAGGCCTCGCAGGCTATCCTCTTCTTTAGTTCCTCATCGTCACTCCCAGCAAGTTGATAGCTAGTAATTAAGTCAATTGGCTCCTTCGTTACAGAGTCCACTCCAGGTCTAATTGATCCATCAGACATAATTATTGCCGGTCGG
>Ga0315328_10000582_pt1 | contig 15941 bp, 14 predicted proteins | sample M120032315metaG_FD_203462 | JGI IMG/M metagenome (GOLD analysis project Ga0315328, IMG submission 203462) | Ammonia-oxidizing marine archaeal communities from Monterey Bay, California, United States - M1 200m 32315 | ecosystem: Environmental > Aquatic > Marine > Intertidal zone | place: USA... | reverse complement strand
ACGCGTCGAGCACCACCTACATCTCTGGGACTGCCGCGCTCAAGGCCGCTGAAGTGGTCCGCGATCGGCTCAAGGAACGAGCCGCAATGCTCCTAGATATCAAACTCCCCGACGCTCATCTACGGGTAGAGGGCGTAACTCTGGAACACCATGACGATGTCGAGGTCTTTGGCTGCGACGTTTGTTCAATCGAACTTCGGGACAGCCGAGCGCACGCCCCCGATGGCAGATCTGTCAGTCTGGAAGAGATCGCCCTGGACTCGTTGCACCTCAACGACCAGGAGCAAATCATGGGCACCGGATCCTATGTATCGCCAACCTGTCCACCACCATTTGGTTCAACCTTCGTCGAAATCGAACTCGACACTGAGACTGGGCAGGTCACGATCCACCACATGGTTATGGCCGTGGACTGTGGAGTAGCTATCAATCCGGTCACGGCCAGCGGCCAAGTAGAAGGTGGGCTGCTCCAGGCCCTCGGTTATGCCCACTGCGAGGAATTCGCCCTCGACGATGACGGCCGAATGCTCAACGCTGCCTTCGGGCCATACTGGATCTACCGCGCTGACGAAATGCCCCGAACTGATGTATTTCTGGTCCAAACCATGGAGGACAGCGGCCCATTCGGCGCCAAAGCAGTAGCCGAGATTCCCAAGGACGGCGTCGCACCAGCCATCCGAAACGCCATCGTGAACGCTGTTGGGGTTCGGATCAACCAGCTTCCGTTTACACCGGAACGGGTCTTCGACGCCCTGACGAAAGACTGAGTGTGTCAACAACTGCGGATGCGTCCGCAGGCCCGGCTACTGGCACCATTCTTTGCCCCGACTGGCTGCTCACCGACGCAAACACCGAACCTGAGGCCGGTCATGCAGTTCGGGTTGTAGGTGGCGTAGTCGATGCCGTGGGTCCGCGAGGCACTCTCACTGCAAACCACCCCGACGATGAGGTAATAGACCTACCCGACCGAATAGTTCTTCCGGGCTTTGTGAACGCTCATGTTCATATGTATGGCCTATTAGCCCACGGCATTCCACAGGACGCTGCCCCTGCAGGCTTCTGGTCGTTCCTCGAGAAATATTGGTGGCCAAAGGTCGAAGACGGCCTAGACCACGAAATGGTGGCCGCAGCGGCCGATTGGGCCTGCACCGAGATGCTGCGCTCAGGGACCACCACGTTTCTCGACATCTTGGAAGCACCTAACGCGTTACCTGACGGCCTTGCAGTTCAAGCCGAAGCGGTGAAGCAATCCGGTCTTCGCGGAATCCTGAGTTTTGAAGCCACGGAACGATCGGGGTCGAAGGTGGCCGCCGCCGGATTGGACGAAAATGTCCGCTTCATCAAGGCCTGCAGAGATAGCGAGAAGCGGGCAGGCAGAACTACTTCGCTACTCTCGGGCTTGGTCAGTATCCACACCCTTTTTACCTGCTCGGACACCTTCGTCCTTGAAGCCTTTGACCGAGCATCAGAACTCGGTGTGTTGGTTCATGCCCACTGCAATGAGGGTGTTTACGAGGGGGAGTGGTGCGAGTCCGCCCACGGACACCGTTCCCTTGAGCACTACGACAACCTTGGCGTTGCCGGACCAAACTTTCTGGCCTCACAGGTAGTCCACCTGTCAGACGCTGAACGGCGAATCCTGGCAGATCGCAATGTGCGTTGCAGTCACATGCCTCTGGCCAATGGTGAAGTAGGAGGTGGAATCGCCCCGATCCCTGAACTGCTAGACGCAGGTGTCACCGTAGGCCTCGGCTCCGACGGTTATGTGAACGACCTATACGAAGTCATGCGCGGAGCATTCCTGATCCATAAGGCTCGACTAAGAGATCCCGGTGTCATGAATGCCCGCCGGGTGCTGGAAATGGCAACCACCGGAGGCGCCCAAGCCCTCGCTCTGGATCTGGTCGGGCGGCTGGCGCCCGGATGGTCCGCCGATCTACAGGTCCTCGATGGCCGCTTTCCCACCCCCGTTACGGCGTCCAACCTCGCAGAGCAAGTAGTCCTGTTTCGCAGCGGTCAACATGTGGAGTCCGTCATGGTTTCCGGTAGTTGGCGGGTCCGCGACGGTGAAGTGGTGGCAGGCGATCCCGAGAGCCAGCGGGCCCGCCTCCATCAACAGGCCTTGCGCCTGTGGAGTGCTGCATGAGCCCAACCGCAGACATACCCGACGATCGAGATCCGCGCCCTCGGCCAGCCCTGCTCGATGGAGCGGTCGACCCGCACATCCTCAACAACCTTCGTGGTCTCCTCGCAGACGGCCAATCGGCAGTGCTGGCGACCATCATCTCCACCACACGATCAGTTCCCCGACGAACTGGTGCCAAGATGCTGGTTGTTGACGACGGTCGACGAATCGGTTCGGTCGGTGGTGGAGAGATGGAATCCAGAGTGTCCGAAGAGGCCGTCGATTGTCTGGCCGATGGCTGTTCCCGACTTCTCGAGTACCGACTCGTTGATCCTGATGCTGGCGATCCCGGCATCTGTGGAGGCGAAGTCACGATCTATTTGGAGCCTCACATGCCCCCTCCCACCATCCTCATAATCGGTTGTGGCCACGTCGGCCGGGCCGTCGTGGACCTCGCCTCTTGGCTGGGCTTTCACGTTGTCGCAACCGATGACCGTATTGACGTGGCTGAGGAGCTGGCCGAAGGTCTGCCCGACGGATCCGGTGTCGTCGTTCGACCCGGAGCACTAGCCGATGTACTGGCCGATCTTCGACTGGCCGCCAATGACCACGCCGTGGTGGTCACCCGCAACGTTCAAGTCGACGTCGAAAATCTTCCCCACCTACTGGCCACCGAAGTCGGAACGGTGGGAGTCATGGGAAGCCAACGCCGCTGGGATACAACAAGAAAATCACTGCTGGACGGCGGCGTGTCCGAGACCGACCTGGAACGAGTCACGTCTCCCGTCGGCATAGAGATTGGCGCCGAAACCCCTGAGGAGATAGCTGTATCGATTCTCGCTCAGGTAGTCGACCGTCAACGGACCACCTAACCGGAGCAGGCGCTCGGTGCTGTTCCCTGAACATCTCTGTCTCCTGCGTGGCGGCGGGGATTTGGCAACCGGCACGGCACTACGCCTCCACCGGGCAGGCTTCCCGGTGGCGATCTCCGAGTTGGAGCACCCGCTGACTGTCCGCCGGACTGTGGCCGTTTCTACCGCCCTCACTGATTCGTCGGGCGTCACCACTGTTGAGGGAATGACTGCCCGCCGCGTCGACCGACTTGAAGAACTGGCCACTGAGGCAGCCACCGGTGCGGTACCTGTAATCATCTGCCCCAGCCTGCCTCCACCCGATGTGGTCCCCCGGTCGGTAGTAATCGACGCCCGTTTACTTAAGCGCAACCCTGACACCTCTGTGGATGATGCCCCGCTAGTTGTTGCGCTGGGACCGGGCTATTTCGCTGGTCGGGATTGTCATGTAGTAGTCGAGACTCTCCGAGGGCCAGATTTGGGTCGGGTAATCCTTGACGGGCCGGCAGCCGCCGACACCGGGACACCCGGGGAGGTGAGCGGCCGTGTCGCTGAGCGAGTGTTGCGAAGCCCTGTCGATGGGGAGGCACGATGGATTCGACAGATCGGTGACCGAGTCTCGGTTGGAGAGCTGCTGGGCTACGTGGGAAGCGCCCCCGTGTTGGCCACGCTTGACGGGATCGTCCGCGGCCTGGTGAGTGAGGGGACCCCTCTAGTGGCTAACACCAAAGTGGGAGACATCGATCCACGCTGCGAAGTAAGCGTCGACCGGGTATCGGATAAGGCATTGGCCGTAGGTGGAGGAGTCCTCGAGGCGGTCCTGGCCTGGATCGACCGCAGCACCTGATGTCCGATGAGCCCAATCACACAATGGCCAACATCGCTGATCTCCTCGGCGAACCCGGACGTATCACTTCGCTCGTAGGCGGTGGTGGGAAGACCACCTTGTTGCACGCTATTGGCGCACTACTTGGACCGAAGGTAATTCTGACTACTACCACCCGTATGGCTGCCCACGAGATTGGCGACGCCCGGTTGCTCGTCGGCCCATCGTCAACTGAATTGGTCGCCAACGTGGCTCAAGACAACCGACCTGTCCTGGTGTGGGACCGCATTGACGACTCGGTAGTGGGAGAACCTAAGGGGGTGGGCGTGAAGCTAGACGCCCCAGCCGGCTGGCTCGAATTGGTTGACTATGTGGTGGTTGAAGCCGACGGGTCACGGGGTCATCCGGCCAAGGCTCCCGCTCCCCATGAACCGGCACTTCCGATAGGTCCGGTTGATGTGGTGGCTGTGATTGGTGCAGATGCTTTAGGCCAAGTGATCGCCAATCAGTGCCACCGCCCCCTCCGACTGGCTGCAGTTGTCGGATGCTCTCCCTCCGAGCGCCTCACTCCCGAGCGAGCCGCAGTACTCCTCACCCATCCAAACGGAGGGCGCCAAGGGGTACCGACCGACGGTGGATTCGCCATTGCCATCACGAAGGTCGACAACACAGCCCTCCCCTTAGTCGACCGTCTGGTGGTTTCGCTCGCTGAATTGGCGCCCACCACCCCCATTCACTTGTTCGAAGACCGAAGTAGGTTTCGCAAATGCCTAACCGACGACTCCACGGCAGCGTCAACCTGATCCCCGAGACACCGGTAGGCCTCATCAGAGACCTGGCTGTAGAAGCCGAGCGACTCGGCTTTAAGCGCTGTTGGGTCTACGACGAAGGCTTGGCAACGCGGGACCTTTACGTAACCATGACGGCGATTGCTGAGGCCACCGACAAGTTGGAAGTTGGACCAGGCATCACCAATGCCTACACCCGGCATCCTGCACAGACCGCCGCTGCGATCGCCACCCTCGATGAACTATCGGGTGGGCGGGCCTTTTTAGGTTTGGGGGCAGGCGGAAGCCTGACGCTAGATCCACTGGCTCTTGAGCGGGTGCAACCACTGGAGACCGTCCGCAAAACTATCGAAGCCTGTAGGGCTCTGTTTGCTGGTGAAGTGGTCGATCTGGAGGCGCCAACGTTTTCGATGTGCGCTGCACAGTTGGGCTGGGCCCGCCCTGAACTTCCCATTTGGATAGCCGGCCGAGGTCCGCGGATGCTTGACCTAGGCGGGGAAATGTCCGACGGTGTCATGCTCGACTTCATCTACAAGCCGTTGCTCGGCGATTACGTGGAAAAGATTCGAACTGGTGCGTCTCGCTCCGGCAACGAGGTCAGTATCTGTTATTCGACCATGGTGGTCACTGATGACGCTGCCCTAGAGGAGGTGCGCCAGCACATGACCTATCGGCTGGTCGATTCCCCCGCACCGGTCCGAACCGTTCTCGGTATAACCGATACCGACATCGCCACTATCCGCACAGCGTTGGGCGACGGCCTAGCTTCGGCAGCCCGCCACGTGCCTGACGAGTGGGTGCTGCCATTTGTGATCGCCGGAACGGTAGATGAGTGCACCACCGAATTAGACGCTCTGGCCGACGAACACAGCCTGGACGAGTTCCTGCTCCCGATCTTCAACCCCCATGACGGAGCTAACCGGCTAGAGATTACGGCTCAGATATTGGGTGGCCCGTGAGCCTCCGTCTAAACAAACCCGAACTGACACTTCCTGCTGCCGAGGTACTGGCCTCCGCCGGAACAACCGTCCCGACGGCTAGACCGCTTCCAATACTGGTGGATCCACCTCACCCACTGGTGCACCACCGGGTGGAAGAACCTCTTGTAGTCGTGGATCACCCCCGCATCACCTGCCTCGGGAACTACCGCCTCGCCGGGTGGAGTAACGCTGTTCCGGACTGTCTTCTGCGGGCATCCGTAGCCGACCGCCTCGGTCGGGCAGCCGAAAGCCTTCCAAAGCGATGGGGGCTTGCCGTCTTTGACGGATGGCGACCACATGCCCTACAGGCAGAGCTCTACGAGACGGCCTACGCCGACCCCGATCTTCCACCTGGCTTCTTCGCTGAACCAAATGACCAACCTTTGACACCGTCGCCCCACCTCACAGGCGGTTCAGTCGACCTAACCCTTTGCCTTGATGGCATTCCGCTGGCGCCCGGAACTGGCTTTGACGATCTAACGCCCAAAGCTCACGCAACGGCACTCGAAAACGAGCCAGGTGTCGACCGGGATGTCCGCCGATTCCTGTACCACACCATGGTCGCCCAGGGTTTCGTGATATTTGATGGAGAGTGGTGGCACTTTGAGTACGGCACTCGCCGCTGGGCAGCTATCACTGGCCAGCCACCCCACTACGGCCCGGCAGTTGTCCCAGAAGGCTGATTCCCGATTGCCTAACTCCGACCTGGTTGACGCCTGACGGTTTGCCTTTAGTGAGCCCGACCTTCCGGCTTCCACTAATTAGACGCATACACTCACGCCGCTATGCCAGATACTTCCTCAGGCGGCCGGTTCTCCGGTCAGGTCGTCGTCATCACCGGTTCGGCAACGGGTATCGGTCGAGCAACCGCTATTCGGTTCGCGTCTGAGGGAGCGGCGGTTGCCTGCCTCGACATCGAGCAGGAGAAGAATGACGCGACGGCTGCTGACGCTTCAGCGCTCGGAGCACCGACCGTAGCGCTCGCCTGTGACGTTCGTTCTCGTGCCGAGCAGGAGGCGGCGATTGTTGCAGTCATCGAACGGTGGGGTCGCATCGACGTGCTCGTGGCCTGTGCTGGTGTGTACGTGGGAGGTCCTCTGCCTGACATTCCGCTCGAACGGTGGGACGACCTGGTCGCCGTGAATCTCACGGGTGTGCTCGTGTCGAACAGCCTCGTCTCGCCAACCATGATCGAGCAGGGTCGTGGTGCGATTATCAACGTCTCGTCGATGGCAGGTAAGACCAGTTGGCCGAACTCGGCGGAGTACTCCGCGACGAAGAGCGGCGTGATCGGTGTGACTCGCTCGGCAGCGATGGAACTCGGCCCCCACGGGATCACTGTCAACGCCGTTTGCCCTGGCAACACCCTTACGGCGATGGTACGCCGGGTGGCCGCAGAAATCGGGGCGACGCTCGACATGACAGGCGACCGCTGGCTGGCTATGCGTGCGGAGGACACGGCTCTGAAGCGCCTCGCCGAACCTGAAGAGATCGCCGGGGTGATTGCCTTCCTAGCGAGCGATGACGCTCGTTACATCACCGGACAGTCGATCGAGGTCGATGGTGGTCTGATTCTCAGCTGAGTGGCGCCAAACGACACTCGCGTTCAGGCAATGCGGTCAAGCATGTCTGAACGGATTTCGTAGACTGCCGGTTCACCGGCCATGTGGCGCCGTACCTCCTCCACAGCCAGTTCACCCATCCGATTGCAGTTCTCGATACATCCTGCGATGTGGGGGGTGACGACGACGTTCTCGAGCTGCCGGAGTTGGCTGTCGACCGCCGGTGGTTCAGGGTCAGTGGCGTCCAGAAAGGCGAAGATTCGGCCAGTTTTTAGTTCGTTAATGAGCGCAGCCTCGTTGACCAGTCCGCCGCGAGCGGTGTTGATGAGGACTGCTCCATCTTTCATTGAGCCGAGGACCTCGGCGTTCACCATGTGCCGGGTGTGCTTGTTCTCCGGGCAGTGGAGCGACACGATGTCGGCGCGTGTGGCCAGTTCGTGCAGGTCGACTCGTTCGACCCCGAGGTTCGCCGTTTCCTCATCGGTGAGGTAGGGGTCGGCAACGAGAACGGTGGTCTGAAACGGTGCCAGGAGTTCGATGACGTGGCGTCCAACGTTGCTTGCGCCGACGAGACCAACGGTCGATCGGGTGAGTTCACGAGCGTCCCATTGCTCCCACACCGGGCTGTCGCGCCATCCGCCGGCTGCCACGTGGCGGCCAAGGGGCCAGATTCGCTTGCGGCCGACGATCATCAGGCCCAGGGTGGTTTCGGCGACATCGCGCGCGAGCGTGATGCCTGCGCTCGTGACGCGGATGCCACGATCCCAAACCGAATCTGACACGAAACGCTTGACGCTGCTGCCCATGTGCGACATCAGCTCAAGGGAATCGGCAGCGGTGACCACTTCGGCATCCAACTGAGCGACGCCCCAGCTCGTGATGCAGGCCATCACTCCAGGAAGAAGGTCGATCAGCTCCTCCCGACTTGCCGGTTCATCTCCCTCGTGATGGACGATGGTGGACACGTCCTCGAGTTGCTGCCAGGCCTGCTCACTGAACATTCGGTCGTAGTGCGATCGACCGATAGTCACCGCAACCTTCGGCTTGGTCATCGTCCATCTCCTGAGGTGAGTCGGCGGTACTCGGCGTAGCGCCTATCTATGGTGTCGTTGTATCGGCGAGATGGGAGGATCGTCGTGGTCAGCGTTGCCGAGTCGTTGAACGTCGGCCAGTCACGGGAGCGAGCTGCAAGCATTGCTGCTCCCACGGCAGGCTGGCTCGCTTCGCGCCGAACCGTGAGCGGCACACCTGAAGTATCTGCGATCTGTTGGGTGAGGTAGCGGCTGTTCGTCCCGCCGCCGATGACCGTCAACTCGTGCACTGGAACCGATGGCGAGGCCTGTTCGAGGGTCAGGCGAGTTTCGAAAGCGCACGCCTCCATCACCGCCCTTAGGTGCTTCATTCGGTCGGTAGTTGCCGGACCTACGAATTGACCCCATTTGGTCCGTTCAGCGTCATGGAGTGCTGGCAGGAAGTACGGGTCATCGATGCTCGGACTTGGCCAATCGAGCTCGGTATCGAGATCAGCTTGTTCGCCGGCGATCTCCGAAGCCAATGCTGCGCCAAGGCCGCCGAGATTCTTAGAGACAGACCACCGGTCTGGCACTACGTGTGGGCTCAGGTTGAAGCTGAGAGGCACGGTGGTGGCGTCAGCTCGGTCGGTAATCATCGTGAATACCCATGCGGTACCTAGCGAAAGCAGTGCCGAACCAGGTGTTGTCACTCCGAGGCCGAGAGCAGCGCACGATTGATCGTGACCGCCGACCACCACCGGTGTCGCTTGTGCGAGCTGCGTGGCTTCGGCGGCACTGGCGGTGAGGTGACCCGCTTGCTCTCCGGACGGCGAGAGGACCGAGAGCGTAGACATCTCGACTCCGGCGATCCCGCAGAGTTCCGCACTCCACTCCAGTGAGGACACGTCCATGAGCTGCATGCCTGCTGCGTTCGATGGATTCGTGATCCACGAACCCGTCAGTTTGTGGATTAGGAAGTCATCGACCGACGCCCACCTGTGTGGTTCGGTAGTTGCTCCAGAGCGAAGCCAAGAGATTGTCGACAACCCGAGCCCCGGCGATGGTGTCCACCCACTGAGGGTCCGGATAGTTGTCTGCGTACTGGAATCCCAAGAGTGGACAAGGTCGCGTGAGCGCGTGTCCATCCAGGTGATGAGACTGGCGTCACCCTCGCCGTTGAGCCGCTCGACCGGGATGACCGAACCACTCTGTGCGGCAAGAGCGAGCGCGGCAACTGGTGTCGAGCGATCGAGGGTGGACATACCTCGTCGACAGGCCGTGGCGAGTGCATTCCAGATGGCCGACGGCTGCTGGACACTTGCCCCAGGTGACGGCGTCTGCGTTGGGATCGGGTCTGAGTCGGCACTGGCCTGGATGACTCCCTCGGCATTGACAGCGACCATCTTCGCTGACGTTGTGCCGGCGTCGAGACCGATGACGACGGCGGAGGGAAGGGGCACTGTGAATCAGCCCTGGAGAATCGAAAGAGCGTCCTCGACCGATGCGTTCTCGTGCACGATGGCGACGATCGAACGTGTCATAGCCGTCGGATCATCACACTGGAACACGTTGCGGCCGATGGCGACGCCTTTGGCGCCAGCGGCGATCGCTGCATGGATGTTGGACAGCATCAACCGCTCGTCTCCTTTGGTGCCACCGAGAATGACGACCGGGGCAAATGTCGACGACGTCACGGTGCCGTAGTCATCGCAGTACGGGGCCTTGATGAAGTCGGCGCCGAGTTCGGCTCCGAGACGGGCGGCGAGTGCGATGGCTTCGCTACCTCGACTCTCTGGGCCGCTATTGAAACCGCCTGGCACCATCTCTCCGAGAACGGGAAGACCCCAGCGGTGCGCCTCGGCAGTCACGTTCGCGAGCGTTTCGAGGGTGGACGCTTCTTTGTCTGAGCCAGGCATGGCCGTCACCACAAGCGCGTCGGCGCCGATTCGTAGGGCATCCATCGGCCCGAAGAATTTCGATAGCGACCCGGTGCTCGGTGTTCCGAGGTTGGTCTCAGCGCCATCGCTGCGCACGATGAGGCCGACGCTTCCGAGTTCGGTAGCGAACCTCTCGGCTATCCCAAACGAAGTCAAGATGGCATCGGCTCCGCCGGTGACGACAGCGGAGATGGTCGATGCTGGGTTCTCGAATCCCTCGCATGGGCCGTCGATGAGGCCGTGATCAAGCGCGATAATCACCGTTCGACCATCGGCAGCGAAGATGCGACTGAGGCGACGAGTGGTCATGTGAGTGTCCCTTTGATCATGAGAGTGTTCCTTTGATGATGGGCAGCGAGTTGCCGATGACGCTGAGGTTCTCGTCGAGGTTCATCGACAGGGCATCGATGAGGACGGCATGCAGGTCATGTTCGGCCACCATTTTCATGACCTCTGCTGCACATTCCTTCGGTGTTCCCGCGATCTGATAGCGGCGAAGGAGCTCGTCGGTGACTAGCGGGTCCACACGACCAGGATCGTTGGAACGTGCTGCGTGCTCGACAATCGCGATGTTGTCGTCGTCGAGACCGAGCGAGCGCAGAACTCGACGCGGCGAGTCCATGAGCACATATGACAGCGTTCGGCGTTGACCCTCGAGGAGCTCGGCCGTGTAGCAGATGCGGCCAAGGTACATCGGCCTTGGAGTCGGCCTGCCGGCTCGTCTAGCTGATTCCTCGACGAGTTTGAGGGCAGCACCGACGTCTGGTTTCACGGTACAGATCACCCCATCGGCGGCTTCACCTGCTAGTCCGAGTACCAACGGGCCGCGGCCGGCGATCCAGATTGGAATGTCCTGCGCACCCATGCCCAACTGTGCTTCGTCAAGCGAGCAGTGCTCGCCGCGCCACGAGATGGTCTCGCCCGACCAGAGTTTCGAGAGCACCGTGAGGGTGTCGGAGATAACACGAAATGGTCGTTGTCGTTCGATCGCCATAGGCCCGAGAACCATCGAGCCTCCGGCCAGCATCGTTGCGACTACACGCCCGCCCGAGAGCTCGTTGACGGTAGCGAGCGCTGCGGCCGTGACTGCGGGGTGCCGGGTGTAGCCGTTTGTCATCACGCCGAGTTGTATGCGTTTGGTCTCGCGAGCTGCGGCGCCGAGACATGCATAGATATCGGGATGCACTCCCTCGTCCGCGACCATGCAGTAGTCGTATCCGAGTCGTTCTGCCTCGACCACTAGAGCGACGACGTCTGGCGATGGCATCAACGGAACTATGTGAACTCCGGCCGCGACCATCGATCAGCCGTGCTTGTGTTTGCGGTGGCCGAAACGTTGACCACCGTCAACGGTAATCACCTCGCCGGTCACGTAGTCAGCCTCAACGAGGAACAAAACTGCATGTGCCATCTCCTCGGGTGTGCCCCATCGACCGAGGAGTGTGTCGTCTGCGACCCGCTCAAACGTGGCTTCGTCGTAATTGAGCGGTCGCAGTGCGGGACCAGGAACCACCGCATTCGCGCGAATCCGAGGCGCGAGCTCCAGGGCGAGCTGGCGGGTTAGGGAGAGGACAGCGCCCTTACCGACCGCATGTCCCGCGAACCCGGGCCACGGTTCGAAGGCAGAGAGATCTCCGATGCTGATGATGACGCCACCGTCGTTCTCCAGCATCACGGGAGCTACCCGGTTGGCGCAGTAGAACGGGCCGTGCACGAGTGTGTCAATGGAGCGATGCCAGGTGCTCAAGTCATCGGTGGGAAGTGGATCAGCCACGAACACTGACGCGTTGTTCACAAGTACGTCGATCGTGCCGAATCGCTGCACTGCTTCATCCACCATGGTTCCAACGGCGTCGTAGTCGGTCACGCTCGCTTGAATCGGAAGTGCCTCAACACCGAGAGCTTCGGCCTCGGCAGCGGTCTGGTCAGCCTCGGTAGTTGAACTGTTGTAATTGATAACGACGTTGGCACCAGCACGGGCAAGTGCAAGTGTGATGCCGCGGCCCACTCGTTTCGCTCCGCCCGTGACCAGCGCGGTCTTTCCCTCGATATTCATTGACGCTCCCAACCGTGGCGACCAGAGCAACAGCAACTGGAGGGTGCGCCACCTCTACGAGCGGCCATGCTTCAGCTTCACCTTCACCTTCATTGTAGCGATGTTGCCCCAGCGCATCACCAAGGACGACGTGAACGGTGAGACCGCCCTAGTCGATACTGACGTTTGTCGCCCTCGGAAACACCAAGGACAGCCGATCTGAATCACGGATCCGTACTTGCGACTGCGTTCAGGGAACTAGCCACTACGTTCAGGGGCATGCGATTCTCATATTGGGCAAATGCGGGCCAGACCTGGGCGGAACTGCTTCAAGGTTGCCAACATGCTGAGGCAACTGGCTGGGACGGCATCTGGGTGCCCGACCATTTCATGCCCCCGCCAGGCGGTTATGGCCCAGAAAAAGACTACGGATCACCTGAGATGGGCACCATTCTGGAGGCCTGGACCATGTTGGCCGCCCTTGCAGTCGCCGTACCCCGGCTTCGACTCGGTGCCATGGTCTCAGGCAACACCTACCGGCATCCAGCGGTTCTGGCCAACATGGCGGCCACGGTCGATCACATTTCGGGTGGCCGCCTTGTGGTCGGGATCGGTGCTGGATGGCAGGAGAATGAACATCGGCGCTACGGCTTGGAACTGGGTTCGGTCACCGAGCGCTCAGACCGGTTCGAGGAAGCCTGTGAGGTTCTCACCCTGTTGTTCTCACAAGAACGCACCACGTTTCGTGGCGACTACTACGAACTAGACGAGGCACCTATGGAGCCCAAACCTCTTCAAAGCCCGTTACCGCTCCTCGTTGGCGGTGGGGGCGAGCAGCGGACGCTGCGAACTGTGGCCCGGTTCGCCACCGAGTGGAACTGTTGGGGGCGTCCCGAAGAAATACGCCACAAGATCAGTGTCCTGGAGCGGCATTGCGTGGAGGTGGGGCGTGATCCTGCCGAGATTCAGAAGTCCGCGGTGGGAGTGCTCATATTCACCGAGACCGAAGAGAAAGCTGCCGAACTGCAGGAGAACTTGGGCCACCGGTCCGGCCTGGTTGGTACCCCAGCACAACTCCGTCAAGTAGTGGCCGACTACACAGCCGTGGGTGTGGACGAATTGCTGGTTCCGGACTTCGCCGTCTCGGCCGAGGATCGAAACGACTACCTCGACCGCTTCCGTGCCGAGGTAGTCGACTACTAGGAGGAACAGTTCAGCTTGGACTGCAGCGAACAGATCTCGGGCTGCACACTGCGCTTCCGAGAATGCACGTATTGAGTTGACGACCGGAGTGTTTCTGCCGCCTAGTTTGAATCCGCTCTACTAGTTGGCGGCCGAGATGGCCGACCACACCTTCTGCGGGGTGAGCGGTATGTCAAGGTGGACTACCCCCCATGGTGATAGGGCGTCAAGTACGGCGCTCTGCACAGCGGGCGTCGAACCGATGGCCCCTGACTCGCCGATACCTTTTACACCCAACGGGTTATTAGGCGTCGGCGTTTCCAGCGATGTCAACTCGAACGATGGGAGTTCGGCCATCGAGATGATGCCATAGTCGGCAAAATTGGTGGTCAGGGGATTGCCGTTCTCATCGTAGGTGATCTCCTCCATCAGAGCTTGGGCGACGCCTTGGGCGATACCCCCATGACGCTGCCCCTCTACGATCATTGGATTAATGATGACTCCTGCGTCGTCGCAGGTGACCATTCGGTCAAGGCGCACATGGCCCGTCTCGATGTCGACCTCTACGACGGCTACGTGAGTGCCAAACGGATAGGTGCACTTCCTATCCTCTTTGGACTCTGCCTCAAGGACTCCCTCGCCGGCGGCGGCGGCAATCTCGGCCCAGGTCCGCGAAATGGCCGGAGATCCGACTACATGGAACCGGCCCGTGTCGACGTCCAACGTCACGTCGTCTACAGCAGCCTCCATTAGATCCGCGGCTACCCGAAGAGCCTCATCGACCACCAACCCAGCGGCGTCATGGACTGCCGATCCTCCCAACTGGGTGGAGCGCGAACCATAGGTGCCGACACCGTGGGCGACTCGGTCAGTATCGCCTTGGATGAACTCGATGTCGTCGAGGTTCATGCCGAGACGATCAGCCACGATCATCGAGAAGGTCGTCTGGTGGCTTTGGCCATGGCTGAGCGACCCGGAGAGGACCCGGGCTGTCCCATCGGCGGTTATCTCAACCCGTCCAAACTCGTCGCCACCAGGCGCTGGGCCGGCCGTAATTTCTACATAGGCGGATACGCCGATGCCTAGTTGCAGGGCATCGCCCGACTCCCGGCGTCGAGCCTGCTCATCTCGTAGGTCGGAGATTCCGGCCGCTTGAAGAGCCAGATTGAGGCTGGTCTCGTAGTCGCCGCTGTCGTACTCAGTGCCCACGGAGGTGGTAACCGGGAATGCATCGGCAGCGATCAGGTTATGACGCCTCAAATCAATGGGATCCATTCCGACTTCGTGGGCGAACAGGTCGACAGCCCGTTCGATGGTCAAGGTGGCTTCGGGCCGACCCGCTCCTCGGTAGGCCTCCAGCGGGGTGGTATTGGTGACCACTGACCGGGCTGCGGTTTCCACGTTGGGGATGTCATACACCCCGACGGTCATGGGGAGGGTGAACATCGGCAGGAATGCGCCGATGCGGGTATAGGCGCCACTGTCAACCAGTACGTCGAGCTGGTAGTGGGTGAGGTCACCACTTCGGGTGCCCCCGATGGCGAACCGGTGGATGTGCCCTCGGCCGGGCCCCATGGCAACCATATTCTCGGTGCGGGTTTCAAACCATCGCACGGGTCGTCCAGATTCTGAGGCCAGCCATGGCAGCAGGGCCTCCTCCGGGTAGAGATCGATTTTGGCGCCAAAGCCTCCACCAACGTCACCAACGACGACTCGAATGCCCCCGAGCGCCTTCTCTCCATAAAGGCCTTCTAGTGATCTCTTCACACCGTGCGGGCTTTGATTGGACATCCACACAGAGAGTGAGTCGCCATCCCACGCAGCGGCGGCTGATCGGACCTCGATGGGGGCGGGATGGACACGGGGGTGAGCGACCCGACCCTGGACGACAACCTGGCACTCATCGAAGAAGGTGGAGTCTGTCAATCCAGTAGCCATGTCAAGGCTTGAGAAGTCGATTGCTTGATTGGTGCCAACTTCTTCATACAGGACCACCTCGTCGGTTAGAGCCGACTCGGGATCCACCACTGCTGGAAGTGGGTCGTAATCTACGAACACCGCTTCCGCAGCGTCGGCTCCTTGGCAGGGAAGCTCGGCAAGTACCACTGCTATTGGTTCCCCTACGAAACGCACCCGGCCGCTGGCCAACAGGGGTCGGTTCAGCATCGGCTCTGGGAAGAGCGGTATGGCGCCAGGCAGGAACATCGAACCATCGAGGTCATTGGCCGTGTAGACGGCGACCACCCCGGGCATTGTCCCAGCTTCAGTGGTGTCCACAACGATCCTGGCGTGGGCCATCGTGGACCTCACGTAGGTGGCGTGGACGCTACCGATCAGACCAGGCTCGTTGAGATCAGCGGTGTAAGTGGCGCCGCGAGTTAGAAAGCCCAGGTCTTCTCGTCGGAGTACTCGGGTCCCGAGGATGCTGCTCATGAGAGTTGCAGGTTTAGTTGTCTGGTGTGGGCGGCGCTGTTCTGGTAGGTGTTCATCACCGTAACGATCGCTGAAGGGTTGATTGAGCAAGAAGTCGCGGCTGCGACCGCGAGGGTGACATCGCCAAGAGAAGCGAGCCGTCACGCAGTAAATCAGCCTATGTCGTTGGGCAGCCCAAACGCTTTAGCGAGCCGGTCTCGAAAGACCGC
>Ga0315328_10000580_pt1 | contig 15949 bp, 25 predicted proteins | sample M120032315metaG_FD_203462 | JGI IMG/M metagenome (GOLD analysis project Ga0315328, IMG submission 203462) | Ammonia-oxidizing marine archaeal communities from Monterey Bay, California, United States - M1 200m 32315 | ecosystem: Environmental > Aquatic > Marine > Intertidal zone | place: USA... | reverse complement strand
TAACCATGGAAAATAATTTGCATGATGTTCGTGTTCTCCTCCTCTTATGATGATGTTAGAATCATTATCAAATTTCATTCCATTTGCCACCATGTTTATTCCATCAGTAACGCTCTGTGTGATTACAATTTCGTCAGGTTGACATTTCACTAATCTTGAAATTGCTTTTCTTGTCTTTTTCCATAATTCCATTATGAAAATTTCAGATTCTGGAGAATCTGGTCCCATCTCTGAATATGAAATAAGGAATTGTCTCATTGATTCTATGCTTACCTTTGGCATTATTGAAACAGATGCGTTATTCAGATAGATCTTATTAGTTTCAAATTCTTCAGAAATTGCACCAAAATTCATTATATATCCGATTCAAAAATAATTACTGTTGGATAAAAACCATACAACATTTGAAAATTTTGAATTACTAGAAAAAAATCTAATTCCATCTAGCTCCAGCCTTCTTTTTTATGAAAGTGCATTTTCTAAAATTAACCTAATTCAGAAAATTATATCTAAGCAAAATCTTCCAATTTTATACATTGATTTTGACTTTCTTTTTTCTGGATATGTTAAATCAAAACTTCTTACCATTCCAAATCTGACATTATTCAATACGTTAGAATCAAAAGTGAATGAAATTCTTCCTGAAATACTCACAAAAATTTCTATAAAATCTCATTTGGTGATATTTGATTCGTTGAATGGATTATACAACACTCTTTCCAATAATAACGATTCTGGAAGGCTTGTAAATTCAATCCTAATGCTTCTTGCAAGAAATGTTTCATTCTCAAATTCAATTTTGATCATTTCTGCATTGGCTAGAAAAAATGAAAACAATTGGCTTCTTCCAAACGGTCGTCAAATTCTTGAAAATGATAAAATGAAAAAATTTATAATTTTTGATCGATCAAAAATTAGAATCGAAAATTAACCAATTCCAAACGGTGTTATAAAAATTCCAAACGGTGTTATAATTCCAAATTTTGAGGTAAGTTATATTAAGATCAAATTATCATAATTTTTCATGCCAGTAGCAATACTTCCAGACATTAGTGAACAAATGTGCATTGGATGCGCACTATGTGTTGAAATTTGTACAACTTTGGGACCTGATGTTTTAAGAGTAAAACCAGTCGAAGGCTGGAAACGTGGTAAAGCATTTGTCTTTTATCCTGAAAGATGCATCTCAGATGGTGCATGTATCGGAGTTTGCCCAACAAAAGCAATCTTTTGGATGAGACCAATGGACTTTACAGTAGGACAACCTGTCCCACTATACAAGAACTCTGTCTTCGTCAAAGGTTGGACTGAACTAATAGACTAAGTCCACCAAAATTTCTTTTTATTATCTTTTATCTTATATTGTGACCTCACATTTCATATCTTATGACAAAAATTGGAGACGCTAAACGAAAACTTCACGGAATAATAACAGGTAAACCGGATAATTTTTCCTGGCTTGTTGAGGGAAAACTAGCAGGAAGTGCCATTCCAACATCAAAAGATGAAATCAAATGGGTGCAAGAAGAGGGAATTAAATCAATTGTAACAATCAGAGAAGAACCACTAGATGAAAATTGGGTAAACAAAATGAACTATCTTCATGTATTATCTGATGATATGGGGGTGCCAAACTTTGATGATCTAAAAAGTTCAGTAGATTTTATACACGAACGAATTCAAAATAAAGAACCAGTAATGGTACATTGTTTAGCCGGTTTAGGACGTACTGGAACAATTCTTGCTTGTTATTTAATAAAATATGAAAAAATGTCAGCTGTAGATGCTATTCACTGTGTTAGAGAAAAAAGGCATGGTTCAATTCAGTCATTTGTACAAGAAGAAATGATTTTCCAGTATGAAAAAACTTTACTTGATTAAGCCTATTCTGGAATAGATTCAGAAACTAATTTCCCATCTACAACTTTAATTTTTAGTCGTATATCATCTTTAAACACTAAAGTCAAACCACCATCTTCATCAGGATCTTTGACTTCGACTATATTCTGCATTCTCACGCCATCAAACTTTACCATTCCAAATCACTCCGGAATTGAGACGGTCTCAATTTTACCATCTACTGCTTTAATGAACATGAATCTGTTATCCTTGAAAATTATTGTAATTCCGCCTTCTTTGTCTGGTTCTTCAACTTCTAGAACTGGTTGTCCAAGTAATCCATCGTATTTTGCCATATCATTCCATAAAATTTTACTAATTAATATTTATTTCAATCTCGCTTGATTGATTTTTGGTATCTCCTTTTTTGATATAGGGATGTGTTTCCCATGAAGCAAATGCCTCTGCAGAAATTTTATGATTACCGACTCCTAACTCTGATGCCATGAATGTAAATTTTTCTTCAAAATCAAAGAATTCCTTTCTGACATCTTCCTCTGTTAGTGCAATGAATGGCTCATAATTCTTTGCCACTTGAACCCATATTTTTCTCTCTTTCATCGGGTTTACTAGTTTTGGATTTCTAGTCCAAAAAATTGATGCCTTTCTATAGGTATCCACAGATTTACCAATTTCATGTTTTCGAAGACCACCAGCTTTCACCAATTTTATACCATACTTTAGTTTGATAGTATTGTCATTTGCATCATACGCCTCTGTCCAATTCTTTTCAGTAAATGCGTCTCTTAATTCACCAGTTAATGAAAATCTTGCAGTAACTGTAATGACCTGATCACTTGAAAACTCATCATTTTCTTTATTCAATATGATTGCTGAAATCTGAGTCTCGGACATATTGACATTGATTTATATCTACAATAAGTTCTTTTTTGATCAATTGAACATTCAACTAATTGATTCAGATACTAAAGAGACAAGTTTGAAAATTTTGGATGCTGATATTGGAGCACTCTATATTATTCAACATGAATTACTAAAAGACAAAAATACAGACTTTGCAGGAGTAATAATCAAACATCCATTGACCAATGAAATATGGATGAGAGTGAACTCAAAGAGCAATCCAATAAACCAAATTTCAGCAGCGGCTGATACAGCAATTACTGAAATAACAAATTTAAAAAAACTCATAAATTCAAAAATAAAGTGATTTTTACAGATGAAATTCTGTCCTACCTGTGACGTCAGGCTTAAAAAAGATAACAAAACTTCTCTCTTGACTTGCTCAGAATGTAATTATACTGAGGGTGGTTCAAAAGAAAAAAAACAATCTAGTGTCCAAGAAGTGGAATCTGATTTTCTTGTGGTAGGTGAAAATGAAGGGAAAGAATTTTCATCTACAATTGAGATAGATTGTGAAAATAAAGATTGTGATGGTAGAGAGGCAGTTTCGTGGATGTTTCAAACAAGAAGTGCTGATGAACCAACAACTCAATTCTTTAGATGTACAAAATGTAAAACAACTTGGCGAAACTACGCATAAGGTTTAACTTTAGCATTTGTGTCAAAAAATTGATTTGGTTTTCTCAGCAAAGACAAATGGTGCAGATGGATGGAAGGCCGTTATTTCAGCTATTTCAACACTTGTTGAAGAAGCAACATTTGAAGCAACAGTAGAGGGAATTTCTTTTAGAGGGATGGATCCTTCTCATGTAGCATTAATTGATATTAATTGGCCAAACTCTGCATTTGAAAAATACAATTGTGATAGTGATATAAAATTTGGAGTTCGTATTGATGAATTTTCAAAATTAATTAAAAGATCTGATAAAAGTGATTCAATTGAAATTAACATATCTGATGACAACATGCTTCTAGTTACTATAGGCAAAAATAAAAAATATAAAATGCGATTAATTGAAAGCTCTGCATCTGATACACCACTTCCAAAAATTGATTATGACGCAAAAATATCACTTACTTCATCAGCATTGGATAAAATCCTTGGAGATGTTCAAGTGGTTTCTGATTATCTAACAATCACTTCTAGTGAATTATCTACAACATTTTCAGGTAAGGGTGATTCTGGAGAAGTTGACATTTCATTAGAAAATAGTCAAGAGGAAATTCAGGAATTATCAGTTAAACAAGAAAGTACTGGAACATACAGCCTAGAATATCTTAATCCGATAATCAAAGCAGTTGGTAGTAGTGTTGATACAGTTACATGTGAATATTCATCTGAAAAACCTCTAAGAGTTGAATTCAAAGTCTCAAACCTAGGTCAAATTCATTTCTATTTAGCTCCTCGTGTTGAGAGTTAAAGAATTTTAAGACCATTTGCTCAGGTGAAACTGATTTGAAATTAGTAGTAAAGTTTGGTGGAACATCACTAGCAACTGTAAAAGATATCAAAAATGTAGTCAAAACTGTAGACAAAATCTCAAAAAAGAACAAAACTGTAGTTGTATGCTCTGCAGTAGATAATACTACAGATGAATTAATTCAAATATCATTACTAATAGAAAAAGGAAATAAAAAAGATGCAAACAGAATACTTGCAAAAATATCTCAAAAACACAAACAATTTGCTACACATCTTATAACAAACCCTAAAATTCTAAAATCACTTACAAATAAGCTAAATTCAGATTTATCTGAGTTAGATGAATTAGTTCATGGATTAATCTTATTAGGTGAAGTAACTCCACGTTCATACGATTATCTAATTTCTTTTGGTGAAAGACTATCAATCGATTTGGTATCTTTTTCATTACAAGAAATGAAAAATAAATCTGTACCCTTGAGTGGTAAAGAAGCAGGAATAGTTACCGATTCTAACTTTGGTGATTCAAGACCTCTTATGGATACAACAAGAATTCGTCTTTCAAAAATAATCAATCACCATCTAACAGAGAACACTATTCCTGTTGTAGCTGGATTTGCAGGAGCAGATCAACATGATCATACTACCACATTTGGTCGTGGGGGCTCTGATTATACTGCAACAATAATTGCATCATGTATTGACGCAAATGAAATCTGGCTGATGAGTGATGTTGAAGGAATGATGACTGCAGATCCAAAGTTGATAAAAAATGCAAAACTCCTCAAACAAGTTTCATATGCTGAAGCAATTGAGATGGCTAGATTTGGTGCAAAACAGATCCATCCAAGAACATTTGAGCCATTATTGTCTAAAAAAATTCCAATGCGAATTAGAAGTAGTTTTGATGTGAATAATCAAGGAACTCTTGTCACATTACCCCATTCAAAATCTCAAGATTCTGTAAAGTGTGTTTCTGCAATTAGAAAAGTAGGATTACTTGATTTGACTGGTGGTATATTGTTTGCAGGACCTGGTGCTGCTGCAAAAATCTTTTCTGTGCTTGCCAAAAATGACATTAATGCCATGATGGTATCATCAAATCCATCTGAATCAAGCATAACCATTGTTGTAAGAAAAGAAGACCTTCACAAAGCAGAAAATACACTAGAAATCAATCTACTTGGAACAACTCTTAAAAAAATTGATACAATTCCAAATGTTGCAATTATTGCAGTAATTGGTTCTGGTATGAGAGGTAAAGTTGGAATAGCATCTAGAGTATTTCATGCAGCACAAAAAGCAAACTCTAATGTTATGATGATTGCTCAAGGTTCATCTGAATTAAACTTAGCATTTGTTGTAAAGGATAATGACTGTAAGGCTGTAGTTGAATCACTACACAACGAATTCAAACTAAACACCATAAAATAAGACAAGGGATAAATTATTCAAAAAATATTAAATTTTCATGGAAGGCAAATTGTACATTGTTGGTGTAGGTCCTGGTCATCACGATCATATGACATTTCGAGCAAAACAGGTAATCGAAGAAAGTGATACTATTGTTGGTTATACAACTTATGTGAATTTAGTTGAAGATTTGATCCAAGGAAAAGAAATTCACAGCTACGCAATGACTCAAGAAGTAGAACGTGCACATCAGTGCATTGATTTAGCTAAGGAAGGAAAAATTGTATCACTTGTTTCAAGCGGTGATCCTGGAATTTATGGAATGGCAGGATTAATCTTTGAAGTACTTGCAGAATCTGGTTGGGATCCAAAAAGTGGTTTACATGTTGAATTAGTTCCCGGTGTATCTGCACTAAACTCCTGTGCAAGTATTATTGGCTCACCATTGATGACAGACTTTGCAGTATGTAGTATGAGTGACTTGTTAGTTCCATGGGAAATTATTGTTAAAAGAGTAGAGGCTGCAGCACAAGGAGACTTTGTTTTAGTAATTTACAATCCAGCTAGTAAAAAAAGAATTCATCAATTACAAGATACACGACAAATATTACTAAAATATAGAAAACCAACAACACCTGTTGCAATTATCAAAGGAGCATTTCGAGAATCTGAAACTGTAATAATGACTGATTTAGAACACATGGAAAATTTTGCTGATCAACTAGGAATGATTAGTACGGTAATAGTTGGTAATTCATCTACATACAACTTTAAGGATTTAATGATTAATCCACGTGGTTACAAATCAAAGTATAATCTAGAAGAACCAGAAATTAAAAATTAGTGACTATTTTTAATTAATTCAAATAATTCATTACTTAATGAAATTTTATCTCTGATTGGAGCGATAATTTTTACCATGTACTCTCCTACGGTATTTTTCAAATCACCTGGGTGTAAGTTCTTTTGTGCAAAATCTGATTCTAACTCTTCATACGAATTGTATATGACATTTCCACCAAACTTTTCAGGTCTTTCTATTGATATTGAGTCATATTCGTGAAATACAATCTGTCTTGCAAGTTCCAAAACTGGATTGTTTTCTGTTAGTCCTTCTTCACACCAGCCTTTTGTAATCTTCTTTCGAATTTCATCATCAGAATTGTGTATAAAAATTCCTGAGTTTGGATCTGACTTGCTCATTTTTCCTGGTTCTGTTATAGTGTTATCTTTTGGTTGTGTTAATCCTGGTAATAGTGAATGATGTATTGCAACAGGAACCTTCCATTTCATTTTTGGAAAAATTTCTCTTACTAACATGTGGATTTTTCTCTGGTCCATTCCTGCATGTACAATATCTAAATCTAAAGAATGAATGTCTGCTGCTTGCATTGGTGGATAAAGTAATTTTGCCAAATCAATTTTCTCTTCATTTTCTGATCTTCCCATAATTGTTAAAGTACGCATAGTTCTTGCAAGAGTCATATGTTTTGTAAATTTCACAAGTTCTGCCCAATATTCTTTTTTTGAATCATAAAGTTCTGTTCCCATTACAATGTTTACGCCAGGACAGACTAATCGAAAAGCATCTGCATAATATTTGGAAACTTTAGAAATTGTCTCTAGATTACCTCCAAGTTTATCATTAATCAAGGTGTGCCAATCTGCCAAAAACACTGTACAGTCAATACCTGCCTTCATAAAATCATTAATTTTAAAACCCGTACTGATTAAACTCCCAAGATGCAAAAACCCAGATATCTCCAACCCAATGTAGTGTTTTGGTTTTGAATTTGTGTTTAGTAATTTAATTAGTTCTTCCTCTTTTACTATCTCTTTTGTAGGTTCTCTTTTGATTAATTCTACTTTTTCTGTAACATCCATTTTAACAGATTTTACTTTTGTTTATCTATAAAGTATTGTATTAATTTTTGAAAGTAATTACAAAAATTTTCTTACACTAAAAATCTAACATTTCTATTGTATTTTCTGAAAGTCTATCAATTAAGCTTGGATAATACTCCTTCAATACTCCTTCTATTTCTTGAGGATTTTTTAGGGAATATTTGTTTGAAGGAATATCATATTTTTTACTGATTATCTTCATTCTAAAAAGTTCGTTAAGATTTACAGATACTACAGAAGGTGATTTTTTTAGAAACTCCCTTATCTCAATTGAGGTTGCAACTTCTTTCTTGAGTAAAAATAGCATTAATTTTCTCTGAGTTGGCATTGTTAGGTATTTACATATTTTAGCCTCGTGTGTACCTATGCCTACTGGATATGCACGTGTTACTCGTGGTGACCTCTCTAATTGGATGTTGCCTTGATCTTCTAATTTTTTTACATAATGAGCCAACGTGCCATTTCTGATGTCTGTAATTCTCATTATATCATTAAATCTAATTCCAGGATTTTTTTCAATTACATCTAAAACAATTTGACTCCTATCCATCTTTTTATTCTGAGAAATCACATATTTAATAATTTTTGAACCTAGTGCTAAAACTAGTACAACTACAAAAATATAAAAAAATAATATACATTCTAGCTTCTTGTTCTAAAAACCGATGATTTGTTATATATCACGTAAGTGTAACTAGATCCTATGACATATGCAGTTAATCAAAGTAAAAATTCATATTTTTTAATCACCATAGTTGTTTCTGCTTTATTAATTTCAATACCAATAATTTCAAATCACTTTCTCCTTCCTTCACATTATTTTCATATCGCAATTCATGAAGCTGGTTTTATCTTGGCAGTCTTTTTGGTTGGGATAACAATAATTGCTTACAAAGAATCTAAGCTTCCCAGATTACTATTTTCTTCAGCTGCATTTGCAACTTTGGCAATTGGACAAATAATTTACATGTATGAAAGAATGAATGTTCCAGAAATGATGCATATGAACGGCAGCGTAGGCGAGGGATTTTTTGATGTGGCAATTCTAATTATGACCGCAATATTTGCTGTCGGAATTTTTTATAAACACTAGAAAATTTTTACTTTTATTCTTCAGGCACTAATTCTTCTTGAGATTTTCTTGGTTTCTTGCTTAGATAGAATGCATGTGCACTAATCATGAACCCTACAAGCCAAATCTTTGTTGCAAATATTAGATTCCATGGTCTTTCTGGATCTGGATAATCTACTATTAATCTATCAATATCTGGAGTTGTCCCATCAATTACCATTTGTGATGTAATCTCTGCATTTAGTACGGTGAAACTCCACAAAACTTCGTATAAACAAATTACTGCAAAGCCTAATAACATTAATTGTAATAGTGCCATTCTGTAAGATTCTAATCCAACTGTTCTTTTCCATCCAATTCTAGAAACACAATACCATGCAATTATGCATGCAAATGATAACCATGTAGTAAGATTTGCAAAGTTTTCAAATGGAACATGCGTGTTGACTAAAATTTCACCCATTACATATGTACCATTTTCTTGCCATTCTCCAGTCATCATTACTACTCCATAAATTAGGATAGATACCATCATTGCAGAAGCAGCATAAAATATGTACAGAAAAACTCTGTACTGTTTGTCCTGTTCCTGTAAATGTCTTGGTTTCAATTCATCGATTTTTAATAGACCTACTATAAAATTATTTCAATCATATAATATGACTAAACTAGTAACCATCTTTCTGTCGCTGTCTGTTAATCTCATTTTTTCTCTCATATTCTTTTAAAATATCATCTGGTGTGAGGTTGAGTTCTAATGATGCTTGAACAACAAAGTGCCAAATGTCTATCAACTCTTCTCTTGCTTCTGCTTCATCAAATGCAGTTGGGGTTTTCCACCACTTCCAGTTTGTAGTTCGTTGTAGTTCTACTGCTTCGTGCATTATTGCAGTACACAATGCAGATACCTTCTCTTCAGTATCTTTTGGATATCTATCAAGATTCATCATGTCTGCTAGACTTTTTTGCATTGCAAAAATTGAATCTAGTTTATCTTCCATGATTAATAAAAAAAATTCTTATCTATAACTCTTCAAAAAGCAACCATTTTTTCATACAGTCTTACTCTCTTTGCAATATCGGATTTCTTTAATGATGTTAACCCTGCTAAACCATATCTCTCAACAGCAAATGAACCCATAACATTTCCATAAATGATTGATTTTTTAATTTCAGAAAAACTTGTTTTATTTTTCGCAGCTAAATGTCCAATCATTGCACCAGCAAAAGAATCTCCTGCGCCAGTTGGGTCTACAACTGATTCTAGTGAAAATCCAACTGATGGAAAAATCACATCTTCATGAAATAGTAATGCACCATGTTCTCCTTTTTTAATCACAACATAATTTGCGCCCCATCCCATCATTTTTTTTGCACATTTGATCAAATTGTCTTCTTTTGTGAGCAGTTTTGCCTCTTCATCATTAATAACTACTGCATCAACTGATTTTATCATTTTGATTACTGCATTACGTTTTGTTGCAATCCAAAACTCTATCGTATCACACATTGAAAATTTTACATTATCAAATTCTTTGATTATCTTTGCATTTTGTTCAGGATCATTATTTGCTAGATATACAAATTCTGATTTTTTATAAGCATCAGGTACAGTTGGTTTGAATTTTTCTAATACGTTTAGCTCTGTCTTGAGTGTTTCTCTAATACTCATAGTTGCATCATACTTGCCATCATATCTGAATGTCTTTCCATCAAGAACTGTCAATCCTTTTAGGTCTAGATGATTTTTTAGTACTGCATGATATTTTTTTGGAAAGTCACTTCCAACTACTGCAATTAGTCCTGGTTTTGTGAAAAAACTGGCTGAAATTGCTGCAAACGTTGCAGCACCACCTAGCACATTTTTTAGTGTCTTTTTTGGAGTTCGAATTGTATCAAGTGCAGTAGATCCAAAAACCGTTAGCATGTGTTTTTAGGAAAAATTATTCTATAAATCCGTTATTAACCCAATCATTCGTTAATGGTTTTGTGTACATCTTTTGATTATTTCTTTAAGCAACTTTGAGCTAGTAAAATAAATCGATATCAGCATAGATTACATATGGCAAAAATTCGAATCAAACAAGGTTCAAATGAGATCGAGATCGACTCAAGAGACTTTTATGTTGATAATGATTCTGTAGCCGAAGTAGTAGAAACACTAAAGCAATTACTTCATGAAAGACCACGATCTGATGTAATGGGTTCTTTAGATGACGCTGAATTCCATGAGCCTGAATTCTCATCACCTTCTATAATTGCAGTAGATGATATCAAACACAAGTTAAGAATCTTAGCAAAAGATTCTTTCTTTGATCAACCAAAGACAGTTGGAGAAACAGTAGCACAAATGTCAGAGTATGGTTGGTCTGCGAGTCCATTTGATGTATCTCTTGCATTGACAAAGATGGCCTTTAACAAGGAATTTCTAAAAAACACACATGATGACAGAAACCAATACATCTCAAAAGAAGCACTACTAACTAACTAGAATCAAAATCCCATTTTTAAATAATGTATACATAGCTTAATAGCTTAGCTGTCACATTGGAAGAAAAACAAGAAATCCCGGAGGAAATTGATGATCACTTGAAACTATTTGGTAAAGAACCATGGGAAATAGAATATGGTGATAAGTGTCCTTTATGTAATTCTAGATTTGATGAGTTTGAAGGATGTGCTTGTGACTCAAAAGGTGACTAATTTTTCTTTAATTTAATAATAATTCCAATAATTATTACAGCAACAATTCCAATAACTATGAAAATTATTGTATTATCTTCCTTGTTATTCATATTCGAATTAGTATCTTCCCAATTTTCATACATTTGTTCAACCTGATTATTCATCATTGTGTTTGATTCATTCCCTGTTTCTGATTCATTCCCTGTTTCTGATTCATTCCCTGAAAATGCTGGCAGTGATCCTGATTCATTCCCTGTTTCTGATTCATTCCCTGCATTGTGTACTCGTTTTCCAAGTTGTTCTAACAATCTCTCATGTTCCATTTCTGTTGCACCAACAACATGTATTGTTCCTTCTGAAGGGGCATTATTTGTAAAAGCTCTGAATGATACATTTGCGTGTGTATCGGTTTGTTGATATTCCATCTTTCTAATCTTGTCCGATTGGTCAAATATGTCAACCCCAGTTTCTGTTAGATAGACCTGATATGGTGATAAAAGTAAATCTAATGGAATTTTTAACACATACAATTGGTTTTCTCTATTAATATCAAATGATAAATAACTTAACTCCTCTGTAAAACTCACATCGTCAATTTTTCCATCTGATAAAAATTCTACAACAAATTCTTCCATCTTGTTCTCATCTTTAGTTATTACTTTTCTAATTGTATCTGATTTATCAAAAAACTCCAAGTGCAGATTACATCCAATACAATTTATGCCATTTGCATCACTAATATCTACGGGACGTGAATTGTGAAAAACTAAATCAATTCCTTCATCGATGTAAATTAGTACATCATGATTAAATTCAAAATGTTTTGACCACATTCCATACTCGCTTAACTCTAGAAAGTCTTCCAAATCATATTCTGCAACAAGATCATATCCCCTGAATGCTTTCTGTCCAGCTATAATATACTCAGATTCTTCAAATGTTTCTCCAACAAATCCCATTGGTCTTAGATAATCTCCATCTTCATCTGTTACTTCTAAATTCGAGTGTTTTCCAGGTAACATTTTAATTAATTTTGGTGTATCTGATCCCCATGCCGAACCTGTAATAACATGTTTCACATGGACATTCTCATTTTTACCAATTTCAAAAATTAATTTATCGGTTTCTAGTACTTGTCCGAAATCTGCATCAAATTTTTCGCCCTCACTATCATAATATTTGGATATGTCAATTTGTTCATTTGATTGACCAAAAACCTGAGAATTCATTGGGAATAATATTATTATTGTAAAAACTATAGCAAAAACTATCTTATTCAAGATTTTACTCTGAAATTGAAACTCTGAGCATCTTTGCATCTTCTAAAGGACAGTCATTTCCATCCCTATCAAGACTTACTATTTTATCTGCAACATCCATTCCTTCTAGCACTTCTCCAAATACAGTATATTCTCTATCAAGGAATGTACTATCCTTTGTTACAATAAAAAATTGAGAACCTGCACTATCAGGATCAGTTGATCTTGCCATAGAAACGATTCCTCGTAAATGTGATCTTGAACTAAATTCTCCTTTTACATTATATCCGGGTCCGCCCATTCCCCATTGGTTCTTCATGTTTGAGTCTTTGGTATTTGGGTCTCCACCTTGAATCATGAATCCCGGAATGACTCTATGAAATAATGTTCCATCATAAAACTCATCTCTTGCTAATTTAACAAAATTTCTAACAGTTTCTGGTGCTAAGTCAGGAAGTAGATTGAATGAAATATTTCCATGATTGGTTTCTATGTTTACACTAGTCAATGTCGCAACGACATACGATTATCATAATAACCTTTTGATCACTAAACATTTTTCATGAAAGCCTTTTATCATTGTAAAAATATACTGATTTTTTTTGGTAAAACTACGAAAGACGTTATGTCATTTTGTAAATTGAAATTTTATATAGATCAGAATTACACGATCCTTGTGAATCGTACTAATCAAAGCACTGTTATTAAAGCAGCAATCAATTCTTTGCTTGATAAAGGTGTTACAGACAAACAAGATATCTATACTAAAGTCGTTGACGAATTAGGAGTCCCAAGACCAACTGTAAGAAGAGTTGCTCGTGACTTGAGAAACGAACTTTTAGAGAAAATCCAAATATTACAGTCTGAAACTAAAACATCAACTGCTACTGTAGAAGTTACTGCAGAGCAATAATCCTCCTTTTCCTATTATTCTCTATTCTACGAATCTACCATTAACATTATATTTTAGGGATTTTGCTTCTTCATCAATGGGACATGTGAAAAATCATCTTGCAACACTTGTTTCAGGTGTATTTGCATGTGTCTTGACTGGATTATACTTTCCTCTAACTGACTTTGCACCCTCACTTTATTTCATTTTCACCATGGCGGTACCCATCATGTGGTTTATGGTGTTTATCATCTGGATCGCACAAAAAGCTGCAGATAACAATCATGGAACATTGCATTCTCATGATGATGAAAAAATCACGAATTAACGGCAAAAGAAATTACTGCATACAAACTAGATTTGGAAAAAGATCTTTTTGATATAACAGATGAAAAAGATATAGAAATTTCACACCTAAATAAAAAACCTGAGAATCTCAAGACCAAAATTGAATCAATTCACACCGAAATTTACAATCTAAAGATGTTAGCAGAACAAAAATAACTATTCACTACAATGTTCACATTTGAAATTGTATTCATGTTCCTTTTTACATTCAGGACAACTTTCCGCTCCTCCAAAATGACATTCACACTTGCATTTCTTTTTTGTATCCAATTACATCTGAATAAATTATCAGTCATGTTAATATATTATTGACACTATATTTTTTTTATGAAGAGAAAAATTGGAATTTTTGCCGGATTGTTTGTGCTAGTAGCAATGATTGGAATGTCTCCTTCATTTGCTGACTCTAACACATCTGTAATTTCTACAAATAATGGTATTCAACTAACAAAAACTGTTGTACCGATGACAATTTCTCTAGATAACACAATGCCATGGGGATTCATTGAAGGTACTGTAGACAACCATGCAGAAGGACATCCTGTAATTGTTCAAATCTATCAAAACGATGAACCAATTCACTTTGCACAAACTGATGTAAATGAAGATGGTACATACGAATACAAATTTCGTGCAAGAAATATTGATGGAGATAATATAGTTAATGTCTACGAAGGTGATTACAAAGTTAAAATCTTCAAATCAATACAAATCACAGGAAAAAATCTAATTTAATTTCTTTTTGCTAATTCTAATGTTTTATCTACCATTTGATTTAATCTAGATTTTACATCGTCATCAATTATTCTACCATCAGCCATTTTATTTGCAGTTACAAATACTGGGGTTGGATTTGTTATTACTCTGAAATATGACATTAATTGTGTAAGTAGTGTTTGAACATCGGTAAATCCAATCATTCCTGATGCAATAATTGCTAAACCTGCTGTTTTCCCTTCAGTTTCTTTATAATTGACAAATTCAAACAAATTCTTCAAAGCAGCACTGTACATTGAGTTGTAAATTGGTGTTCCAATTAGCCATACATCTGCTGCCATGATATCTTTTGCAGCCTGAAGTGTTTTTTCATTATAATCATCTACCCACCCTCTGTAATATTCAAAACCACCTTCTGATAAATTGATAAATTTTACTTCAACATCTTTCTGTTTTACATATTCAACCACATGTTTCATCATGATCTCAGTATTGGCATTTTCTCTTGGACTTCCAGAAATAATTACAATTTTCATATGTATTTGAAAATTATACATAATTTAAGTAATAAAAAAGCGGGCTCGAAGGGCTTCGATCCCTCGACCTATAGCTTAGGAAGCTACTGCGCTATCCATGCTGCGCCACGAGCCCAGCAGAAAAATAACTTGAAATAATTTAAGCGTAGTTAAGATTTGACTTGATCATTTCTTGGATTACATTCCAAGCTTCATCTTCTTTTTGTTCCCATTTTTCATAATAAACTACATCTTTTAGCTCCAATCTTGGAAGCCATCCTGAACGTTCCAAGTCTGGTTTTGCTTCAAAATTTGTTACGTGACCAAGACAAAGATATGCAACAGGTACAATATGCTCAGGTAGTTCTAATTGTTCTCTTAATACATCATTAGATACTATGCTAACCCATCCTAATCCAATATTTTCTGCTCTTGCTGCCAGCCATAGGTTTTGTATAGCACAACAAACACTGTAAATTCCTGCTTCAGGTATGCTGGTAGTTCCTATGATGAATGGACCGAATTTTGTAGGATCATATGTAACACAAACATTAACGTCTGACTCCATTATTCCTTCTAATTTAAGAGAAAGATATTCTGATCTTTTTGGATCTTCAACTAACTCTGATGCTCGTTTATGCTCTTTTTGAAATGATTCTTTGATTTTTTGTTTAGTATTCATATCTTTGATTAAAACAAAGTTCCATGGTTGTGAAAATCCAACAGATGGTGCATGATGTGCTGCATGAAGAATTTTTGTTAATGTTTTCTCACTAATTGGTTCATGTGTAAAATGTGATCTAACATCTCTTCTAGAGTAGATTGCTTTGTAAAAGCCAGTCTTTTCATCATCTGTAAATTCGTCGCTCAATTTTCTAGTCTCATTTTCAACATCTCTTAAACGTTAATAATGTTCTTTCAGAATTTTTAATTCGTGGGCTTGTGGTCTAGTTTGGT
>Ga0315328_10000578_pt1 | contig 15974 bp, 5 predicted proteins | sample M120032315metaG_FD_203462 | JGI IMG/M metagenome (GOLD analysis project Ga0315328, IMG submission 203462) | Ammonia-oxidizing marine archaeal communities from Monterey Bay, California, United States - M1 200m 32315 | ecosystem: Environmental > Aquatic > Marine > Intertidal zone | place: USA... | reverse complement strand
GAACAGCGCCCCCCTGCTCAAGAAGGTTGGCTCTGCCCCCAAACATATAAGACTTGGTATGCTTGGTGTTATCGGTAACCTTTACAGGGGGAAACATGGCGGCAGCTATACCCGCAACAAGCATCCCAGCAACCATTCCAAAAACCATAGAAGAAAGACTTAAACTAGCCACCGCGGTACCAATCGAAGCTGCCAAGGCCCCAATCCCCACACTAATAATTTCCCCTTGAACACGGGGAGCAAAATGAATCTCTTCAAAGTCAGAGCATACCTCTAACTCCTGAGAACAAACAAGAATTTCCTTAAGTAGGTTTTCATCAAATTCTTCAGAGGAATTAACCCTTTCAATTTGCTCTCGCGTGCGACTATTTATTTTCCAAGCAACAACATCAACGCCTTCATGATAGTTGTCGTGAATGTTCCTAAGAAGCTGGTTATCGGTATTACAATTTATAGCACGAATAGCCTCGGCAGGGGAATCGACAATTAAATCCCATTCCCCGCCGACCTGATCGGCCAAAAACCCATGTAAGAATACCTTTTTCATTACCTTATACCTTAATTGGTATACACTTTTTTAAATCAAAATAAATAAAATTGTCGTAAAGTACGCTATATATTAAATATGGAATACCAAGAGCCTTAGAATAAGAAACGTCAGTTGAGGAAGGCGAGGCAGAGGAAAAAGGGTGAGAATGAAAAACGCAGAAGATCTTTTCTTTAATCAAATGTACCTGAGGGCTTATCTCGAAAGCCCTTTCTCCGGGAATCCTATTCTCCATCGGAAAGAAGACTTTAGGTTTAAAATCTAAAACAACCCCACAGGATTCTTGATCGGGAAATGATGACGCATGCTCAGAACATTGCCCCAGAACACTCAAAGGAAGAACGTCATCCATTTTTCATGTTTTCGGTAGAAGGAAAGCCTCCAAACCTAAGCGACTGTCCGCTTGAGTTTGTAGCCTTGTCCCCAAACCTCTTTAAGCAGGAATCCAAAGTCTTCCCGCACGAATCCAAGCTCCAATACTCTTCACTAATAGCAGGAAAAGGGGAGGGAAGAGAGTGGTCTTTTACACAGACAAAATAAGCGGGAACGAGAGGTTCCTTTTTGCTGACATAGGTAACAAAGTCGCCAAGAACATAAGAGTTATTGGTATCCCACTCTCCCTTGTCAGTAAACTTGTATATCCCGTACTCCGCAAACCTTCGGTTTTTATGATTCTCTACAGGGCAGCCAGTATATCCACACGAGTCAGGCTGGCGATACCTAAACCCACAATGATCGGCAAGCATATTTCTTCCAGGAAATAATGCGTCATGAACCTCAAGAATAGAGGTCATTTCAAATTCAAGAGAGTCGCGATTCTCAACGACCTTCCTATGGATATAATAAACCTCATCAGGAAGATGAGCCTCATAATCCTCCTTGCCCCCGAATGGATTCAGTCCAGTGGAAGACTCATTCCTATCAGAAGACTTAGTGTTTCCATCAACGTCCTTATAAGAAGTGCCGTTTGGCGCAAAATTGGCGCTGTCCAAGAATTTAGCAAAAGTCCTACGTCTTGTCACCTTGCACCCATGAAAATCATAATTGGCGGCAACTATAGAGGAGAGTATTCCGCTAGGATTAGAGATTCTAAGCGTAGGCCGAGGAAGCCTCCCGTCTGAAGGAGCCTCAAGGCCGGTAACCTCAACGGGTAGGGGCTGGTAAGGTTTTCCTTGCCAGTAAATAGGGTTCGAATTATTTATATTAGAAGTAAATCTATAAACAGGGTCGGAGTTAGTCCCAAAACTAATCTTGTACCTCTTTTCCAGTAGGGAAAAATCTTCTTGCAGATGGGAAAAGTCTATCTCAAAAAACTCCAGCAAAGAATCTGGCTGCATCTTAAGCAGTTCCTTAGTAATATTTTTGCTTGAGTCGGACATATATTATAATAACCTTTCAAAAGTTAAACATCTACTATTTCACCAGAGAAAAAATCTTGATCGAGAGTGTCTTTTCCTTGGGGGTCGGTAGAAATGTTAATCTGAGCAGACGAGTGAGACTCTGGGGAGTAAAGGAAATATTCTATGTCCAGAAAAGAGTCTTCTATTCTTATAGCGTAGCCAGGAGCCCCACCCTCGACGAGAACCTCTCCGCCGACAACAATACTTGAGCCGCCTTCTCCATACCCGCCGCCATTAGCACCGTTACCGAGATGGGTTTTAGAGTTATGATCGTTATTCACAGCGAGACCCCCAGAACCCCCTCCTGAAATTGAACCAGACCCGCCACTTGGGGACCCAGAAATGCCGAAGGGTGCGCCGCCACCTCCACCTCCCGCAAAGTTAACAGAGCTATGAGTCTTTATTCGTTTTCCATCAGCTTCAAATGAGCCTCCTGCACCTCCGCCACCTCCGCCACGAACAGACGAGCCCTCTAAGAAATAGAGGTTAACCTTGGCGGAAGAATCCCCCTCAAGACCGTCAACAAATAAAGCTCCACCCCCAGCCTCACCTTTGCCGGGAGGGATATAATTCTCGTTTGAGGTCACAGGCTTTCCAGCCTCATAAATTTCCCCCTCGGAGACCATGCCTTCGCCACCAGACCCACCGTGACCCTTAATACTGCATGACGAAACGGAAAGATCATAATCAGGGGAAGAAGGAACGGCAGCGCCATCTCGAATTTTGTCAGACAGGGTCTTAATTTCTCCAGTGGTCCCATGAACCCAGCTTGCGTTCCCAAGGTAGAGATTAATCCTAACCTCCTCGTGCCAAGGTCCCCCGAGCCTTAAGGCTGGTTGGGACGGATTTGGAGAAGTTATATCTCCAGACAGAAAAACATTAACCTCCTCAAATTCCTCCAAACCAATAAGGCCAACTTCACCGGAAGAAGAAACTTCCTGAGCAAGGTTAACGGGGGAAGACTTCTCTTCCACGCTTTTCTGCACAAGATACCCCTCGACGGGAGAGTCTCCAATCGAAGAAAGAGGCTCAATCTTCAAAACAAAAGCCCTAGAATCATCGAGGTCGGCAAATTGACCCTCAGGAACCTGCAGCATCAAGATTCCGGGCACGGTTTTGTTTGTTGCAGAATCCCAAACTAAACCACTGGAGTTTGTTTCGGGTTCGGGAAGAATGTCTTCTATGATTTTTTCAGCATTCACAGTTGCGCCCAGACTGTCCTGAACTTCGTTCCCTAAAGTATCGTAGTCTATATATTTCAAGCCGTCCCAATAGACTCTAGTTAAATAAAAGCCGCCAGGAACAGAAGGCAACTTTGAAATCGCCAAGAGATCTTCTTCAGACGAAATTAATGCGATCTGGCACTCATCGTGAGAGGCATTAAGGGAGGCGTTTTTATAAAAGTTTTCACCAGTAGAATCCCTATAGAAATCAACAGTGTCATTAAACCCATGGCTATCAAAGTAATAGGAGTGCCCGTCGTCAGAAGAAGGGAAGCTAACATTAACATATAAATTAGATTTCCTCAGGTCATTCTTTGCTTTATTCACATAAGCGTCAATAGAAGAAGATACGGAGGTTCTATGCTCAGTATAATTAGCGGTATCATCTCCGGTCGTAGAGGTGAAATCAGAAGTAACCCTATACACGACCCCTCCCTCCTGGATTAAGTTCCCCTCAAGATAGCTTTGTCCAGCTTCGTAGACAAGCTCCTGGGCTGGGAAGGAAGAGTATTCAAGAGAAAGAGCGGCCTGCTCGGTAGCTGAACTCGCGGCAGTAAAGTAAACCTCGACGAACCTTTCTTCTCCAGCGCCGAGAGTTAAGCTCGAAGAGATTATGTCACCAACATGTTCGTCTATACCTAGGTAGCTTCCATCAAGAAACACTCTTCCAGTAGAATCATGCAGGTAATGGTCAGTGCCATTGCTATAAACAACAGACCCATCGCCAGAAGTAGAACAGGTTAAACTGTAAGACCCATTTGGAATATAAGTTTTTCCAGAAATAGCGACACTCTCAGAATAGACCCCGATATCACTTTTCGTAAACAAGGAAGAGTTAGAGATAGCCACGGAAGAAGGGGAAATAACAACCTCTTTGCCGCCGACATTCCTAATGGAAATAATTTTCTTCAAGTACAAATCTGCAGACCCCACAGGCTTGTCGATATTAAAATCTACATCTAAGTCCATTGAAATCTCACCTGAGGAATCCCTTTCTTTTGGGAGAATATTATCAATCTCATCATCATCAAGAGGGGTATTTTGCCCAAGAGGAAACTGTTTAAAATTTGCCGAGATAGTATGGTTATTCCTAAACACATAGGTGTGAGACCAAGACTCGCAATAAAACCTTCGCTTCCGATTGTAAGGAGCGGGAGGAGTAAACAAGAAAGACAAATAACCCAAATGAGATTCAAGAAAGTGAAGAATAGAATAAGCCTCAGAATCAGTTCGGTTCTCAAATTTTAAATCGAACTCCAAGTTGTTTATATTTTGCTTATGCTCAGGAAAATACTGCGAGTACGGAGAAGATGAGGAAGCGAACTCCTTAATGGCGGGGGTGTGGGCAACAGACAAGGGAATAGAGGGTTTCCAATAGAACTCCCTAGTCCATAAATGCTTATTAATAGAAGTCACTTCTTCATCTTTATATACGCAAGGCTTAAAAGTTTTATTAACGGAGTCAGTCCAAGAATAATAGTACTTCAAATTTTCGGGACAAAAGACAACGTCATGATGAAAATACTCCTCGTCAGAAGACCAGGCCTCAGCCTTAGTAACAAACATTTGAGTAGCGACATTCAAAGTCGAAGCAGTGGTGTTAATTATATTAGCCTCAACAGTATTAACATCCTCATTTTCAATTTCATGCTTATAATCAAAACAATAAAACCTTCTTGTTAAATTTTCATTATTTCTATATGGAAAATACAACGAATCCCCATCCATTCTAAAGCCAGAGATTCCCTGATCATACTTAAGCTCATGAGTTTGCTTATCGGTTTCATGTTGGCCAAGGTTGTTTTCCAAAAAGTGCACAATACAATTAGCCTCTCGACTGCTCCTGTTGGAAAATTTAAGATCCATCTCCATCCTTAATGAATTAACCCCCAAAGGGGCGACGGACTGGTAGCCGTCCCCGAAATCAAAGATTTGATTCTTGGCATTAAAGTTTACAGTAGAACCGTAGTCAGGGTCAAAGAAAAATTGATCAGAGCTCCATAGTTCGTGGTCAGCAGTATCGATACTAATCTCAACAGATTGCCTTATGACACCGAACGATACGGAAGAAGGCTTGCCAGAATTATCGTAAGCCTCTGGCCGCATTAATTGACCCACACCAAATTCGGTAGGGTCAAGAGCACCATAGACTCCTAGGTATAATATGCTAGAGCTTCGACCAATAACTATAAACTTCTGTTGATTCTGAACGTAAACCAGACCAGAGCCGCTAAAATCCAAAACGTTCCCTATCTTTAGCTCTGTAAAATCAGAGTCAGGTTGCCCATTAACACTAACAGTTCCGCTGCCTAGCTCAAGAGTACCAACGTGCCTAGAGTTTTCAACATTTTCCACCGGAGATTTTATCACAACATCAGTAAAAACAATACTATCCCCAGTATCAAATTCATCAGGCTGAGATATATCGGTTCGAGCGTAACAAAACAAGTGAGAATAAGGGTTCCTAACGACATCAAACTGAAGATACTCATCGCCTTTTTTAAAGTCTCCCTTGTAGTTTTGAACGCTTGATATGTAGTAAGCGTCAGAGTCGGTTTCTCCCTGAACATCATTAAAGCCAACCTCAAGAGAGGGGTCAGTGGAACCATACTCGCCCTGCACAGCAGTAGTTAGGCCGTCAGAGCCGTATTCCTGAGCTGAGACGTCATAGCTATTTGGCGAACTCCACCCTGTATTAACTATGCTTGCGTAGTCAGGGTCAGAAGACTCCACCTTAACCCAGAATGTCGAGTTGGCCTCGAGTATAGAGCCATTGGGACCCTTCCAAAAACTTGGCTCGCTTGAGTTGGGGTTCTCATGGTAGTATTCATTCCCAGTCCATCCGTTAGAATTACCAGCCACAGACATTAAATCTCTACCATTAAGATCAATCGAACGATCATTCCTCTCAAGCATTAACTCTTGAGCCTGAGACTTAGTAAGATGCTCCTGAACAACCCACTCCTCTGACCCAGAAGAAGCGATGACAACCCAATCGGAATTGGAAGTTATATACTTCTGATAGGTGGGGGCAAGATCGCCCTCGTTAGACATCCTAGGGAGCCTAAAATATTTCAAAGGGCAGTGGTAATTAGTATCAGACCTCTCCCAAAGAGAGGTTGAGCCAACACTATTTGGAGCCTGGCCGGTCTCCTGCTTGGCAACCCAAAGCCAGTCTGAGTCAGAAGAAGTAAAAACAACGCTATCGACAGGATAGGTGAGCCCAGTCCTTCTGCGGTAGGAAGGGGCGCTGGGTTCGATGCATTTATATAATGCGGCAGGCTGATCATACCCAGAAACAGAGTAATACTCAACCAAATCATCCTTGGCATAAGTTGCCCCAGGATCCCAAAAGCCTTTATAAGTATAACTCATTTAATCACCTGCTTAACTGAAAAATTTCCATTCAAATAAGAACCCCCTTGGGCGGACAGACTCTGTTGAGTTACCTGACCAACACACCCAAACTTAGCGAGAAGATTGCTCTGCCCGTCTCCAGCCTCGTCCTTAGCTTCAAACAACTGAAGGGTGACCTCAACCTCAGAGAAGTCCTCTCCCCCGAAGCCGTGCTGCATTTTTCCCGTTTCGTTTATTGCTGGAATTATTTTGTTTGAAGTAATCTGAGTTTCGATAGTTAAGTCGGCAAGGGAAACTCGGTACGGCATAATTGCCCCAGGAACATAATTTGCAACAGGATGCTCGTTAGCTCTTATTGAAAAATTATATTTCCTGCTAGCCCTAACACTATACTGGGCAGAAAGCAACTGAATATTAAACCGAGACTGATCTTGAAGATTGATTCCATCAACAACAACATCACCAAAACTCTTCAAGCCTTCGGCGGGGTTCAGGTTATCAATTACATCAAGCTCCTTAGACACCTGTATAATACTACCGAATATTTCATACTCGGCACTAGCACGGACAAGATCAAACGGCCGCATACTAAACGAAAAGCTCTTAAGGCCGGCATTAAAAAATCTATAGTTTCCAACCCGCCCAAACTGCTGGAGGGCGGTAGAAGTTTGTTTGTTTAGCTCAAAAATACTAGCAATGTTATTTTCATTCTCAATCTCGTCGTACAAAAAGTGCTGCTTAGAGACCACGAAATCGACAGAGAGAGTTCCTTTAACCCCGTCTGTAGGAGTGAGCGTCGGGCGGTTCACGGTTGCAGCGACGAGGTCGCCATCAAAACCCTCCAGCCTAACATCCTTAGTAAGAGAGGTTTGCATGTCCAAGGAGACAGAGGTGGCATACACCTGAAAAGCTCCTATCGTTACCATGCAATCCCTAAAGCTAACAAATTGGCTCATTGTTTTCTGACCTCCACTTGTGAATGTTTATACTCAGCAAGGTCGCTGAGCTCTATGTACCTAGAAGGATCTTCTTTATATACCTCAGTATAATTCCCCCGCCAGTCTTCGCCATTCCCAGGATCAACGGTCGAAAGAAGCAGCCAATTGGACCTGTATATTATTGCCCCAGTAACAGTATGCCTATACTCGCCAAAGAAAGGAGAGAACTCCTCAGTCTCCACACCCTCAAAAGAAACGGTTAGTGTTGATTCCTGCTGAGAGGGGGAAGAGATGCCCTCACTTAACAGCTTGGCCTTACTTATACTATATTCCATAAGAACACTGTCATCTTGAGGGTTCTTCATTTGCACAACAATATCTTGCTCGATCCTTCCATTAACCCAGTTAGCATAATCCAAAAACGCCCTCATGTCAGACAACTTATAATTATCCATAGACACAGTAAAATCAAATGTTGTTTTAATTGGATAAATGATCTGAATATCCAATGCCTCATAGTCCGTTATGGGCGTACCACTATCAGCCTCTTCCCTCAAAGCATATAATGAATCCAAATCCAAACCCCTTGAATAATTAAAACCAAGTATAGGATTAGAACCAGCAAACTCACTCAAAGTATTTGTAGTATCTTTATATATTGAACCTTTAAAACTTATATCTATACTACCTTGTGTTGGAATAATATAATTTCTTTCTTTTATTTTTTTTGATTCTGCTAAAATTTCCTTTGCCTCAAGCATGGTGACCAACTCCCAATCAGAGGAGTCCTCTGGTGCGTCATTACTTACCCCAGCAGATGGGGCAGGGATTATATTCTTAGCCTTATAAACTTTATCTTCCGCAAAGCCGTCTGTGGCGGTGTGCTTTCTAGAAACCAAATCGTCAGCAGCGTATGGACTAGAAGAACTCCACAAAGAGAACGGGCTCACTCCACCCCCAAGGTTACCGTATACTTTAAAGCTATTGCTAATCTCAGGAATTTGCCCGACGTTACAACTCACCCTATAATTCAGGAGCCTACCCCTCGTGAAGCCAACACTTCGCCCGCTATCAAATATTATACCTCCCTGTACTCGATCTTCATCGTCAATACTTTTAATAAAATCTTCACCCAGCATGTAGCGAGACAACTCAACCTGCCCTTCGGTTGGTCCGCTAATAAAATTATCAACATACCCAAGCCCAGCAATATACAACGGCTCAGTTTGAGTATTGTATGACATATTACAGTCAGATATACCAGAAACTAATTGATTCTGAACTATAAATACTTGCTCATGACCCGAAAAGCTCATTAGCCCAATAGCCCTCCCGGTCTATTCTCCTCCTTAATAACCATAACAACCTGCTGCTTAATCTTCTTGCTAAGATTATTCATGTTTGACTTCGAGTCGGACGCTGTATCATCTGACTTAGAACCGTCCTTTGCGTTCCCGCCTTCGACGTTTACGTTTATGCTTATGTTGTTGGTCATGCCTCCGGCAGAAGAGCTTTCTCCAGGCTTAGTGGTATCCCCAACTAAACCTCCTTCGTTAAATTTTCCTCTATTCATCTTCTCAAGAGTGGGCACGCCTATTTTTCTTGCGGCGTTTGCATTGATTACATACTCACCTTCTGTTAGCATGGCGGGAACCTTATCTATTCCTGCCGGGCCTGTGATTTTGCCGCCTGTATACATGCCCCATCGATGATCAGTGTCCCGCGGGTCACCAGATATAGACTTTTGTCCTCCACGAGAGCCGTATTCTCCGTATGTTCCCCTTGGACCGAAATCCCGACCCCAGGTCTGCATCTTTCTGCCAAACTTCTTATAACCAATAGCATTGTCCGCCCTGCCAAAAGCAGACACACCCTTTTTACTCCCCCAGCCAGTTTTAGAACTAAGTTCACTTTGCAACCCCGACACCGCGGCGTTACCAATAAGAGAAACAACTTGCCTGCCAAGAGCTTGCTTTTTATTCTGCTTGGCTATCCAAGCTTGCTCCCTTGCGGCACGAGCTTGCTTGGCGAGATTAGCTTCATTCTTAACGTCGGAACTGTTACTCATAAAATACGCGGACATATTATTACGCTTCCACGCTCGGTTTTTTTGAAACGCGTCATCGGGGCGCTGCCATGGTCCATTTCTGGTTGCCTTTTTTTGCATTTTTTGCATAATAAGACCAGTGCCTATCGCCCCTAGCCCGGAGGTGATACTACTCCCAAAGCCTTCAGCAAATCCACCCTCTTTATACGCGGGGATTTTCCCCTTGTTCAACTGAGCCATTCCCCCTTGGCCAAACCTTGATACAGCATCTCTTCCCATCACAAATTCTCCATTAGTAAGCATGGAAGGAACTTGGCCGCCCTTGTTTAAACCAACTGGGCCGCCTCGAAACCGCGCATTAACGTCGACAGGTGATAGTCCGCTATGCTTATTTGGTTGGCTAAAGAAGTTCTGGGGCGACGGACTGGCTGTCGCTGCTGCTGGTGATGAAGCCGGCATCGAGCGAATCGCGCCAGCCAAATCCGAAATTTGCCCAGCCAAAGCGTCTATGCTTCCGGTTAATTTAAAGTTCGTGGTATTTAACTCTTGTGTCGCATTGATAGCTTGCTGAGCTTCGGTATCCCCTTCGTCATAAAAACTAGCCATCATGTCATTCATCATCTTCTCGACGAACATTTGGTTCATCGTATCAAGGAACCCTATGGCAGCGTCACGCATCGCGTCACCTACGCTACCCCCTTCCCTCGTGACTTGCATTATGGCCTCGCTCATATTTGAGGCGAATGCCTTAGGAAGAGCCTGACCTATCTCGTATTTAAATTTTGCGGCGCTATCATGAGCATCCTTAAAAGCCATTTGCATACCATTCGAAAAAGCATCGTCCCCGTAGACAAATTCGTGCTGAATTCTCAATAAATCTTCCCGCAGTTTTTGCTGATCTTCCAGCGCGCTGTTGATTTTTAATTCACTGTCGTAAGCTCTTTGAGCAAGATCTAGAGCCTCAGTTAGCTTGCTCGCAGGCTCGTCTTGCACACCCTGCGTCGACAACCCCGCCAATATCTCAGGCTCTTCAGGCTTTTCCCCGGGCAACAGCGGCCAATCGGACGGCATGTATGAGAACGGGTTGCCACCGGGATCGAAGCGCTTTGGGGTACTGACATCCATCGCCGTGTCTGCCTTGTCCTCACCCGTTTCTGCAAATGACCTCAGGGCTTCAATCATCTGCTTAAAATTCATGTCTGAACTTAGCTTACTTTCCTCAACTAAATCCTTCACGGCAGGATCAGCCAGAAGTTTAGTCTTATGTCGCTCCTGAAGATCTATTTGCTTATTGAACATGGTTCTGTTATGCGAACTCCTGGACGACGCAACCTGAGCCCTGTATTGTTGCTCAGCAGTGCCGCCCCCTATACTTGCAAGAGCGCCCTGTCGCCGCAGCTCCATGTTTTGTCCGCCAATCCGGCTCATCTCCTTAACAAAACTTGTCCCAGTAGAGCCTAATTTAAGCTGATGATTTATTCGTCGCAAGATATCAACCCTGTCAGCAAGGACAATGTTATCTTCTTTATTTAGGTCTGCCGTTTTCTTTGTGGTCTCGTACTTATTATGGGCTTCCTTATTTAGCTTCTCGTACTCTTTCCCCTGAGCTACGATATACTGCTTTGCTTTTTCACTTAAAGTTGTTTCTTCATTAAGTATCTTCATTATCTTAAGAAGCTTTCTTGGGTCTACGGTAGAGAAAAACTTATCAGGGTCGGTTTTAAGCATTTCGAATTCGTCCTCCGACAAGATAGGCGTCATCTTCCTTTTAGTTGAAGTTGGGCCCCCTGGGCGGGTGGCGCTCGGCTCAGAGAAAGTATCTATTGTCAATAAATTATTATTGACTACATTTCTGATCTCTTGGCCCAAACCGGTTCCCTGATCGCTTGCCATAAACCCAATTACATTTTTTCTTATGGTATCCGCCGCTTTATTTTTTGCGGAGACCAGCTTATCGTCAGCCTTTTTCATTGCAAGCTTATGTTTTAATTCAGCCTTAGACCGCTCGTCCATGAGGTTGCCGTATAGTTTTAATGCGCTACTAACCTTTGCCTGTTCCCCAAGCTGCTTAATTTTAAGATTCTTCTCCCGTTCGCCGGCGGCAATATCGGCGTCGAGTTGAATAACTTTAAACGCCAACCTTTTTTGGATTTGATCAAGAGCAGAGTCTCTTTGCGCGTCGCTTTTTTCGCCTTCCGAAATCATTGTGTCTATAGCTCCCATTGCAAGCGCGTTCACTTCCTTGCCCCCCGCATTTTTCACTACGCTTCTTGCTTCCGATACAGTCACATCCTTAGTTGAACTATCGACGTATCTTCCCTTGCCCGCACTATCCGTGACATGCACCTTGTGAAGCTTGTCGTCTTCATTGAGGGAAGTAAGGCCTTGCGTAAACCCTTTTACCACAGTATCATCGTCTTCGTTTTCAAAACTACTAAGCAGCAGGCTTCTCTTAACTTCTGTCAGTTGTTGAGCCAAGAGCTGATCTTGGATTGCATTTCTGAAATCCGCGGGGATAATGTGGGGTTTAACGGTATCCCCTTTGTCATTCCTAATATAAGTATTTGATAGATTTTGCTCTTTAGCCATCAATTCGTCTGCAGTTAAATCCTTATCGTAAAAACTGGTGCTCACCCTCTGATCCCTATTTCTTATTGTTTGTCTAATTACCGAATCCCTGAAATTGTTATCCCCGCTCATCCACTGGGGCAACCCTTTTGTTTCCCGTTCGGTCCTAAGCTTGTTTTCCAATTTCCTTCTTGCCTGAAAGTTATTAATAAAGTACGAGTCATTCAGACTGGGCCCCTCGCGGTCATAATGAACATAGTCTAATGCTTGTTCAAAAGGCTTATCCCCCACCCCAAAAAGTTTGTGGGAAGTCCCAAGCCTATCTTGCTCAATCCAATTATCTCCGCCAAACACGGATCTCTTGCCATCGTCGCCTCCTTTCATAATGAAATCGATTGCGTTTTTCAACTCAGCGTCCGACGCTTGGTTAGCCAGCAACCGCTTCTTAATAAGGTTTCCCTCTTTTGTAGTACCGGGCGTCATATTTCCGCCGCCTGCCCCCCTAAGTCCAATTAAATCCTCCCTACTAAGCTGGATACTATGTGATTTACCACTACTTGTTTCTGTATAAGCCATCGGTCCACTAGTAAAGTTTTTTTGGAGAAAAGGAGAAACAGCTTGACCTTGAGTCGAAGCAACCTGAACAGCTTTACGCTCTTCTTCTGCAGCTTTTTCTTCTAAAGCTTTTTTAGCTTTTTCGGCTCCGCTTTTTAAACCCAAGAAGGCGCCGCCTAATGCTCCTGCGGCCATCCCAAGAGGTCCAAACATCATCCCTACTGCCATGCCTGTTGCGGCGCCACTCATAGCTCCGGCCATTTCTTGCTTTCTTACATTAGTAGGATCTTCGTCTGCGCCCATCATTCCTGCGCCCATACTTAGAGCCATCATCGCCCCCATTCCACCCATTCCATTCATGGTTCTGCCCATCCAATTATGCCCTCCCTGAAATCTGCCTAACGCGCCGCCAACTCCACCGCCTGCGCCCCCTTGCATGCCTTGAGAAAAAGAGGTTTTTTGGTACATTTGGGACATTCGATTTCGCCAAGCTGTAAGCTTAGTTATTGAACCAATGGAGTTAAGCTGTTCTTTAGCAACCCTATCCCCAACGTTGGCTTGATTTTTTGATTTCATTGCCAGGTCCTTAATGCTGGTATTTAACGTTTGCTGATTAATTGTCCCCATTTTATACTTCTGGATCAGCTTTTTCATTTCTTTATTAGCTTCTTTGGCAAGCTTTTTTTGATACTTTACATTCCTTCCGGAAATAGCAAAGTCTCCTTTTTGAAATTTTGCGGGGTTCGCATAATTAGGAACAAAACCATCGGCGCCGAATATGTCTTTTAATCCTTTTGGTTCATCAGACGTATTAGTAACACCCAACCCTATAGGATTGGATGCGGCCTTAAGTGCGCGGTGAGAACCCACTCGAATCTTAGAAACAGGAACTCCAGCACCTTGCTCGCGGTTGATTGCATCGCTTAATGGGTCAGCATAATTTGGAATAAAACCCTGAGCTTTTTTCTTAGAGTAGGCCTTAGTTCCGAGGGCATTCAGTATTGGTGTTATTGCGGTGGCCAGCTTCGCATCCCCCATAACCTTACCAAGCTTAGTGAATACTTTATTAGAAACATTCCCACTCTTACCCTTCACGTCAGCGGACAATGTATTCTTAAGCTCTAGGGCGTCAAAGCTTTTATTATCCATAAATTCACGCATCGGTTTTGTAATGTTTCCGTCAAGATCAAAAGCCCTCTGGCCCTCTTTTCCGGTATCAATCTTTCTCCGCAAAGCTGACTTTACCCCCGCCTCCAACATGTAGCCCTGCCAAGACTTTTCCTCCATAGCGTGTTTCAAAGCAATTCCTGGTTGTATCGGCGGCCCCTTACCATTAAACAGTTTGAGGCTTATTTTCTGGCCAAGAGCATCCATTGCCGAACCCAGGCCTGTGGTAGACTTAAGTGCGGACGCCCAACTGCCTGCCCCACCACTAGCTTTATTGACATCGCTGTCAGTAAGGGGATATACCCCTTTTGTAGCAAGCGTTGACTCAACCCCCATTGTTTTTACAGCAGCAGACGCATCAATGTTTTTAGCCTTCGCGACCTGAAGAACCCGATTTCTTAGTTCAGGAATAGTATCTAAAGACTGGGAATACTTCACGGGAACCAATGACTCAGGACCAGAGCCCGTAAGAACCCCAAGCTTGTTAATGCGATCAGGAAAAACGTTATTAAGATTTATTCTCATGGAGCCAGCGGTCCTACCCTTAGTGAACACATTCGCTCCCTTACCTCCAGCCGCTTTCTGTAAATTCGCCAAGTTCATAGCGGGCAATGCATAATTTGGAACATACCCGTGCCCAGCATACGGGCTAAATCCATGAGCTTCCGTAAATGTTGCATCATACGCCCCGGCAGCTTTACTATTCGCTGGGGGAATAATTGCCGGCTGAGTCATGCCTGGAAACTTTCTCACGCTCTCAGCAGTATTGTATGTGATATCTCCAACGCCAGGAATATTCATCTGCTTGACTGCGCCCGCTGAATATCCTGCCTGTTGAGCCAGCTGACGCTCGCTCTTGTCTGCGGCATAGTTCGGAATAAAACCTTCAGCTCTTCTCATGCTAAGATTTGGAGTAACTCCTGCGCGAATCATAGGCATTGTAAGCTGTTTGGAAACAGCGGCCAACCTCTGAGCCTCTGTAGTTTGCTGTCTAATCAAGGCGAGAATCATTTGTTCTTTCTTTTCCCTGGAAATGTCTGTTCGCAACATCTCCTTCGACAGCGCTGAGTTGCTAGCCATGACTTGTAAAATTGCTTGCTCCGTATGCTTTCTTGCGGTAGCAGCCTTATTCATGCCAAGCAAACTTTGCAAACTTTGCACGCCATACTTTGTAGCATTCACAAAAAGCTTTGCCACAACCGCCGTGATAACAACCAAACCAGGGCCACTTAAAAAGTTACCGACACCAGCAAGCAACCCTTTAGCAAATCGATTTCCCTCCTGTTCGCCGTCGCCCAATAAATTGTTCGCCCAATCAGCGACGCCCTTAACTCCATCAAGGATTTTATTTATCCCAGGAGCAAGCGCAATGTCTCCAATTTTTTTAGCAAGTTCCTGTATAGCAACACCGGTTTCAGTGGCAAGTGCAGCCATAGTGGACCTAAGTTGTTCGTTTTTCCTACTAGATTCGTCGGTTGCATTAGATGCTATTTTAGTTGCCTGAGCAGTTACGCTATTCGCTTGACCAAGGTCAGCCATAGCAGCCTTGAGCATGTTGATTTGAAATACTCCAGCAACATTTTGAGAGACATATGATTTTTGAGAATCAGTTAAAGTATCATACCTTTGCGCAAGCTGAGTTAATATCTTCATAGCGGGAAGGACTGATCCCTTCATGTCTCTTACTGCTATACCAATGTCTTCTAGCTCATTAAGGGTAGAACCCCTCCGGAGCCTTGTAAAAATTGTCTTAAATGCATTACCAATAACCGCACCACCACGGGCAGTTCTTTCCTGAACAGCCGTAACGATACCAATCAATTCATTGATATCAACACCAGCATCCCTTGCGGATGCCCCAGCGCGAGCAATTGCTTGAGCAAAGTCTTCGGCGCTAACGGCAAACTTAACATCTACGGCAGCGAATTTACTAACAAGCACGGTAGAATCATGCACCTCCCCCTTAAATGTATTCATTGCTGCGGTCAATGACTTAACCGACTCCGTAGCCTTCATCCCTGTCAGCCTTGTCAATATCAAAGCATCTTTTGTGCGCTTTAAAGTTTCTGAAACACTAAGACCCTGTCTAGCAAATTCTGTGGCAGCTTCAGATGCCGCTTGAAATCCAGCTCCAGTTTCGGCGGCGACTTTAAATAACCCTCCACCAAATTT
>Ga0315328_10000576_pt1 | contig 16006 bp, 17 predicted proteins | sample M120032315metaG_FD_203462 | JGI IMG/M metagenome (GOLD analysis project Ga0315328, IMG submission 203462) | Ammonia-oxidizing marine archaeal communities from Monterey Bay, California, United States - M1 200m 32315 | ecosystem: Environmental > Aquatic > Marine > Intertidal zone | place: USA... | reverse complement strand
TATACACAATTCTTTCTAATACTGATTTTAAGAATGGACCCTGGGCTCCGGTTGTGGAGGCGCTTCCTACTTCCTCATGATCATTACAAACCAATACACTAGCCGATCGCGAATTACTTTTAATCAACGCTTGGCAAGCCAAAAAACAACTTAATAAATTATCTAGGCGTGCAGAGGCAATAAAGTCTTGTTTGAGCCCAATCAACGCAGGCTTTTGAGTATCATAAAGAAAAAGCTCATGAGCGAGAATGGTATCCGCTGTTCTATTAGCGGTGTCTTTGCGGAGAGTTTTTAAGAGTAAATCATCGAAGCTATATTTTGCTTTGTCAGCGATCTGCAACAAAATGGGCGGTAGCTCTTTTTGCCTGTTAATTTTGTGACCATCATTTGCAGCCCGATTAAGATGAATAGCCAGGCTGGGAATAAAAGCAATAGGGGCTTCAAAGTTAATTAGGCTAGTTCTTAGATCTCCCTTCTTTGTCTCAAAATCCACACGCCCTGCAATGGATAAATCTCGATCAAACCAGGGATGCAATAAGGCTCCACCATAAACTTCTACACCAAGCTGCAAATAGCTTTGCTTTCGAATTTCTGGCGTAGGCTTAATTTTTAAACAAGGACTATCGGTATGAGCACCGGCAATTCTAAAACCCTGTTCAACCGGGTCATCCTGTCCTGTTTTGAATGCAATCAAAGCAGAATTATTTCTTACCACAAGATATTTCTGCTTAGCTTTTAGATTCCAGTGATCACTCTCATGGAGCTGAACAAACCCACTGTCTATAAGTTTTTGTGCAAGATTATTAACCGCATGGAACGGTGTCGGTGATTGCTGCAAAAATTGCAGCAACTCACCATTAAAAGAAGCAACACTCATCAGAATTTACGTCAGAGCCAAATAATTAATTAATTTCCAAAAGCTCTACTTCAAATATCAAAGCAGAATTTGGTGGTATCGCTGGCGTCGGAGATGCTTCGCCATAAGCCATATCAGGATGGATATATAAACGCCACTTATCACCTACTGTCATTAGCTGCAGCGCCTCAGTCCAACCCGCTATAACCTGGGAAACTCCAAACGATGCTGGATCTCCCCTCTCAACCGAACTATCAAATACACTGCCATCGGACAAAGTACCGTGGTAGTGAGCCAACACAGTATTCGTAGTTGTTGGTGATTCCCCGCCACCACCGGACGCCAGGACTTCATATTGCAATCCTGACTCCAATACAACAACACCATCTCTCTCGGCATTCCCAGCAAGAAATGCTTCACTGGCCAATAAACTCTCACCCAGCGCTGCCTGTGCTTCGTCTGCTTGTCGTTGCATAAAGCTCTGCAAGACTTCCATCATTACAGATTGTTCCATTTTCACATCGTCGGAAAGCGCATCTAACATACCTGCCATGAATGCAGTTAGATCAATACCTTCTACGATTTGCTGAGCAACTAGATTTTGACCAATATTTACACCAATTGAATAAGCAACTTGGTTATCTTCATTTTCAAGGTCCACATAATCCTGCGCTGACAAGGGAGCACTGATAGCTAATAGCATAATTGCTACAAGTACCTGACAACCTTCTTTTAATGTTTTCATACCAATTTCCTTCGATTCATTGGACAATTGCCCTCGCAAGTCCGTGTTTTTGTGTGATTTTTCGGCAAATACGAGTTGCGCATACTAACTGGGAACTTCACTAATTACCAGTGGAGTAATTTCTTCAAGAAGCGGTCTAACTATCGGAAAAATCATCATTTTAAGATCTAATTTATAAATCAATGCAAATCATAAAATTCAATCTCCTGGCATCCACGCTAGTGCTTTTACTTAGTGCCTGCTCAAATCAATTTGTTGTCTCCGTCAACGAGCAGTCAATCTATGACCCAGAAGGCAGGTTGATACTGAGTGAAGTCGCGGATGCCGATCTACAGGGCTGTATTAACCTCGCCTTACAGCAGCAGAACCTTTCTGACCCAACTGAGCTAACAGTACTTTCATGCGCAAATTCAGAGATAAGCAATCTGGATAGAGTCAGTGAATTAACGCGATTGAGATTTATCGATTTAGGCAATAATAATTTGACGAACATTACTCCCTTGGAGGATCTACCTGTCCTCAGCGGGGTAAACTTATTGAACAACTTAATTACGGATATCGGGCCACTATTTAATATGCCAAACCTAAGCTCAGTTAATCTAGAAGGAAATAACAGAATACCCTGCAATGAACTAGCTGAACTAGAGCAGAAATTGGGTAGTAATCTTTCACCCCCAGCCGCCTGTGATGAGTAATTAATTAACAGGGACGCCGCTATGAAATCGAAATTTATCGTCTGGAGAATTTATTAGCTGGTTCTCAAGAATTTTGAACTCTTCTACTCGATTACCAATGTCCTTATCACTATACAGCTGCGCGAGTTGTAAATAATCTTCAAAATGGCGGGCCTCGGATTTTAGAAGACTTTTGTAAAAACGCTCTAATTTCACATCAAGCAGTGGAGCTAGTTTAGAAAATCGCTCACAGGACCTTGCCTCAATAAAAGCACCAACGATCAAAGTATCTATTAACCGCTCTTTTTCATTTCCACTGACCAGCTCGCGAAGTCTAGCTGCGTAACGGGATGGGCCAAGACGAACATACTCAATATCTCGCTCAGTCATGACCTGCACTACTTGTTGGAAATGAAGCAATTCTTCACGAGCAAGTTGTGACATTTTATTGAGCAATTCAAGCTTAGTCGTGTGCCGGTACATTAAGTTCATAGCAGTCGCCGCCGCTTTTTTCTCACAATTTGCATGATCTATGAGCAATAGAGGCTGATTAGAAATAGCTGCCTCAATCCAAGTTATGGGTGTTTCACAAGGCAAGAAGTCGAGAAAGGTATTCATTTTTCCGGCAGATATTTTCGTCGTTTTAGATCAATGAGAGAAATTAATGGCGAGTTTTTTTACTTTGCTCCAAGTCAGATTTTTTATCTAGAAGCGCTTCCGTGTCGTCTTCTCCAACTTTGGCCAGCAGCTCTGTTTTTTGCTTTTTAGAAGTTTTCGCACCCAATTCTCGTAAAGCTTCTGCCCGCTTGATTAGGTTTCCACGACCAGACAGGAGTTTGTTCTGAGCCTTTTCAAAACTCTTTTTACTAGAATCAATTTTACTACCGACTTCATCTAAGTCTTCGACGAAGGCTACAAATTTATCGTAGAGCGCACCTGCTTTTTCTGCTATCTCATTCGCATTTTTATTCTGTTGCGCCAAGCGCCACAAATTTTGCACAGTTTTCAAAGTAGTTAGTAAAGTGGTTGGCACAACAAAGATGATATTTTTCTCAAATGCAAATTGGAAAAGCTCCGGTTCTTGCTGAATTGCAACCGAATACGCAGCCTCAATTGGCATAAATAGAAATACATAATCTAGTGAGTTAACACCAATTAAATTTTGATAATCTTTAGCCGAAAGAAGTTTTATATGGCTGCGAATAGAAGTTAAATGCTGCTTTAATGCCTCCGCCTTTATTAGTTCTTCTTGAGCTGAGCAATAAGCATCCCAAGCTTTTAATGAAACCTTAGAATCAATAATTAAGTCTCTAGATTCTGGCAGATGCACGATGACATCCGGCTGCGAATTACCTCCTTGATCATCCTTTAGGCTCACTTGAACTTCATATTCTCTGCCTCTAACTAGTCCAGATTTTTCAAGAATAGATTCAAGGACAAATTCCCCCCAGCTCCCTTGAGCCTTATTATCCCCTTTGAGAGCATTTGTGAGGTTTACTGCTTCTTCACTGATACGAGTATTCAATTTTTGTAAATTTTCGATTTCTTTTGCTAGCGAATAACGCTCCTTTGATTCTTTGTCATAGGTTTCCTCTACTTTTTTTTCAAACCGTTGAATCTTTTCATTTAGCGGAGCCAAGACCGCATTAAGACTTTCTTTATTTGTTGAAGTGAATTTCTTGGACTTGTCCTCAAAGATTTCATTCGCTATATTTTTAAAAGCCTCTCCCAATTGTTCCTTAGACTCGTTAAGCAAAGCGAGTTTTTCTTCAAACTGCGTCCGCTCCAAATCTAAACTTGTTTTTACCGAGACCAACTCTTCTCTATTGGTTTGCACTTCAGAGAGCAAAGAACTGTTCTCGCAAGATAATCGCGATTGAGATTGGTGAATTAGTTCCATTTCTGATTGCTTTGCCGAAAATCTCTCATTGGCCGCTGTCTCATTAACTCTTGCAGTCTGCAGTTGTTTAACAAGCAAAGCGATAACTGCCAACGCCGCAAGCAGCATGCTTAAGCCAGCAATTAAAAGTAGTAAATCCATGATTATTTTGGAGAGTTGTTAAAAAGACTAACTTAAATTTTCGTCAATAACTTGCAATAATTCTTGTGTGAGCTGGCTCGAATCCTCTGAGCTTTCTATCGATTCGGTAACGACATTAATAACATCGTCTATTTCCATTAGCCGCACACTAAAACCTTTCGCTTCTGCTAGATCATCACTTCCCGCTCCGAACAAGCGACCAATAAATCCAGGTTCGTCTTCTTCTTCAATGATGCCCGCAAATAGAACATTGTAAAATGATTGATCTCGATCACTTTCAACAATTGTAATTTCCGCACTTTCTAATGCCTGGCGAATTTGAACCCACGCGCGATTATAATCCACTCTTAGCTCTAACATGGGTTCGCCGGATTCATTTTCGATTATGTTGGCTTTTGATGCTGCTTCAATGCTGCCAGCTAACAAGCTGGCAGATGACGCCTGGTAGACATCATTTCTATCAGCAAGGTATTGAGAAATAGATGTTAATATTTGGCGCTCCAAATCTGGAGAAACAGAATTTTCAGGCCAGCTAGCTGCAATAGGCACCGGATCAGAAATTAGGTTCTCAAGGTGCAATACATAAATTTCAGAATAACCAGAATGCAGCCCAGGCTCGATAGTTATTCTGTATTTGTGGCGCTTTTCCTCATCACTACCGACTTCGACCCAAGAAGTTTCCATGATACCGTTACTCGGATCTTCGTGATCTAGAATAATCTGAAGTTCGGTCCAATAGTCTCTAACCAAAGGCCAGACCTGACCAGGTGTTGCATCGATTACGATCCAACGATTATCAGATAGGCTTTGAATAATCACGCCTTCTCGCCGACGGGTCTCAATCGGTTTGGGCATAGGTATATCTTCAAACGCCGCTAACGATGAAAATCGCTCAGGTACTACATAAAGCTGATCTAAGGTATAGCTATCGAGTTGGTCTGGGATAGCCATCGGTTGCAAAGTTTGAGCCTCTAAATAATCATCATCACGATTGGGAAATAAACCCTCATCGCCCATTAGATAATTACAAGAATCAAGTGTAATCAAAGCCATCAAGGCCAAAACAACTTTAATCTTCAAACTTTATTTCCTCTATCAAGCTGCCACTGGGAATGAAATGCCAGCTTGCTCTAAAGCATCTGATACTTGGATGTGATACTTACTCGTAAGTTCCACTAATGGTAAGCGAATACCCGATTCAATTAGACCCATTTTTACTAGTGCCCATTTTACTGGAATAGGATTAGCTTCGCGAAAAAGCGCACTGTGCAGCGCAGCCAGCTTTCGATCTATCTCTGCTGCTCCTGTAATATCGCCAGCGAGTGCCAGGCTGCACATTTCTGCCATAAGGTTTGGTGCGACATTCGCAGTAACTGAGATCGTTCCAGAAGCTCCGCCTTCCATCAAAGCAAGGCTGATTGCATCTTCTCCACTGTAAACACTTAAGCGATCTCCACATTTATCGACCAATTCAAGTCCACGAGGGATGTCCCCCGTCGCATCTTTAATTCCTACTATATTACTAAGGCCAGCTAGTCTATCTACAGTTTGCAAATCCATATCACAGGCGGTTCTACTTGGCACATTGTAAAGAATCTGAGGAATATCAACCCCTTCGGCCACTGCTTTAAAATGTTGAAACAAGCCTTCTTGAGAAGGTTTATTGTAATAAGGAGTAACCAATAAACAGGCATCTGCCCCATTTTTCCGTGCTGACTCCGTAAAATATAGAGCCTCATCCGTGGAGTTCGATCCGGTGCCGGCAATAATCGGAATACGCTGGCCACCTACCTCGACGCAATGGGCAACCAAATCACAGTGCTCTTCCATGCTCAACGTGGCGGATTCTCCCGTTGTGCCAACTACAACTATCCCTCTAGTTCCAGCCTCAACATGCCAATTCACCAGCCGATCGAAGGCTCTAAGATCTAAGGAACCATCTCCATGCATCGGGGTCACTATTGCGACAATACTGCCTTTTATTTCTGTGGACATAATTTGACTATCGAGAGTGATATCAGACTTTACCATATCGGCAATTCATCAACCAAGATTCGCCCAGTAACGGGGAAATTTAGTTTTCTCTTTTTTGTGCTTTCCAATAGTTGATTAATCCGGTAATGACTTCGAGTGCACGCGACTTGGCCAAGCATTAATAATGGCTTTGATTAGCGTTGCTAATGGTATGGCGAAGAATACTCCGGCCATGCCCCATATACCTCCAAAAAAGAGCACTGCAGCAATAATTGCGACAGGGTGGAGATTAACTGCTTCAGAAAAAATAACTGGGACTAGCACATTGCCATCTAAAACCTGCAAGATCAGGTAAGCAAGCATTAGCGTGTAAAATTCTCCACCGATTCCCCACTGCACGTATGCCACAGCGGCAACTGGAATTGTAACTGTCAGTGCGCCTATATAGGGGACCATTACCGACAATCCTACTAGAACCGAAAGCAGTAACGCATAATTAATACCAAAAATAACAAAAATCAAATACGCCACACTGCCAACAATAATAATTTCAACAACCTTGCCCCGAATGTAGTTAGCAATTTGATCATCCATTTCATGCCAGATCGTACTCATTAAAGGTCGGTTGCGAGGTAAAAAATTCCCAACCCAACGCACCAATTCCGTTTTATCTTTCATCATAAAAAATACCAATATAGGAACCAGTACTAAGAAGATAAACAAACCAAATACATTCGGAAGACTTGCAAGAGAGAATTCTAAAATGGTTTGTCCAAGGCCTCCAATTTCGCCACTTATTCCATCAATAGCCTGCTGAATCCATTGTTCGGAAAAAACGTTAGGGTAATTTTCAGGGAGATCTCTCAGAGCTGCCTGCCATTGATTTACTATATTTGGCAGTTCATCCAGCATACGCCTCAACTGATTCCATACTTGAGGCAGTACAAAAAATAACATCATCACAAAGATGCCAAAGAAGAGCACATAAACACCAATAAATGCGAGGCTTTCAGACATCCTATAGCGCAGGAGCAAATTGACCAAACCCTGCATTAAGTAGCTAATAACTATGGCAGCGATTAACGGAGCTAAAATACTGCCGAGCAAAAGCAAGACGAGCAAAGCCGCAAGCAGCAGTATGACCAAGATTATAGACTCTTCATCATGGAAGTAGCGGTCAAAAAAATCATTAAGGAGTTTCTTCATTAGCGCAATTCTCTCGGCAAAACTCTAACCCTTCCTAATCCAATAAATATAAGCGATCTCGCCCTTTTGAAAATCCAGAATTTGATGAACGCTTTGCTCGACAAACAAGTGAAAATCTTTCTCTGAACTTGGATCTGTAGCTATCACCTTTAATATCTGCTCCGGCTCCATGTTATTGAGCGCTAATTTTGCTTTTAATAACGGCATTGGGCACAACAGCCCAGTCAGATCTAGTTCTCTATCATGATTAAATTTCATTACAGTATTTTATCAATCTCTTTAGTCTTATGACTATGGCCTATTTCCATCGATTTCAATGATAACTCTCTCTTTTTGTGAAAGAATTTATGGTAATCTCATGTTCAATTCTGTGATTTGGAAAATCATGCGAAAGCCCTATCTAAAGCTTCGGATCGCCTGCTTAAGCCTATTCTTGGGCAGTTTCTCTATATATGGGCAAAATTTGCCATCGCTGGGAGATCGCATCTCTGGGACGGTATCGCTAGGCCAAGAATTTAACATGGGTCAACAATTTCTTGCCCAGGTTAGACGCAGCGCACCCACCATCCCGGATGCTCTGCTTATGAATTATTTAGAAAATGTTACTTACAAACTCGCATCTAGGAGTCAGCTCCAGGATCACCGTTTGTCTTTTGTTATAATAGATAGCGAGGATCTTAATGCTTTTGCGGCGCCAGGCGGGATTATAGGGGTCAATACAGGGCTATTTCTCAATGCTCGTACAGAAGCCGAATTCGCGTCTGTAATGGCTCACGAGATTGCTCACGTCAGCCAACGTCATTTTGCTCGAGGCGTCGATGAAGCGCAGTCTGGACAGGTGGGTCAATTAGCCTCGCTGTTAGCGAGTGTATTGATCATGGCAACATCAGATGCTGGGCATGGTGCTGCAGCAATATCTGCCGTGCAGGGACGGGCTATTGAAAATCAATTGCGCTTCAGCCGCAGTAATGAAGCTGAGGCTGACCGGGTCGGACAAGATAATATGTTCTCCGCTGGTTTCGATCCAAAAGCAATGGGAACACTATTCGAAAATCTAAGTGCATTAAATCGTTTTAGGAGCAGACCCCCTGAATTCTTGCTTTCTCATCCAGTTACTGAATCTCGTATTGCTGATGCAAGAGGCAGAGCAGTGCGATATCCCTCCCGTGAATACGGCGTGAATATGGAATATCAAATCAACCGGGCCAGAGTGATTGGGCATTATGCAACAGACAAAAATGCACTTATTCAAGAAAACCAAAGACTCCTTGATGAAAGCACTACCGAATTCACAAGGGATTCAAATCGGTATGCTCTCAGTGTTGCCTATTACGAAAATGAGGATTACGCAATTGCTTCAAGAATACTCGCTCCATTGCTTGAAAAAGAGCCGAATCGAATTAGCTATGTCGTTACGCAAGCGGAAATTCTTACTGAGCAAAATGAATCAGGGCAAGCAATCGAATTTCTTAACAGACATCTGGAAATCAACCCTAATAACAACGCATTAACGATCGCCTACGTTAACGCTCTAATAGAATCACGCGCCTATACAGAAGCCGCCGAGATGCTGGAAGAACATTCTGTTCACCGGCCAGACGATCATCATCTATGGTTTCAGTTGGCGGAAACATGGGGGCAAGCTGGAAACATCAGTAAAGTACATCAATCCCGCGCGGAATACTTTATGTTAAATTATGATTTTCGTAGTGCTCGGGAGCAATTACAATTTGCTTTAAGAATAGAGTCAGACAACGGCGCCGCGCCCGCGGAGCAGTCTCGACTGCGACAAAAAGTTAAAGAAGTAGAAGATCGACTTATAACATTAAACGAGCAGTAATTTGCTGTTAAGCCTTTCCTTGGACTTTTAATTTGTTTCTGTCAGCAAAATCTAACATGCGTTGCAAAGGGACCATAGCTCGATGCACTAATGAATCATCAATCTGAATCTCATTCGTAAAATTCACTAAAGAATCCACTGCTGCTTGTAAAGAATTCATCGCCATCCAGGGGCAGTGAGCGCAACTTCGACATGTAGCATCATTTCCAGCGGTTGGCGCAATTATAAATTTTTTGTCTGGCGCAACTTGTTGCAACTTGTGAAATATGCCTTTATCTGTAGCAACAATTATTTCTTGATTAGAAATACTTTTAGCCGCATTAATGATTTGTGTAGTCGACCCAACAATATCCGCTACGTCTAAAATTGCAGCGGGAGATTCTGGGTGTGCCAGAATTGCTGCGTTGGGATAGATTTGTTGCATATCAGTTAATCCGCGACTCTTAAACTCTTCATGAACGACACAGGCTGCATCCCATAGCAACATATTCGCACCAGTAGCTTTTTGAATATAAGACCCTAGATGCTTGTCTGGCGCCCACAGAATTTTCTCTCCGTTAGCTTGCAAATGATCAACAACATCCAGGGCAATACTTGAAGTTACCACCCAATCGGCTCGTGCTTTGACGGCTGCCGATGTATTTGCATAAACAACAACTGTTCTATCCGGATGCTCATTGCAAAAATCGGAAAATCGATCAATAGGACAGGCAATATCTAAAGAACAAGTCGCCTCGATAGTGGGCATCAGAACTGTTTTCTCTGGACTTAATATCTTTGCCGACTCTCCCATAAACCTCACACCGGCCACTATTAATACTTCTCCTTCACAATCCCTGCCGAATCTAGCCATTTCTAAACTATCACCCACAAAACCATCAGTTTCCTCTGCTAGATCTTGCAATAGGGAATCAGTGTAATAGTGAGCGACCAATTTCGCGCGCCGAGTTTGCAGTAATTCCTTAATTTGGGAAATCAAAGCGTCCCTGTCAGTCACAGTGAGTTCTGCAGGTATATTAGTTCGATCAAGAAACTCACGGACTATTGTCAAGTCTGCGGCTAGAGAACCCATGTTTGATGTTGGACTAATATCTGACATAGAAAATCAAATGAATCACACAAAACTTCATTTTACCATAAAGATCAATTAGTCCGCTGCTGATCCTATCTTACGGAAGAGGTAACTTAGGAAACTGTCCTGGAGAGCAAAGGATAGTTTTTTACAATGAAAATCCGCAGTACCGATGGAACAAACGCAACCACCGGTCTAGTTACAGTAAAATGTGAACAACTACTACTCAATGTGAAAAAAATGGTGGGCCGTGTGCGATTCGAACGCACGACCAATTGGTTAAAAGCCAACTGCTCTACCGACTGAGCTAACGGCCCACGCGGTGCGACATGGTACTATCAAATTAGAAAAACTCAAGCGAAGTTGTGATTTTTTGTGGAATGCCTAGAAATATCTTGTTGGGTCTTCAACTCCAGCGTCATAAAAGCCTTTCATCCGAAAACGACAGCTATCGCATTTGCCGCAGGCACTGCCATCTTCCACCGCCTGATAACAGGATACCGTTTCACCAAAATCGATGCTTAAGCTTTGCCCACTTTTAATTATCTCAGCCTTACTGAGATTAATTAACGGTGTTTCCAGTTTAATATTCTTGCCTTCAATACTAGTTTTCGTCGCAAGATCCATCAAATTTTGAAACGCCGCAATATATTCCGGCCTACAATCTGGGTAGCCAGAATAATCCAAGGCATTTACACCTATAAAAATCGAGTTTGCACCAATTACCTCAGCCCAAGCTAGGGCATAAGAAAGAAACACAGTATTCCGAGCTGGCACATAAGTGGCTGGTATTCCTTCCGATTCAGCTTCAGGCACTTCAATTTCCTCATCGGTTAAAGCGGATCCTCCCAATTCACCAATATTTAATTCGATGATTTTGTGTTCTATCACACCTATGGAGTCAGCAACTTTTTTTGCTGCATGCAACTCGCTGCTTGAACGTTGCCCATAATTAAAGCTCAAGGCATAACAATCATATCCTTGTGCTCTCGCAATCGCCAAACAGGTAGCAGAATCTAAACCACCAGATACTAAGACCACTGCATTGTTTAAACCTAAATTCAAGATCAGCTAACGAACCTCAAGGCCAAATTTTTATCGGCCGGGCTCAGACCCCCATAATATTTTATGCAATTGCAATTGCATTCGAACTCCAAGCGCATCATCTAGTACCCATTGAGCTAATTCCGCTGCTGCCAGCTGCTCGAACGAAGGAGAAAAAAGAATCTCTCCTACTTTTGCCTGTAAATCGTATTGATCTAATTTGGCTTTAGCCCAGTCATAATCACCACGATCACAGATCACAAATTTTACTTGATCTTTCTCTTTTAGGTAGGAGATATTTCCATAGTCATTACGATCACTCTCCAAAGAACTAGGTGTCTTCAGATCCATAACAACAGATACTCTATTATCGACACTCTCAATTGACATTGCCCCGCTTGTCTCCAGGGAAACATTGAGCTCAGCATCACAAAGCATTTTCAGTAAAAGTAAACAATTAGGCTGAGCTAGAGGCTCACCCCCTGTAACTGTGACGTACTTGCATTGATAGCTTTGTACATCGACAATTAAGCTCTCAAGCAAAACTATTTCCCCACCTTCGAATGCGTAAGCGGTATCACAATATTGGCAACGCAGCGGGCAGCCCGTTAAACGAACAAAAACTGTAGGTTTGCCCACAGTTTTCGACTCCCCTTGCAAGGAATAAAATACTTCTGTAATGCGTAGATTAGGATTGGTAGTCATTATTCAAAGCACAAAAAAGCCCGCCCAAAGGATTGAACTTTGATCAATCTGTAAATGCGTTAGTCCAGTTGCAGTAGTCTGGTATCTGCGAGGCTTGCAGCGCCTGTATTGCGGAAACGACGTTTTATTTCGTTAAGTAGCTGGCGAGCTTGGGGGATATTTCCCAAGCCTTGGTAAGCCAGACTTAACCCGTACATAGCGTCCGGAAGCTTAGGCGAATCATCGTATTGATTGAGAATAACTTCGTAGGCTTCTTTGGCTTCGTTATAACGGTTCAAATAGAGGTACGCCTGTCCTTTCCAGTAGTGAGAGTTGGTAACAAACCTTCCCGCTGGATATATATTCAAATACTGATCAAATTCAGCGATTGAACGTTCAAAATTTGAATTAATGACTGAATCATAAGCCATTTGATAAAGCTGCTGCTCACCTAAAACAGCAGGCTCCAAAGTCGCTCTGCCAGCGTTGCGATTCGGCACTACTACTGCAGTGTTGTTCAAAGTACTTCTATCAATACTTGTAGATGCCGAAACTGATCCAGGAGAGTCACTAATCTGAGAAGGTACATTTCTAGGAGCTTCTAAAGCTCTAGTTAGATTCCCAGTATTAATTGTAGGTACAGTTGCTGCGGAAGCGACACCGTTAGCCTCTAAAGAGCTTAATCGAACATCAACATTGGTGTATCGATTAAGCGTATCTCGCTGTAATTTGCGGATTTCAAAGCCCTGCTCTTCCACTAGCGCGCGCAATGCTTGCACTTCGACCCGAAGTTGCTGATTTTGTTCTAGCAACAGAGAAAGTCCGTCGTTATTGGAGGAGGATGACGAAGATTGGGCCTGCTGCCCAGGCGTGAATCCTTGAGATTCTACGACAGCACCTGCCCCCTGCGCTGCAGTCGCCGATACAAGAATACTCGCTAAGATTCCAATTAGTACTCTATTGACTGCAGCGGTCAAAGTTTTATTCATACAAGTCTATTGAGTAACAACCTCAACTCGACGGTTACGACTATAAGCCTGCTCGCCCTGACCAGACTGCTGCGGTCTTTCTTCTCCGTAGCTTACAACCTCGATTTGAGAGCGTGCAACTCCATTTACAATGAAGTAATTGAGAATACCATTAGCTCTGCGTTCACCCAAAGCCAGGTTATATTCTCGAGTTCCGCGTTCATCTGCATGGCCCTCTAAGCGAAGTCGCTTACTAGGATTAGCTGCAAGGTCACGAGCATGATAGGTCAGCGTCTCACGGTCCGCTGGCTTAAACTCTGCCACATCGAAATCAAAGTAGAAAACTGTCTGACGTAATGCATTCTGCGCTCTGATTTCTTCTTGCGTTAATTGGCCGCTGCTTGAGCCAGCGTTGGAAGAAGCGGAGCCGCTATTGCTGCTAGTAGCTCCACTCTCGCTGCCAGGCGAGGATTCTTCTTCAGTTTCACTAGTTGAACTACACGCACCTAATGCGAATAATGAAATAACTAAAAGGCTAACCTTGAAAAATTGATTGCGTTGGTTTCCCACTCTTTGAGTCCTCCAAAGACTTTATATCGTTATATTGAAAAATCAGTAGCTATTTAATTTAAAAATGGGGACCAGGAAGGCTCCCGCACATCGCCCTGTGATGATGGTAAACGGAACTTCACACGGCCGTCAATGGATACGGCATCTAGCACGCCTCTTCCATTAAATTTAGTGGCATACATTATCATGCTGCCATTAGGCGCCAAGCTGGGAGATTCATCCAGCGCAGTGTCCGTTAAGGTAATCACTCGCAAGGTTTCTATATTCAATATTGAAATTTGGTAAGTTGGGCTTTGGCGTGTTTCTCGTCTGACATGCACTAAATTCACGCCATCCGGAAGAAAGCGTGCTTTCGCACATTGAAAACAATCGTAGGTTAGCCTTTCTACATTATAGGAATTAGCCCCTAGCTCTATTTGATAGATTTGCGGCTGGCCCGTACGGTCCGACATAAAAACCAAATGTCGGCCATCTGGAGTCCAACTAGGTTCGGTATCAATCGCCGGATGATCGGTAACTCGCATCAGCTCATTACTATTCAAATCTTGCACATAGATATCAGGACTACCATCCTTTGAAAGCACCATCGCTAACTTCGAACCATCTGGCGACCAGACTGGGCTGCTATTAATATTAGGATAATTAGTTATCTGACGCCTTTGGCCAGTGGCTATATTCTGTATATAAATTCGTGGTAGATCTGTCTCAAAGGAAACATAAGCCACGTCCTGGCCATTGGGAGACCAGCTGGGAGACATGATTGGCTCTGCGGACTCCAACAATATTTGCGGGCGAGCACCATCATAATCCGCCTTTTCCAGCCTAAACAATGTTGTTGCAGGCCCTGCCCCCTCTGACACAATATAAAGAATCTGCGAAGTGAAGGCGCCAGGGATGCCAGTTACCTGCTCAAATACAACGTTACTAATAGTATGCCCAATATCCCGCAGCTGGGTGACACTCCCAGTCAAGACCTCTCCTGCCAATTTCATTTCACGGTTTATGTCAAAAAACTCGTATTGCACCTGCACCAGCTGACTTCCGGGTTGCTGATTAATTTTACCGATCAGCAGATAATCCTGGGCCAAGAGTCGCCAATCTCGATAGAAAACTTCTTGCTCTTCGCTAGGCATACTGAGCATATTTGATCGGGAAAGTGCTATAAATTCACCTACTTGCTCTAAATCGTTGGTGACGATTTGAGCCACGTCTTGACTAAACGGGCCACCACTTTCGTTAGTAAAAGGAACGACAGCAACAGGAATTGGATTATCAATACCCTGGGTAATTTGAATACTCAGCTCAGCATAGGATTGTAAGGTGAAACAGAAAATGATCCCGCTTAACAAAAAGAAAGTGCGTAGTTTCAATTCAACAAGTCCTCTGGTTGAAATATAAGAGACAGAGTTCTGAAATTCCCATTAAAAATATTAATCGGCAACCTCTGCAATTCTGTGAATGGAGCGGCACTGTAGACTGCATTTTCCGCAGCTCTGTCGAATGCTGGATCTCCACTCGAATCGGTAATTCTAGCTTCCACTAGTTCCCCTGTTGGCAACATGCGAATTTGTAGTACTGCTCGCATCCCATTGCGCGCGCTTGGGGGCCTATTCCAAACTTGTTGCACCGCCTGTTGAATTAGAGCAGTAGCACTCTGCACCAATTCAAATTCATTTCGCGCCGCATTAACTGCAGCAACTTCTGATACTTCCTGTTGGCGCCGGCGTTCTGCCTCTTCCTGGAGTCGTCGTTGCTCAGCTTCTGCCAGCTCTAGTTCTCTTTGTTCTTCAGCCTGCTCTCGGTCTCGTTGCAAATCTATTGCACGTTGCCTTTCTAATTCTTCTCGCTCCCGGAGTGCTGACCGCTCTCTTTCTTCTTGCCGTTGCCTGTCTCGCTCCGCTTCCCTATCCGCCTCATTTTGTTGACGTTGTTCTCGTTCGATTCGCTCTTGCTCGATGCGTTCTAATCGCTGCCGCTCTTGATTGCGCTGATTAGTTACCTGCGGATTTTCATCAATAAAAAGTGCCTTAATGATCGTTGGCTGCACAAGCTCCAGACTATCCAGGCTGTTATTGGATTGCAGCCATATAAGAAGCGACAGTATCAAAATATGAAATGCTACTGCGACGATGACCGACAGAGGGTAGCCGTTGTAGATGATTAAATTGTTGAAAGCGTTGTTCATAAGTTAAGAGCAAAATTCGTCTCTATATTGCATTTAAAGGTTGCGTAATGAAATTGGGGTTAACTACTCCCGCTGCTTGGAGCGTTGTGATTAAGGTAATCATGGCGCTCCAATTGGCATCAGCATCACCTTCAACAAGTACCTGGA
>Ga0315328_10000575_pt1 | contig 16007 bp, 11 predicted proteins | sample M120032315metaG_FD_203462 | JGI IMG/M metagenome (GOLD analysis project Ga0315328, IMG submission 203462) | Ammonia-oxidizing marine archaeal communities from Monterey Bay, California, United States - M1 200m 32315 | ecosystem: Environmental > Aquatic > Marine > Intertidal zone | place: USA... | reverse complement strand
TCACTTAATCGAAGTTGCCCGCCAGGCAAATGAATTTAGGCAAAGATTCGGGGCACAGCTAAGCACACGAGAAAATTTGTATTTGCGGCTGTCTGCGGGTATGTCTGCGCAGGTTGGAATTATTCAGAGAGTATTCTACCGACTAGCTCGGTGTTTTTAGACTAGATATATAGACGCACCGCTAATTAAAAAGGCCTTTTAGATCTTCTTGAAACCTAGAATCTGAACAGTCTTGCGCAACCGCTGTTAGCTCAGCCTCTTGTACCGATTGCCACAAAGCTTCATCTTGATATAGTCTGACACATTGCTCAGCAAAGCTCTTAGCATCTTCACCTATCAAGAGCTCTTTCTCATGTTGCCATTGCAACTGCATGGCTAAGAGAGGGGTAGTGACACAAGGTATTCCCATCGAGGCTGCTTCATGAACTTTATGAGGAATACCTGCAGCAAAGCGAGTTGGTGCGACAAAAATCCGACTGCTATTGTAAACGCTAGCGACACAATCCAAGCGGCCAAGAAATGAGATATTTTCTTTTTCAATTGAAGCTAACGATGAAGCGGCTTTATCACCTACGATATAAAGTTTAATCTCCGGTATGGCAACCTCAATGATTGGCAAAATATTTATAACAAACCATAGAAGTGAATCAACGTTTGGGGAGCCTTCATCTCGTAGTGCGCCTACAAAGAGTATTCCCTCTCGGCTCGAAAATTCCTTATTGCCGGGCATAACAGATAAGGTATGGCCCAATATACAAACATTATTTATCCCATGTTGGCGATAGACATCCGCCTCTCTAGCCGATACGGCAATGACTGTTTCTGCTATCTTCGACTGCTGCATCTCTTCAGTGATTAAGTCTTCTTTTTCTTTCTCTGTTACTGGTCGACATAAAAGCTGTCTATGCAATATTTCTCGTGATGCTGTGAGAGCTTCAGCATCATAGATGATTTTGCTGCCTTCGATTAGACTGGGATTATTTTCGACAATTTCTCTAAAGAATTTCATATTATGAATGCGGCTTACTACGATGTATTTGAAAAAACCCTTTCTTGAATTTAAAAAAGGATAAAGCCCACTCCGGCCCTTTTCTAGGACCACCTCAATTGATTTAGAAAGCGTAGAGTAAGTTGTCTTCCAGTCATCAATTGGAAATTGCAATGGAAAGAATGTGACATTCAAATCTAGCTTTTCCATGCTATTCAGCATATGGGCAGAGCGAGGATAACCTGAACCCAAACTTGGATGGGGAACTCGATCATCAATTAACAGAACATTTGGGAACTTATTGGCAGTGCGAGCTTGAATAATGAGTGCAGGATTGTTCTGCGATTGATTGCGCAGCCAGTCGCTATGTTTTTCACATAGTATTTGTTGATGTTCTTGCTGTAACTTCGAAGCACTGCTCATTCCACCAGAGCTGGCAAATTCATAGTGAGTGATTTTGGTTGTTGGGTTATAGACAACACGCAGGCCTTTTTTGTGTAAGCGGATACAGAAATCTGACTCTTCATAGTAAGCGGGTGCATAATCCAAGTCGAATCCATCAAGCTCTTCAAAATGTTTGCGCCGAAACAGCAAGAATGCGCCCGAGCAATAATCTACATCTCTTTCAAACATATAGTCGCTTGCCATGGGGTCATCGCCACGCCCATAACCCAAGCAAGAACCATCGCTCCAGATAATACTCCCTGCCTCTTGCAGTGATCCATCTAGCAGAGAAATCTTTCCACCCACAGCCCCTACGGATTCTCGCTCATGTATCGAGCTCAAGGCAGACGACAAGGTTTGTTGATGAATTACCGCATCATTATTAAGCAGAAGAATATATTCTCCTCGTGCATGCTTAGCACCTTGATTGACGGCCTTAACAAAACCGAGATTTTCTTCATTACTGAGGACCACACAGTTGTCTAATGCTGCGAGTAGGTCTGTACTTGAATCACTGGAGCCGTTGTCTACAATAATTAATTCAAAAGGTACGTCGGCGAACTTAATCAGGGATTGTAGGCAAAGCAAACTTAGATGAGCTTGATTGTAAAAAATGAGAATAATAGAGATCGTGGGTTGATCGTGCTTTTTGAATCCGAGGCGATCACCAAATTGAAGAAACCTTGTTAGGTCTTTTTTAGCTTTAGCATCATAGCTTGTTTTATCGGACTCGTTAATAGGCGGGGGAGGTTCATTCTTAGGTGCTACAACAGGGTCCACTTGAGTAATTTCTGCGATACTCTGAGTTGATGCCTCCGCCTTGTGTTCTGCCGAACTGGACGAAATCCCGATCATCCTGCCGATGCGCCTAAGCGGGCCCAGCAGGCGCCATGTTGTTGAGTGCAGTACTTGATGGAAAGCAGCTTCTAATTGACTTATATGTGTTTGTAAGTGTCTCTCCACTTCCATTTTATTGCTCAGTTTATTCTCTGTGTTGCTCAGTTTATTCTCTGTGTTGCTCAGTTTATTCTCTGTGTTGCTCAGTTTATTCTCTGTGTTGCTCAGTTTATTCTCTATTTGGGTAATACGGGCTTTTATTTGATAATTTTTTTCGTTCTTCTCCTGAATGATTTCATCTGCTTCTGTCAATTTTTCATTCAGTTTGTGAACTTGCCCATCCAATAAGGCGCTCTTACTATATTCTTCACTGAGACGATCCGAAACTGTCAGCAATTCATCGGCTAATAAGTCATTCTTACTAAATTCTTCATTGAGACGATCCGAAACCGTCTGTAATTCATGGGATAAATCGCTCTGCCTCGCACTACCTAGCATTTGGTTTATGTCATTTCCATCCCAACGGTCTTTCCATTTAGAAAAGAGTGCTGCTCTAGCCTTGCCAATTAAATGACCTGATTGAAATCTTACTTTGTCATCATCTGTAGCAGTATCCGAACCTCCGCCGGAGCGGTAATAGGCTGAAACTTGCTTCAAATGAATAAATTCAGTGTGCTGAGACAACTGCAGCCAGAAATCCCAGTCTTCATAAATATCGAATGATTCATCGAATCTACATCCATGCTCTAGAAGCTCTCTACTGAAAAGAACAGCATGGATAGGTATATAGTTATCATGCATTAGCAAATGCGGGTCGAAATCATTTTCGAATACTTCGTCTGTTAAAGAACCATTGGCAAGAGTTTTAATAGTGCTGCTATAAGCCACTTTTGCTATTCCTGCAGCGCCCAGTGCATTTAATAAAGACTCAACGTGATTGCTGGCAATCCAATCATCATCATCGAGAAACATTAAATAGCTACCACTTGCGGCATCCAACCCAGCATTGGCTGCCTGGGCGCGGGATAATTTTTGAGGAGGATTTACGACTTTAGCATTAAGCTGGCTAAGATCGAATTGATCTAGCTTTTTCGTAGTCGAGTTGACCAGCACCACTTCAATATTTGAGTGTGACTGAATGGTTATTGAATCCAGCGCTTGAGAAAGCTCTTCACGGCCTATGGTACGGCAAATGATAGAAACGAGATTACCAGAGCCATCAGCATTATCAGTCAACATGGAGTGAAGGATACTGTTTTATTGAGGATTCATTAAGCGAAAAATGCAGAACTAAGCACTTATGTCGCGAAGGTGTCGATTAAGTACAGCGCCAACCACATGACCTATGAAGTCCAGGAAGAGGGTGTCCAAGTTAACATTGAAGAAATTTTCGGCTTGATTACCGAAAGCCAACATCGCCAAGACTTCGCTATTGTTAAGAACTGGGCAGAGCGCAGTGGAACGAATTATATTTTTAGCCCCGGGGAAAAGGTAGGCTATTTGCTCGGTATCTAATTGGCCACAGTGGGTTCTTTTTAATCGGAATACGTCACTAAAATCTGTTCTTAGCTTGGCGACTGATTCGATTCGAATAGAGTGTGCAACGCGCAAATCAGGATGTGCAACGATAATAATTTCACAAGCATCGATGTTTCCATGATTAGATAGTTGATCTTGAGTTACCTCAGCCACTTCGGTAATAGAGTCAGCTCGCAGTAATGCCAGCACTAAATTACGAGTCGTATCAAACAGTTGGTCATTATTTCGAGCATTTTCGAGCAGATTATTTAGTTTTTGCCGCGCTTCAATTCCGCGATCTCTCAATATAGTGACCTGACGTTCCAGGAGAGAAATTGCTTTACCACTTTCATGGGGTAGAGAAAGATTTGCGAGCAAATCTTCTTGGTTGGAAAAAAACTCGGGGTGATTTCGCAAATAATCTGCTATTTGTTTTTCAGAAATATCACTTTCACGAACATCAGTAACTTGTTCCGCCGCTGAGACATCATTACTCATATCTCAATAGTCCCCTCATAAACGGTTGTCGCAGGTCCAGTCATGAGTACATGCTGGTCTTTTTGTGGCCATTGTATGGACAGCTGGCCACCGATTAAATTTACCCTGACGGTAGCATCTAATTGTTCGAGTAGGCAACCAGCCACTACAGCCGCGCAGGCACCTGTGCCGCAGGCCATCGTTTCACCAGCACCCCGCTCGTATACCCTCAAACTGATCTCGTTGCGGCTACTAATTTGCATAAAACCCACATTAACACCTAGTGGAAAGTCAAGATGGCTTCCCACTGCCTCACCAATATCTTTTACGGCCGTATTCGCCAGGTCTTCAACACAAATCACAGCATGGGGATTTCCCATGGATAATGGAATAAATTCAAAAGTTTTAGAAATGCCACATATCTCAAGATTTCTTGAGTGAAGATAACCAGTTTTTACTGCATCGCTCTCACTATTGGTTTTGGCGATGAAGGGGATAGCGGTGTGCTCGAATTCTGGCATGCCCATGTCTACGGTGACTTCACCATTCTTGTTAGCGTGCAAAATAAGCACGCGATTAACGGTTTTAACCCGCAAAGGGTTTTTACTTGACAACCCTTTATCATGTACATACTTCGCAAAACAACGTGCGCCATTGCCACAGTGTTCGACTTCCCCACCATCAGCATTAAAAATGCGGTAATCGAAATCAACGTCTGAGGAACTTGCCTGTTCAATTTGTAAAAGTTGATCAAAACCAATTCCAGTGCGCCGATCGGACAGCTGTCTAATTTTCTCGGCCGAGAGATCGATCTTGTTGGAAGTTTGATCCAACACCATAAAGTCATTACCGAAGCCATGCATTTTTGTAAAGGGAATATCCATGATCTTTAATCGTGTTTATTCAGCTAGTAAGTGTTCATTAGCAAACAAATCTGTAACATTTTCTCTCTCTCGAATGACAGTAACCTTTGGTCCGTCAACCATAATTTCTGTTGCACGTGGTCGTGTATTATAGTTGGAGCTCATAACAAAGCCATAAGCACCAGCGGATCTTACCGCTAATAAATCACCGGCAGAAATACTTAACTCACGATCCTTTCCTAGGAAATCAGCGGATTCACAAATGGGGCCAACCACATCAAAGGAAGCTGATTCGTCAGTCGATCTTTCAACTGGAATTATTTCCTGCCAGGCACTGTATAGCGCAGGACGCAGTAAATCATTCATAGCACCGTCAACAATAGCAAAGTTTTTGTGCTCATTGCTCTTTAGATATTCCACCCGCGTTACGAAGATACCTGCATTTGCGGCAATCGATCGACCCGGCTCCACTAGAATAGTCATGTCACGACCAACGAATTTTTCTTTTACTACGGCAATTAGCTCTGAAGGTTGAGGTGGCTCTTCCTCGTCATAGGTAACACCTAAGCCGCCACCGATGTCAAAGTGACGTAGAAAAATTCCTTCTTTTGTAAGTTGGTCCACCATAACCAAGAGTCTATCAATGGCATCGAGAAAAGGATCGACGCTGGTTAGCTGCGAGCCTATGTGAAAATCTATTCCTTCAATCTTTATTCCGGGCATTGCAGCAGCTTTTTTATATACTTCAAGTGCTAGATTAGTTGAAATGCCAAATTTATTTTCTTTTAAGCCAGTCGAAATATACGGATGGGTTCCTGCATCCACATCTGGATTTACGCGAACAGAAATAGGCGCAATAGTACCTTCATCTAATGCGACTTCATTAAGCCGATTAAGCTCTGCCTCAGATTCCACATTAAAACAGTGAATACCAGCGGCAAGACCTTGCCGGATTTCAGCAGTCGTTTTTCCTAGCCCTGAAAAAATCACTTTGCTGGCTTCACCACCTGCGGCAAGTACCCTATCGAGCTCACCGCCCGAGACGATGTCGAAGCCGGCGCCCAATTTTGCGAGCACATTGAGTACTGCCAAATTAGAATTTGCCTTAACCGCAAAGCAAATTAAATGAGCGTGATCAGCAAGCGCTTTCGCGTAAACACGGTAGTGTCTTTCTAACGTTGAACGGGAGTAAATAAAACATGGAGTACCAAACTGTTCAGCGATATCACTGACAGCAACTTCTTCTGCATATAAGCTATCGCCCTGATAGTTAAAATAGTCCATGGTTCCAGAAAGCCGCTACGTCTTATGTTTGAGAAGCGTGTTATATGTTGAAATATCTGAAGGAAGTTTGTTCCGGCCGAGTAAGTCCACCCTTCTGCCCACAATTGGTAAGAGGGAAGCTAATTAGCAGAATTAGTATTATGCCTAAGAGCTGCTGCATGATGATCACCGATCCGGGAACTTGGAAAGAGGATGATTATACCGTTGCAGGCCTAATAAACACAGCCTATTGTTTTTTTAGAGTTAGATTATGTGGTCTGCAGCCCAGTAAATTCATACCCTGTCACTAATTGTGACCTATCTTGAAAATTCTAAACAAGAGCCTTATATTTGCTTCACTCATTTTGCACCTGGAAACAGTGCCTTTGTCGGGGTGCCTTTTTCAATTTTTGCTGATTTAATTGTTGGAGGGAATAACAGCTAGATGATCGAGATTATTCAGTTAACTAAAAAATTCGAGCAGTTTGCGGCCGTAGATAATCTAAGCTTTAACGTAGAAGAAGGCGAGGTGCTAGGCTTCTTGGGGCCCAATGGAGCGGGTAAATCTACCACCATGAAGGTCATTACCGGATTTCTCTCCCCGTCTGGAGGATCTGTGACTGTAGATGGTTATGATATTACTAAGAATCCAATAGAAGCCAAAGCGCTTATTGGGTATTTACCTGAGGGAGCGCCTTCTTATGGCGATATGACCACCATCGAGTTTCTGAATTTTATTGCGGAAATTCGGGGTTTTCGGGGGGAACAAAAAACTCTGCGAGTGCAGCATGTGATTAAAGAAGTGGTGCTTGAATCTGTTGCTCAACAAACTATCGAAACACTATCTAAAGGCTTTAAGCGCAGAGTTGGTTTGGCGCAGGCAATAATGCATGATCCTAAAGTACTTATTCTAGATGAACCAACCGATGGCTTAGACCCGAATCAAAAACACCATGTGCGAGAACTGATTAAGAATCTGGCCAAGGACAAGATTGTTATTATCTCTACTCATATTTTAGAAGAAGTAACAGCGGTTTGTAGTCGAGCGATTATTATTGCCGATGGGAAAATTGTAGCCGATGGTACCCCATCAAAACTGGAATCGCAGTCGAAATATCATCACGCTGTAAGCGTCCGCCTAAATCAAGAGTATGATCTTGCCGCAGATCTTGTCGGCGTTCCAGACATCGGTGCTGTTGAGAAAGAAGAAGTAAATAGCTTTGTCATTCTTGCTAATAATGCAACACCCATATTTGCTCAGGTCTCTGAGATAGCTCAATCGAAGCAATGGCCTGTTACAGAATTTCATGTGAATCGTGGGCAATTAGAAGATGTGTTTCGTGCAGTTACGGCACAAACACAAGGAGGTGAATAATGGGCAACTTAGGAATTATTTTTAGAAGAGAACTATCCAGTTATTTTGCAACTCCTCTGGCTTATATTTTTATTGTTATCTTTTTAATCACTAATGGAATATTTACTTTCGATATGGGTGGTTTTTATTTGCGTGGACAAGCAGACTTGCTGCCTTTCTTTAGTTTTCATCCTTGGCTCTATTTGTTCATGGTGCCGGCAATTGCTATGACTCTTTGGGCAGATGAAAGAAAGACTGGGACGATTGAATTGCTGTTAACATTGCCAATAAAACTATCTGAAGCAGTAATTGGAAAGTTTCTGGCTGCTTGGATTTTAATGGGGATCGCTCTAGCATTAACTTTCCCAATTTGGATTACGGTAAATTATTTGGGTGATCCAGATAACGGCGTCATCGTTGCGGGATATCTTGGCAGTTGGTTTATGGCTGGCGGGTTCTTGGCCATCGGTTCTTGTATGTCAGCTTGTACAAAAAACTCAGTCATTGCTTTTATATTAACCGTTGCTATCTGCTTTACTTTTGTCATCATGGGTTCGCCTATTTTGCTCAACGCATTTCCAGAGTGGGTTCCACAATTTTTGGTAGATGCATTCACGGCACTTGGATTCTTGACTCATTTCGATTCTATATCGAAAGGGGTATTAGACATTCGAGACATTCTTTACTTCACTGTTTTTATCACAGCCTGGTTATTCGCTAGTGCTATCGTGATAGAAATGAAGAAAGCAAATTGAAGGAGGAAAGTAATGAATTCTAAATCACTCTTTTCGTCCTTCGGCCTAGTAGCAATTGCGGTCGGGCTTCTATTTAGTGTGTTATTCATTAGCCTAATGCCAAGCTTGCGTGTCGATTTAACGGAAGACAATCTTTATTCACTCTCGGAAGGGACGCGGAGTATCGTTTCCAGCCTAGAAGAGCCTATCGAGATTATGTTCTTTTACTCAGATTCTGCCACGGAAGATATTCCACAAATTCGTAGCTACGGCACTCGAGTACAAGAGCTCCTGAGAGAAATTGTTATCGCCAGTAACGGCAATCTTAGGCTAAATATGATTGACCCTGAACCATTCTCGGAAGAAGAGGATTTGGCCACGCAGTATGGTATTCGGGCCGTTCCTGTGACTCAAGGTGGGGAAGGTGTCTATTTTGGGCTTGTAGTTACCCAAGACTCCGCATCTGAAGTGCCGCTGCAAATGCAAGCTTCAGAAACAATGCAATTGATTCGGCCAGACCAGGAAGAGTTTCTTGAATATGAATTCATGAAACTGATTACTAAAGTCGCTAATCCTGACCGAACCGTAATTGGGCTGCTTACCCAATTGGATATTGATGGTGGTTTTGATCCAGTATCGGGTCAAGGCACTCAGCAGTGGATGATCATGGATCTTATTCGGCAGTTGTATGAAGTTCGCCGTGTCGATATCACAGGAGATAGCATCGATGGAGAGATCGATATCTTAATGATTGTCCATCCCCAGGGGCTGTCGGACCAAATCCTATATGCTATCGATCAACACGTAATGCGTGGTGGAAATACCATGCTCTTTCTCGATCCTAACGCCGATTCTATGGTGTCTAGATCTGCCCAGGGAAATTTGATTCCTGCCGGCATGAGTTCAGAATTGCCAGGCTTACTCGCGGCCTGGGGAATCGACTTTGATAATAGTAAAGTCCTGGCAGACAACGAACAGGCCTTGCGTGTCATGATGGGTCAAGGACAGAGACCGGTTCCGCATTTGGGCATGTTAGGGGTACAAAGAAATTTCTTAACCCAAGATGACATCATTACTAATCGACTAGAAACGATAAACATGTCATCAGCGGGAGCTATAAGCCAGGTCGAAGGCGCGGGCACAACATTTGAGCCCTTAATCATTTCTTCGTCTGACGCTATGCTAATGGAACGTACCTTTGTTGAGTCAGTGACAGATCCATCAGTGCTGTTTGATGAATTTGAATCTGCCAATCAGAGTTTTGTAATTGCGGCTCGAGTTAGCGGTATAGTTGAGAGCGCATTTCCGGAAGGTCGCCCTGAGCTAATTGAAGAGCCAACTGAGGAGGTTTCGGAGGTAGAATCTACAGATCCAGACGATTCTACTGGCAATCCAGCAGGCATCGATGCGACCGTGGATGATGCTGAGGAAGAAATTGAGCGAGCGGTAGAACATATTGCTAGTTCTAATGGTTCCGTAAACATCGTTGCTTATGCGGATAGTGATGTGTTGACGGATCGTCTGTGGGTTCAAGTCAGTCAGTTTCTTGGGCAACGGATTCCGCAACCATTCGCCAATAATGGAGACATTGTTATCAACACTCTAGATAATTTAAGTGGAGATGCCGATCTTTCTAGTATCCGAAGCCGCGGTCGTTATTCTCGTCCTTTCATCCGCGTACTCGACTTACAGCGTCAAGCAGACGATCGCTTGCGCGAAGAAGAGGCGGAGCTATTAGATCGTCTAGCTGAGTCGGAAGCAGCATTAGCCCAGTTGAATCAAGACGAAGATGGCACCCCTATCGGACAACTCACGCCTGAGATTCAAACTGAAATAGATAGATTTAATGAAGAGATGCTGGAAACCCGTCGACGTTTAAGAGATGTTCGTTTTCAATTAACCGAGGATATCGAACAACTCGGCACTAATCTCAAAGCTGCTAATACGGCATTGATTCCAATATTACTAACGATTTTTATATTGATTGCAAATTTTTTAAGAGTGCAGCGGCGCAAGGTGACTGGGTAAAAGGTTACTAAGCCTCTAAGTGGGGAGGGCGGCGAGGAAGACTCACAGTCATGTGGGTCCCTTCGCCGATCTTGCTTGCAATAATCAACCGACCTCCGTGAGCTTGGGCGATGAGTCGGCACAGGTACAACCCTAAACCAAAGCCCCCAGTATTGCGCTGCCGAGCGCTATCAGCGCGGTAAAACGGCTCACTGATTTGAGGAAGGTGGTCTTCTGAAATTCCTTCGCCATTATCGATAACCTCGATAATTCCAAGCTCATCTCCAAAGCTAACTTTTACTATAATTGGATTTTCTTCACCATGGCGAATTGCGTTATTTAATAAATTGGTAAGGAGTAATCTAACCCGCAACTTATCAAACTCGAATAGCTGGTCTTCGTTGGGGGCTTCGATGGTTAGTCCACCTTCATAGTGCTCGAACTGATTGACAATAGAATGAATGAAGTCAGCTAACTTTGCGACTTCAGGAGCAAGCACAGCATGTTCGTTATTCAGTCGTTCCGCCTCTAATAAGTCTGAGATCAATAAATCAATTTCGTCTATATCTTCTTTTAGCTGCGCCTTCTCTTTGGTGTCTTCCATAAATTCCATGCGAAGTTTAGCTCGGGTAATTGGAGTACGTAATTCATGGCTTATCGCCATCAATAATTGTCGTTTTGCTTCAAGCATTGACTGGAGTGAATCAGCCATGTGATTTATGCTATTTGTCAATTCTCCTAACTCGTCCTGACGATTACTCTTTACGCGATACCCTAAGTCACCATGGCGAATTCGTTCAGCGCCTTTTCGCAGCAGCCTCACCGGGTCCAACATTTTATTAACCATTAAATAATTAATGAAAAGTATTGCAGCCGCTAGTGTGAGGCCAGCATAAAGCACGACTAAATCAATGTCGCCATTCTGTGCTTGACGATACATATAAAAATCGTAACCCCCCCGTTGTACTCTAATAATGTCTTCACTATTAATTGATCGAAGTTCGGCGTCGTCAGTTAAAGATTCAGAGTAGATAGCAGAATCAACATTGAGTCGATTGTCAGAATCTGAGCTCCACTGCATGATCGGATTTCGAATGTTAATGGTCCAGTCTAGCTCACTGGCGAGTCGCATGGCGTTACCCAAATTAGGAGGTGTGCCAATGTCTTCAATTATCGATTCGATATTTCTGGTGAAATAGTCTGGAATAGTCTCTAGCGCATCACTCGTATCATTAATAGTCTGCAGTGAAATGGAAATAATGATAAAGAATAAAACCACTGTTACGCCGAAGATGGCTAGTAAGCGAAAGAAAAGAGATTTTTTTAAATGCTGAACAATTGTCGTCATAATTGCTCACCGACAAAAGTATAGCCACGACCCCAAACAGTTTTGATAAACCGTGGTGTTTTGGAAGTGTCCTTTAACTTATGTCGTAAGCGGCTGACTAAAGTATCCACTGCTCTTGAAAAGAGTTCAGCGTCAATTCCACGTAATCGATTCATAAGCTCGTCACGTGTAAACGTTTTGTTGGGGAACTGCATAAACAGAATTAGTAATTCATATTCCATCGTTGTTAAGTCGAGGTTATCGCCATCGAGCTTGACTTCACGGCGCGAGACTTCAACTTCTAATCCATTAATCGGTTTGATATCACGAATACCATGTTCGTCGCTGCTGCGCCTTAAAATATTATGAATCCGCGCCACCAACTCTCGTGGTTCAAACGGTTTTGGCAAATAATCATCAGCGCCCAATTCCAGTCCTACGATTCTGTCGGTGACTTCAGCATGGGCAGTCAACATTAGAATTGGTAATTGCCCGTATATCGAATATTTGGCACGAATTTCACGACAAATTTCAAATCCATCTTTTTCTGGCAACATTACATCAAGAATTAATAGATCGGGTTTTACCTTCTTAATGAGCTCGAAACCTTTGCTAGGAGTCATGGCGACATGGGCCTTCATATCATAACGCTCAAGATACTGGGTCAGTAACTGACCTAGTTTTTCGTCGTCATCGATAATCAAGATTTGCTTCATGGGCATGACTTATATCATTACTTTCTAAAAGGTAGCTTCCAATAGTACGAATTCAATCTGATGAAATCAATTATGTAGTATTATGTGCGGCCTCATAATTTGATCACCTATCTACTATTGCAATGATTTCATTAGATAATGTCAGTTTAATGCGCGGTAACCAGATGTTATTACAAGATGTGAGTCTTGTGCTGCATAAGGGGCAGCGCACTGGCGTAATTGGTAGAAACGGCTGTGGGAAAACCAGTCTATTCCGTGCCCTTGCTGGAGAAATTCCTCTAGAACAGGGCGACATCAATCTACCGAACGGTTTGCGCTGGTCAGCTATGGCGCAGGAGACCCCGGGAGTTGACAGGTCAGCTCTGGATTTTGTTATCGACGCTCACAAAGGTTATCGCGCTCTAGAATCACAGTTAGAGAAAGCAGAAGAGAGGGGAGACGATAACGCGCTGGCCAAGATTCATGGAGAAATCGAAATCATCAATGGCTACGATATTAAGAGTCGTGGCGAAAAATTGCTGTCAGGGCTTGGGTTTGAGGTTGATGAATTTGGCAATTCGGTAAAGACCTTTTCGGGGGGGTGGCGAGTTAGATTGAATCTCGCTGCTGCATTAATGTGCCCATCTGATCTGCTCATGCTCGATGAACCAACTAATCATTTGGACCTTGAAGCTACTGTCTGGCTGGAACAATGGTTGCTTCGATACCAGGGAACGATCTTGCTAATTTCACACGACAGAACTTTCCTTGATTCGATTATTGATAATGTAGTGAGTTTTGATAATGAAGGTTTAGACAGCTACTTAGGTAACTACAGTTCTTACGAAAAACAGCGTGCGGAAAAAATGGCTCAACAAAGAGCGATGTATGCAAAGCAGCAACGTCGCAAGCATGACATCGAGGACTTTGTCAGGCGCTTTCGAGCGAAAGCATCGAAAGCTAAGCAAGCACAATCTAGATTAAAAGAACTCCAGCGTATGCAGACCATAGCGCCTGCACATGTCGACTCACCCTTTGGGTTTGCATTTCCAAGCCTTGATTATTTGCCAACTTTTCTCATGCAAATTGAGAAACTCTCTATCGGCTTTGATGAGCCACTGGTAGAAGACATGAACTTAGGAATACGCTGCGATTCGAGAATTGGCTTGTTAGGTTTTAATGGCAGTGGTAAATCCACTTTTCTTAAAGTGCTGGCTGGCGAACTGGAGAAAATCCAGGGTGAACTGATAAAGGCTAAAAAATTGCGAATAGGTTACTACGCACAGCATCAGGTAGATGCCTTGGATATTCATCTGACCCCAATGCAAATTTTATTTAAGGCCTGCGAGGGGAAAGGTGGTAGGACTCCAGTTACCGACCAAGAGATACGAAATTTTCTTGGAGGTTTCGATTTTCATGGAAGCAGAGTTGATGAAACTATCACCAATTTTTCTGGTGGCGAAAAAGCACGTTTGGCATTGGCTAAGGTTGCTTGGCTAAAACCAAATTTATTGCTGATGGATGAGCCAACTAATCATTTAGATATCGAAATGTGTCATGCCTTGGAAATGGCTCTGCAAGATTACAGCGGAGCGATGATCATCGTTTCCCATGACCGCCACTTACTTTCTAATACTGTCGATGAGTTTTATTCAATTCATGAAGGTGTGTTTGCCGAGTTTAGTGGCTCTATTCATGATTACGAAAGCTGGTTAAAAAAAACTGGCCAGCTAGATGGCGCTAACAAAGCCTCAAGTTCAAACGACTATAACTCTCGCTCAGAGAAACCTAAGTTAGACAAGAAAGAACAGAGACAGCTTGCCGCTGCTAGGCGGAAAAAGCTAGCACCAATAAAACACAAAGAGGAAAAATTAGAGAAGGCAATCGAGAAGATCCACATGGATCTCGAAAATATAAAGCAAGATTTAGCCAACGAGGATCTTTATCAGGAAGGCAACAAAAACAAGCTGACCGAAGTTTTACAAAAGGAGGGGCTGCTAAAGTCTGAGCTTGAAGAGAAAGAGTCGGAATGGTTCTCAGTTCAGCAAGAATTGGAAGCCAGCTAAATGGCTATTTGTTTATTCGAATAAAAAAATATTTTATCCACGAAAGGTTCCGCCACTTCAAAGCGATAGCAATTCTTCGTGAGCCGACAGCTGCGATTAAAAGTACTAGCATTAATATCGAATAAGCTAGATTGGGGCAGAAGTGCTAGCAAGTCGACTATATGCTGCCTGAAGCGAGGATCAGTGGCTTGGGTTTGAGATTTAGTTTTCAGTGGAAGTTATTCAGGGGATCTAGGCCTTGAAACGAGATAAATTGATCTTATTTATAGAAGTAGCAGCACGGGAATTGTCCCGCCCATGCAGATTGAGGTTTTGCCGGAATGAGAACGCTACAGCACCTAATAATCGGTCTAGTGGTTATCGCCATACCTAATTTTGGTTTTAGCCAAGAAATAGACTACACCCAATTTAAGACTAGCGACGAAGAAAACAACATCGATATCTTTAAGCTTGCTAGTCCGTCTGTTGTCCACATAACTAACTCGCGACTATTCAGGTCTTTTGCTTCCTTGAATCCACAAGAAGTACCACAAGGTACGGGTACTGGATTTGTTTGGAGTGAAGATGGCCTAATAGTGACCAATTTTCATGTTGTGCAACAAGCAAACAGAGTGACGGTAACACTGCAAGATGGATCCAGTTATGAGGCTATTCCTGTGGGTTTAGATCCAGACAAGGATCTCGCTGTTTTGCGGATCGACGCGCCTGAAGTTAATTTTGTGCCAGTGAATCTCGGTGATTCATCTTTACTGGAAGTAGGGCGAAAAGTAATAGCTATTGGTAACCCTTTTGGGCTCGACAACACTATGACAGTCGGAGTTGTCAGTGCTTTAGGCAGAGAAATCGATTCTATAAGTCGTCGTAAAATCCGCGATGTCATTCAAACTGACGCTGCAATAAATCCTGGTAATTCAGGTGGGCCCTTATTGAACTCTCTCGGTCAATTAATCGGAGTGAATACCGCTATCTATAGCCCCAGTGGTGCTTCGTCAGGCATCGGTTTTGCTATTCCAGTAAACACCGTAAAGCGCATTGTCCCAGAATTAATTGCCTATGGCAGAGTCCAAACCCCCATCCTTGGCATTACACCTATACCGCAACCGGACTATTACCGTCAGCTATGGGGCATCGAAGGAGTCATTGTATTGGATGTTATTGAAGGTTCTGACCCACAGCGTCTTGGTATGCGTGGGCTGCAAAGAGCCCAGAGGGGTCAAATTCAACTGGGTGATGTAATTGTCGAGATAGCGGGGCAGGCAGTGGGTGATGAGGATGACTTTGCCAATATTATGGAACAACACAAACCTGGTGATGTAGTAACAGTGAAAACTTTACGTGACAATCGTCGTCTTGAATATGATATCCAATTGCAGGCACCGATTACGCGCTAAACGACCCGACAGGCCCATTTTTGAAGCCGGATCGATTTTCCAG